>SXGU01452497.1_pt1 | contig 17138 bp, 8 predicted proteins | sample 3174531 | NCBI WGS metagenome assembly SXGU01 (sample SAMN11356863, study PRJNA531348) | freshwater metagenome | isolation source: freshwater sample F1-140 | place: China: Fuxian Lake, Yuxi | collected 2017-12-25 | reverse complement strand
GCCGAACAGCCGACTCCCCTTCATTACCGATGGCGCGCACACTGCCGAGGATTTCCATTCGATCGGTCGCCTGCCACGCCAGGATGCCAATCTGAGACATGATGTCGAGGACGGCACCCTCACGAATTGAGATTTGCGAGAAAACTCTCCGGCTTACGTGGACGTCCGTGGGTGTCGACTCAACTCTGGTCTGGCCTGTGCCGAGAATAAATTCATCCAAACCGTCCACCGGGATATCGACCGTGCCCGCCGCGCCGCTTGGAATCCCAGCGATGGTGGGAGTCAGACGCAAGGTATAGGCGCGCGACGCGCCCGCGGCCAGCGTGCTATCTGGAAGTGACTTCAGCAGCACGCCAAATTCAACCGGAGCAGCCGGGTCGTAGGCCGTCTGTATCACCTGCAGATTCGGTGCGAGCGCAGCGCTTCCCGCGACATGAGCCGTGACCCGAAGCGAGCGGCTGAATCTTAATCCACGCAGCAAGATGGGACGCAATTCACCTTCCGCCAGCCGCGCCGGAATAACCTCGTTGACCGTGGGCACCAATGGAACTGGGGTGGGCAGTTGCCGCGGCGCAATCGCCTGCAAGGTCGAGAAATGCGGCGTGCGAAACATCAACGTCACTCCGTCCAGTTCCACCTCGCCTTCAATTCCCGCGAGTTCCCACACCTCCTCACCGGCGGGGGTGACGCGCTGAATCTCCAAGGGCAGCCGCGTGCCCGGCTCGAAGTAGCGATCCAGCTTCATCCGCACCGTGGCGGGCGGATCGAAAGTCGTGCCGTCTGGAAGAAATTCGACGCGCGCGATCACGTCATGGGTTTGAGTCGCGTCCGCGTTGAGCAGCGCGAGTTGGTCTGGGCGAACCGGGCGAATTTCGATGAACGCATCCTTCAGCATCGCTCCCCGCGGAATTTCGATTCGAGCGCGCTCATCGGCGGCGAGGAGTTCGCCTCCGGTCGACGCCGGGATCAGCGCCGCTTCGTGCGGTGGGAGCGGAGAGAGGACTTCAACCAGTGTTTGCGCCAGGGTGCGATCGCCGTTGGCGGCAGTTACTTCCGCAAGAATTTCCACAGTGTGGTTGGTGGGGGTGGGCGGCCCCGTGAAGCGGCCCAGAACACTGATGAAGCCATCGCTTGCCGAGCCGCCGAGCTGCCCGTTCACGCTCCATCTGGTGTCGACTTCCGTGCCCGCCTCACCCGTGACGATGAATTGCACCGTTTCACCGGAATGGACGCGCGGCGGCGCTTCTTTGAAACCGAGAACTCCCAGATGCGCACTGCTGGCCGGAGCTGGAGGCACCGGCACGAGTCGCAGCCGATAGACGCGCAGCTGAGCACGATCATTTATGGCTCCCTCAATGGCGCCTCCGCCCGTCGTTCTTGCCGGCCCCCAGTTGATGGGCGGCGTCAGCGAATCCGACTGCTCAAGCACCGCCCGGCCGGTGTCGCCTTTGGTGGAGAGGATGAGACGGCCGTTATCGTTCCGGCGCAGATCAAGACGGGGAAGATCCGTCGTTTGGGCCGATGTCTGCACCACGAGGATGACCATCAACGCGGCCGACAAAACGATCCGCCCGAGGAGGAGACACCATGGGATGTCCAATGAAAATTTCATATACGCAATATCAGAAATTATATTCCGAGCTAAACTGTCCGGGACGGCGCGACCCCATTGGGCAAGGTATCCCGGCTGTCCGGTTGACTTATGACAACCTCGTTCAGACCTGACCTAATCGGGCTGACACTCCTTACTTCAGAAAATCAGGCGGGAGGTTGCGTGGAAATTTTCGAGGGGTTCTGGATTGTAACTATCCAATTGGAAAGGGCAGCGCGAGCGTCCCGGCCGCTCCAGCCGGCACCCCGACGATTGGTTTGGGCGTGCGGCAGACCGCACACAATCGGTGGATTCGTGCGTCGCGAGAATGTTTTCGGCGGCACGCCGAAAATTGCGGGCGAGAGCCACGCGCTCCCCGGAATCAACTGAATTGAATCGTTCCCGCTAAATAAGCGCCAGTGTCTTGGACTGGCGCACGACATAGCCTCGTGGCTCAATGTGGCAGTGCCTGCCTTGCCCGCCACAATTCGCGCAATTGATGGCGGTCTAAAGGCACCAGTCCGCTTTCGCCATCAATGCGGCGGCCCGACAAGAGTTGCGTGAGCGCGAGGAGATCGGCAGTGGGGCGGTCATCTTTCGCCGGCTCCCACGGCCACTCGCCGGAGGCAGAAAAAATTTCACGCGTTGGAATCTCCGGCTTGCGTCCCGGAAGGTTGATTTGTTGTCCGGTGACCAAATCCCAAATCTGCGCTCGGAACAGATCGTCAATCGTCACCAGGCGAGTGGAGTCGGGATTGAACGCGGCGTGCTTCACATAGGTGTCATGCACGAGCGGCGCCGTCAGCAGTTTCCCCGCGCGCCAATCCCACACGCGCACCTGCTTGTCGTCGCTCACCGTGACCAGTTGGCGGCCATCGAGACTGAAGCGAGCGAACACCACGGCACGAGGATGCAACAGCGTGCGTGTCGCCAGGGTTCCGGTTTTTGTATTCCAAACTTTCACCACGCCATCCTGGCTCGCGCTGGCCAGCCAACCGGCGTCGGCACTGAAACTCAGAGCGCGCAATTCCGCTTCATGCGACAAGTGGTGACTGAGAGGTTGGCCGGTTTCAGCATTCCAAAGGCGCACCTGCAATTTCTGATTTCCCGTCGCGAGCATTTTTCCGTCGAGGCTAAACGCCAGCGCTACCACGCCCACTTCGCCGGTGATGGTCAAGACCGTTCGCCCGCCTTCGGCAAGTGAATGGATGCCCACCGTTCCGCTCTCAACGACGGCGGCCAAATAGGCACCGTTCTGTGAAAAAATTGGCGCTGGAAAAAGCGACTGGATGGAACCGACGGGGCGTTTCCATTCCGGCAAAGCCAGGCGCCCGGCGGGCACGTCCAATACCCGATGCACAGAGTTCGAGTCCACCGTCAGCAGGCGGCGTCCGTCCGATGTGAAAGCCGCGTAGAGCGTGCGCTCATGGATAGGCAGCGGCCTGGACAATTCCCTGCCCGAAGGCAGGTGCCACAACCGCGGTTCGGTCTGGTCTTTTGGAAACAGCGAGAGTTGGCCATCGGCACTGAAAGGGATTTGGAAATCACATACTTGGCTGGTGATTTCCGGTGAGGAAATACGTGTCGGCAGCATCCAGAGCCGAACGGCCCCGTCATGGCTTGCTGTGAGCAACCGTCGGCCATCCGGATGAAAGGCCACCGAGGGAACGATATGATTGTGTGGCAGCGGCGGCGTCAATGGCTCACCAGTCTGGGCATCCCAGACGCGGGCCGTGTTGTCGAATCCAGCCGAAACCACGTTGCGGCCATCGGGACTGAACCGGACAATATCGACCAGCGCTTTGTGAACCATCGACGGTGTGATCGGTTTGCCGGTGGTCGCGTCCCAAACTTTCGCACTCCGATCTCCAGAGGCTGTGGCCACGCGCTGGCCATCGGGACTGAACACGGCGAAACGAACTTCTGACTGATGTTTCAGCGGCGCGCCGACGGAATTTCCGGTTTCCGCGTCCCAAACTTGTGCCACGCCTTCGTCGCCACTTGTGACCACACGAGTGCCGTCGAGACTGAACGCCACACGGCGCACGCCCGCGCGATGACTCAGCAGCTTGCCTATCGGGAGTCGAGTTTTCGTGTCCCACACCTGCCCCCCGTCCTTCTGGCACGCGGTCGCCACACGCCATCCATCTGGACTGAAGACCGCCCAGTTCACATCGCTCGCGTGGCGCAACGGTTCACCATCCGGCGGTCCGCTCTTCGCGTCCCAAAATCGCGCGGTGCCGTCATCGCCAGCCGTTAGAAAGAGGCGGCCGTTCGGGCTAAAGAAGGCGCTGCGTATTTCGGACTTGTGCTCCACGTGCGCGAGCTCCCGCCCGGTTCCGGCGTCCCAGACACGCGCGGCATAATTGCAGACCGTCAGCAAGCGCGTGCCGTCCGCGCTCCAGTCGGCGTGCCGGAGACGCAGGACGGGATAATTCTGCCCGTGCGCGAACGTCAGGTTCGTGTGCCAGAGCGGCGACGTCACCGCTTCCCCAGTCCGTACGTTCCAAATCCGCGCCACCCCATCGAAGCCGCAGGTGACAACGCGGCTTGCATCGTGACTGAAGCTGGCAAAGTTGGCGAAATTGTCGTGAGTCCAGAGTTGCGTCAGTTGCGGGCACTCACGCAGAGCCGCATGAATGCGCATGCGGTGAGAAGTTTCGCGCGTCGAGTCACCACTTTCGAGACGCAGAGCCTCACCCAACCAGGGCAAAGCAGTGAAGTGTTCGCCGGCCCCAAGGAGTTGCACACCGGTCGCAACATTGAGTCGGACCAGTTGCTGACGGTTTGCTTCGGCCTGCCGCTGGGCTTCATCCCGTGCCGCCGCGATACGGAATGACACCATGGTGGCACCGATCGCCGTCGCGATGATGAGCAATGCGACGGTTGCTGCGAGCGTCGCGACAACGGGCTTGCGACGAGACCAAAGCCAAAGCCGTTCAAAGGACGTGACGGGACGAGCGAGAACGGGTTTACCTTCCAGCCAACATCTCAGGTCTTCGGCAAGCGCCTCAGCGGAACCGTAGCGGCCTTCCGGTTCCTTGCGCAGGCATTTGAGGCAGATGGTTTCCAGGTCGCAGTCCACCGTTGGTCGGATAGAGCGGGGCGGTGCTGGCTCGGCCTCGCGAACAAGATCGAGCGTCTCCAGCGGGCTTTCACCAACAAACGGCGGACGGCCTGTAAGCAACTCGTAAAGAATTGCGCCCAGGCTGTAAATGTCCGCGGCTGTCGTCACGTGCTTGGCCTTTCCGCTGGCTTGTTCGGGCGCCATGTAACTCGGCGTGCCCAGCACGGCCGCCGTGTGCGTGAGGCTGCTGCCGCGCTCGATGACCTTGGCCAGACCGAAGTCGGTGAGATGGGGCTCTCCCTGCGAGTCGATGAGAATGTTCGTGGGCTTGAGATCGCGGTGCAGCACGCGCCGTTGATGCGCGTAGTGGACGGCGCGGGCGATTTTCATCACGACCGTCGCCGCGTCTCGGAAAAGTGCCGCCGACTTAGTATGTAAAAGTGGCGCGCTCTTTTGAGACGCCGCTACGGAGGCCAGGCTTTGCCCTTCGATCAGCTTCATGCTGAAGTAGTGCTGCCCATTGTGTTCACCGATTTCGTAAATGGGGACGATGTTGGGATGGTCGAGCCTGCCAGCGGCTTCCGCTTCCGCTTTGAATCGTTCGATGTGCTCTGGCCCAGCCCACTGGCCAATGAGGATGAGCTTCACGGCCACGGTACGATTCAGGCTTTTTTGGCGGGCGCGGCAGACGACACCCATTCCGCCACGAGCAATTTCTTCGATCAACTCATAGTCCCCGTAGTCACCGAGCAGTTGGAAAGGCGATGCGTTCGCTGCATCGTTGGCCCTGCTGGCTTCCTCCGAATAGCCGTGAATGCCGAACTCCAGGAGGCATGTCGAACAAGAGCCGACTGGCGTCTCCGCCGGCAAGCGGGAGCCGCAACGGCCGCAATAAAGGGCTTCAGGCATGGCGATTGTTCAGTTTCAGCGACGTCTCTGCACTTCTTACTTCAGGAAATCTCGGGGCAGGTTGCGTTTTCATCTTCAATTCGTAACTAGGCCATTTGTTTTCTGGGAGCACACGCACCCTCGCGTGTTCCGATCGGCGCCCTCGCCGGTCGGGGTGACGCTCACTCCCACCATTCAAACAACCGGTCCGTGCGAACGCCCTTCAGTGTTCCGCGAGGGCACTTGGGCTCCCTATGCAATCGCATTCACCCGCTCAGTACACTCAGCAAATGTCGCAGTTCATCCTCTACATCTACGCGATTAACAACGGTTTGAGCCACTGCCTCGTGCAGCAATTCACGATAGCGGTGGCGCAGCCGATGCACCGTCGATTTCACCGCCGACTCGCTGAGTCCGAACCGTATCCCGATTTCCGCCTGTGACACCGCGCTTTTCTCTCCATAAAGAAAAGCTTTCAGCAGGTCGAACAACTCGTCTTTGCCGTCTTCTGTGTACTCGCGCCGCAGCGCGTTCATCACTTCATCGAGCAGCGCGAACGCCCAGCGCCGCTCGTAGATGCGGTCCGCCGACATCTCATCAACGGGTTCGATCTGGTACCGCGCCTCAGCATCCTCAGCGTTCAGCGACAAAAGCTGCGTACCACCCCCGCGCTTCTGCGCCTGGACCCGTTCCAATTCGTTCACGAGAAACCGCTTTACGGCGATGAGTAGGAAGGAGCGGAACCGCCCCTTCTCTTGCACGGTGCTGGCGACGAAATTCTTTTCAATCAGGCGCGCGAAAAACTCCTGCGTTAAATCCTGCGCGTTATGCGGATCGTGGCCCGCGCGCCGGACGTAGGCATATACCGGATACCAGTAGCTGCCGCACAATTGCGCGAGGGCTGCGCGGGCCTGCAGAGAATCGGCCGCGCCCGCCGCCGCCAGCAAACTCCAGTGCGTGGTCGGAAAAGTCCCAATCGCCGCTCCGGCGGGCCGGTCATCGTGCTGCTGCCGTTCCATAATATTATTGGGCATTCGCAATCCAACGTGGCACTTTCATGATAAGCAACTCAACCCGCCAGCCGATCGCTGGCGTCATAATAACTAGTTCCAAACGGGCTCACAATCGACCAAAATGCTCGATCCATAAGCCGCTGATTTGTAACGTTCTGCATTTGAGTTATTTGGAAGGTCTTCACCACACGACAGTTCCTGGGCATGTCATTGCCATCGCCACCACCGACTTTGTGCTGCTCCCCGGGATCATGAGGGAAGGGTAACGGAAGCCAACTGAGATGCTTTTCCCGCCCCACCGAGGATGCGGATGCGCTCGGCGACTTTTGGCACGTAGCGTTCGCTCACATAGGACTGCACGCCGTGGTCCAGGGCGGTGGCTTTCCATTTCGGGTGGGTCATTTCCAGCTCGGCGTTCGCTGGATTGGTGAGGTTGAGTAGGAAGCTCTCGTTTGGTTCCACTACTGTGTCGCCGTTGACTTGCACCTCCACGGTCTTTCTGGTTGCCATGGGAGCGAAGGTGAGCGTGCCAACGGATTCCACGCAGTCGGTCGGACTAAGGGCGGTACCTCTGGCGGTGGCGAATTCCACGGTGACTGGATCTTCGTTGGGGCCTAAAAGTTGGATTGGGATCACTACCGTGGTGCTGCCGGCATTCCCTTCCCGGATGATCTGAACATCGACTACAAGCCGCGGCAGTGGATCGTCGTTTAGGATAGTGACGGTGGCGTTGGTCCCTTTCAGCGCGACGTTTGCAGCACAGTGTGCGAAAAATAGTGTTCATGGAGTCATCACTACCTTGTTGCGATGAGAAAATATCACCTCCCCAGAGCGTCCAGAAACGTCTGCCTAGACTCCCTGATGGCTGTGCTAGGAGGTAGTCTAGCATCGATGACCTTCCATTTCGAGCGATGTCTTGATTCGATGTCAGGGGTTTTTCCGGCGCGCGTCGATAAAGAGCAGGATTGGCGACGTTTTTTGGTTGGTTTCCCGGTGGGTGGTGAGTCAGCGTTTGGCGATGGGTCACAACGCACGATTGGGTTTTCGACCTTCGCGGGCAGCACAGGCGGCGGCGCGGGCCGCAGCGCGCGAGGCGGCTAGGGCCGCGGCTACGCTTGCGCCAAAGGCCGCCGGACGCGAGGACGCAAAGGAGTTAAAACTCTGCGGACTCGCGGCGGTGCAGGCACGATTTGCCCGCGATCCGGCCTCGATTCAACGGCTGTTCTTTGATCGACCTACCGGGCCTAAGGTAGGGCTGATGTGCCAGACACTCGCGGCGGCTAGGAAGGTTTACCGGCAAGTCGAGCCAGCTGAATTGGAGAGAATCTCCGGATCCCTTCACCACGGTGGTATCGTGGCGGTGGTTGCCCCAGCGGCGTTACGCCAGCCGACATCGCGCGATCTCGGCGAGTGGGCTGCTCGCAAGGAGCCCGTGCTGGTGCTCGATCGGATTGGGAATGCGCATAATCTCGGGGCGATTGTTCGGACGGCGGCGTTTTTTGGGTTGCCGCGAATTGTGATTCCCGACCATGCGGGAGCGGCGAAACCGACGGATGCGGCGCATCGCGTGGCCGAAGGCGGTTTTGAACACGTGGAGGTCTGGCAGACGAATAGCCTAGCGCCTTTTGTGCGAGAACTCGCGACTGCCGGTTACGAGGTCGTAGGCGCGGCGGCTCGGGGCGGTAGGCCTGAAGCCCGAGGAAACAAGGAAAAACCGGTGGCGCTGCTGATGGGGAATGAGGAGCACGGGCTTGACCCCGCGGTTGCGGCGGCGTGCTCCAGGTTAGTAACGATTCCGGGGAGCGGAGGCGTGGAGTCGCTCAACGTTTCCGTTGCCGCAGCTGTGCTGATGTGGGAATTGAGCGCACGCCGCGCTCTATAGGTGACTGCGCTAAACCCTTGCGAGATCTCAGGGACTAGCTCGAATAGTTTGGGCGGCCTCGATGAATTCCCGATAAAGTCCCTTTGAATCCGGTGTGGTGCCAATCGGACCTGAATGTATTGCAGCACCAAATATCAAGCGAAGAGAGTCTCCACGTTGGATGGTGACACGGCTCTTGGAGCCTTGCCGCATCGCTTCGCGTCCAAAGGGATTGGCTACAAAAACACCATAGTCTCGGTTGTGCCACCAACTGGCACGGAAGTTCTGAGGGGACGCCATTAGCGTTATTCCAACCCGATGTTGCCCACTGATTCCAGCGTAGTCGCACCAGTCAAACGCCTGTCCCCAAGTGGACTTGGCTCCGAGACGTCCGTCGCTTGAGGTCAATTGACCACCCTGCTTCTCCGTGATGGGGGATGCCACGCGCGCCCCGAATCCCATTTCCTCTTGATCGCCAAACACGACGTCTACCGTATCCGCGTGAAAGGTTGCATCCCAAAGGATGAGGCGATGCGTCGGTTGATGGAGGATCAGAATTTGGTTTGTGAGCAGGCACAAAGGACTTCCATTGGTGGTCCAAAGTCTGGAACGGGTTGAGAATTGGACACGGTCGGTTTTGGTGACTGGAGGTTGAACAAATTCAAGATGTTCGATGCGGCCTCGGTTGCGCCAGAAATCGGATCCGTTGATATCCCCGAAGCCCAGCCAGATTCCGGGATGCATGGTCTCGTGATCGGTGGCGTCCTTGCCCGCAATCGGTGGATGGTTTCGTGTGACTTGAATTCCATCAGAGGATTGCACGGAGGCGAAATAAGGTCGGAAAATTTTTTGATCGCTGAACACGAAATCGGCGACCGGTGCATTCCCGTGGGTGATGGTGACCCGATCGGATTTGGTTTCCGCATGAAACTGAGGGTTGGAGGACTGCGCGTTTGGGGATGCCGGTGCTGAAGCTGAAGTGGTTGACTTTTGCGAACGCAACCAAGTCGTCAGATCTGCGACCTGCTCTGGAGAGAGAATGTCGGAGAAGCCAGGCATGGCGGAGACTTTGAGTCTTTCGTGTCGTGTGATGCCGCGCTTCTCGATGTTGAGGCGTTGGCCTGTAGCCAGGGCGAGCTTGAGTACTGTGCCGGTTTCCTCGAGCAGCATTCCCGAATACTGCGCGTCAGAAGTTTCGACGACGTGGGCATTGAACCCTTCAGTAATGACGGCATTTGGATCCAGGATGGATTGGGCGAGGTGGCGAGCCTCAGCCCGTGAGCCAATACCGGTGAGGTCGGGGCCGAAGGGGTTTCCACGATTGCCGACCCGATGGCATTGACTGCATCCGGCGCCATTGGGTGCAAAAAACAATTCTGAACCGCGCGTCGCATCGGCGGCGGGAATTGCCGCGAGAGCCGAATCCAGTGACGTCGGGGTGGTCCGGGGAACAAGTGCGTTGGCGAGGGGCTTTTGAGGAGGGCCGATTTCGTAAGTCACTTCCGTTGTGGTGCCAATGGGTTCCCCTCGAAGAAACAATCTGGCCTTAATCGTCGTGGTTTGTTTTATCCTAACCCTCCCTCCGCTCGTGGAGTTGATGGTGGGTTCAGTGCGGTCCAGAGTATAGCGAACCTCGCCGGGTTTGATGGTCGGTCGAATAACGAGGAGCACCTCCGACGCAAAGGCGCCTGGAGGCGGTTCCATCAATAGGAGTGGATTAGCGTGGCGAGAGCTCAGCCAAAGACTGGCGATGGACGCGGTCTTACCGTCTGGATCCTCGAGAAGCGGGTGGGCTTGTCCCTCGGTCAATTCTCCGAGATGTGCTAGGGCTAGGAGACCCGATCTTCGGACGCCAGCCTGTGAATGGCTGAGGAGGGAGCGAAGTTCACTTGGGGAAGCCAATTGGGCCAGGACGTTCCAAATGGCGTAGAAAGTGATCCGATCATTCTCGGTGGCAGCAGCCTCCTGAAGCTTTGGAATGGCATTGGTTTGGCGTGCCTGGCCGACGGCCTGGACGGCTTCAAAGCGGATCCTGGGTTCGGGACTTTCGAGCAGATCCAGAATGGGTGGGGGAAGGGTGCGCTGGGACGAGTTCTGACGAACGCGATGTGCAAGGATGCGAATGGATTGGATGCGGAGGTTCTCGGGGCGGTTGGGGGAGGTTGCCGCCTTGGCGAACCATTGGCTTTGTTCCAAGTTATCGGGCTGGAGTCGACCTAGTGTCCAAGCGTACCAAGTCATTTCACGAGTGCTGAGATTTGTTTGTTCCAGTCGCTTCATGAGGACCGGCGCGGAAACTGGTCCTCGACGGACGAGTTCTTCCTGGGCATTGACTCTCCAAGTGGACACATGGGAAGCCAGATCATCGACCAGTTCCTGAAGATTCCATCGGCTGTGGGCTTGGTTGCGATGCGGGGATTGCCACCGCAGCGCTGGACTGGTTTTCCAAAAGATTCGGAAGACTCGACCTTCGTTGGTCATTTGATGCGTTTCATCCCATTCGACGCCGTAGCCTCGTCCCCAGCCGAGGCAGTACACCGCACCATCGGGTCCTATTTCGAGATCGGTTGGACGATACAACGCGTGTTCCCCGAGGACGAAGTTCTCGTATCGGCCGTTGGCCGCTTGCATCAAGGCGCCTTCCCAACGCGGGCGGTAAAGGTAAGTGCGTTTGAGCAACCAATCGTTGATCAGGAAGACGCCACGGAACGATTCTGGAAACTGGGGTGTATCGCAGTAAGTCACACCGGTTCCAGAACCAGCAAAGACGGGGCCGCTGACGGGCGTTGTCGGCAAGTGCCCATCCCCCGTCCAACTGGTGCTCCACGCATGGCTCCAACCAAAATCCGACCCGAAGAACGGCGAGAAAACTCGATCACCATCGCTCTGGTCATTGTCGGTACCCAGCCAATTGAAGCTGTCATCGAACGCGATGTCCCACGGATTGCGCATGCCGCGCGAAACGATTTCAAGGTTTCGCCCCATGTCATCGCATCGCAACACGCCACCTTGGCGTCCCCAGTCGTCATTAGGATCTTGATAAGTATTTTTGTATTCCGAGCGCGTGAAGGTTTTGGGTTCTGGATAATCCTTCGCCTCGGGCGGGGTCGGGATTCCCCACAAATCACGGAACGGTTTGGGCGCAAAGCGATCTGACAGGTTCAACCCCTTGGAATTGCCCTTCGACATGTAAAGCTTGCCGTCGGGTCCCCAATTCAACCCGTGCAGACCGTGCTCGATGTTTCCGAGGTCCGTGTAGATCCGGACGTACTCGTCGGCGGTGTCATCCCCGTCGAGATCGCGCACGACGGTTAGGTCTGGGGCGTTTGCCACCCACAGATCGCGGCCGTGCCATGCCATTCCTTGAATCGCATTAAACCCCGAGGCGAAGACGTGAGTCTTTTCGGCGACACCATCTCCATCGGTGTCCAGAACCAGCACCACACTGTCTCCAGGAGTCTCGGGTTTTGGACTTCGATACTGCGGTCCCATGCCAACGCAGAGACGTCCTCGGGCATCGAAGGCCATGGAGCATGGGTTTCGGACCAGCGGATTGCGGGCGAAGAGGGAGACACCAAAACCATCGGGTACTTGGGGAAGATCGACCAACCCCGGGGTATTGTCGCTTTGCGCCCTGGATGCAGATGGCAGGGAAAGCATGAAAACTCCAATGAGTGCCAACCAGCAATAGTCCTGTCGGGTGAGAGGCGGGTTCATAATCGTCGGGGATGTTTGAGTTGTTGGTAGATTGCTTTGACGCTGAGCGAAGGAGTCGTGGCTTGAGATTCCCTTTCAGAGATATTGAGAATCAGTACGGACCCGCTCCTTTTTTCAGGGCGTCAGCTGAAGGCATGACAGTTCTTTCGCATCGCGCAGATAGAGGCGTCCGTCGGCATAGGCCGGATTGCACCAGTTCGATCCGCAGGCCTGCGTCCGGCCCAGCTCCCTGTATCCCGTGGGATCTGCCGGCACCAGCACCAGTTCGCCTGTTTCCGTGAGCGCCAGAAGGTTTCTGCCGACGGCGACTAGGGCAAGGTGGGATTTCTCGGCGGACTGGGTTGCGAACCCCCCCTTGGACCATTTCACCGCGCCTGTTTTGACCTCGACGCAGAAGAGATTTCGTTCCGGGCCGAGTCCATAGAGATGCCCGTTTACCGCGACGGGGCTGGAAAAATTCACCAGGACCCCCTTCGCCTCCCAGGCGATCGGTACATTCCAGCCACCAGTGATCGGGTCTGGTACGGGTGAAACCCCTATGAGGTTTTCCTCCTTCGAGGCCACCATCACGATGCCGTCCACCACGACTGGGGTCATCACGTGCCTGCCGTACGTGGTGGTGATCGGCACTCGCCAGAGCAGTGCACCGTTGTCGAGGTTCACTCCGATCAGTCCCTCTACCGTGAACGCCACAATCTGACGCAGCTCAGTCGCGGCGAAGCGAGTGACAATGGGAGCAGCATTGGCCGCGCGGTCGTTCTGGGATTTCCACAACACTTTGCCAGTCAGCTTGTCAAAGCACACCACGCCGGCACCGTGTTTGTCGCCCACGAGTGCAATCAACTTATTTCCCTCGACCCATGGGGCGGCCGTGAAGCCGTGGCGTTGCGCCCCTTTGTTGACGCCGGCTTCGGCGGGGGGATCCGACTGGAAATCGCGAAGGAAGTTTACCCGCCAGCGTAACTGTCCATCCGTCGTGGCCAGGCATTGGAGTTCGCCTCGGCAGGATTGAACGTAGATGCGGTCGCCATCCACGAGAGGAGTGCAACGAGGACCTGGCGCGGTCTGGCCGTTCTTAAAACCGTCGTCGAGTGTCACTTTCCAAACCTCCTCGGCCGTGTCGCGGTTGATGGCGTGGACGGTCTCCTTGGTGTCCTGCGCGTCGAGATAGTAGACGTGTGACCCGGCCACGACTGGCGATGCGAGCCCGTCCCCAATCTTGATGCGCCAGACCCGTCGGGGTTCAGAAGGTAGGCCACTGAGCGCCGAACCACCGACGGCGCTATGGCCGTCACGTGACGGCCCGCGCCAACCCGGCCAGTCCGCCGCCGCGATGGAAGCGCAAAGCATGCCCGGCAGGAGCCATGCCGCGACCTTGATCAGGCGCCAGGGCGAGCGAACGTGAGCGGCGGAGGGCATGAAGTGTGGAGTTCGTCTGGCTCGGGCCATGGCCTAGGTTGAGTGATAGGTCAGTCGTCTGACCTCAATTTGTGAGAAAACTGATGTTGCCTCGCAAGAATCATGGGTGTCAATTCCGCTTGTCCGCGCGGTGTCTCGTCGACACAAGGCATCGACCATGGATTCATTCCGTTGAATGGCTGATGGCGGTGCACGGCGATCCATAGTTGATTGATACTCAGACTTCGACTCCCAAATGAAATCTCAGCGAGCATTCATCTCTATTCTAACCGTTCTGGTCGGGACTCTTCTGGTACCTTCGGCGACGTTAGGAGTGGATGGAGACTATCCGACGCACGCCATCGAAGCTCCTTCGGTTCGCACTTATCCGGCACGTGAGAAGACGATTCAACGATGGATCGACACCGTGAACCTAAGAATGATACGAGCGCATGGGTGGGACGTTTGGGAATCCATTACGCGTCCGTCCGGTGAAGCTGAGTATCCAATTTGGGAGACGTGGAATTCCGGCCATGAGATTTTCGAAATGGGGCCAGAGCGAGTGGCGAAGGACACGCGTCGGGTTCGCACGCATGGTTTTGAATTGCCGACTCAATTCGTCCATGCCCATCAGGCGAGACTCGACGCGCGGACAAAGCCCCGGGAGGATGCGCCGGAACGTGTGCTCTCGTTCAATCGATATTCCCCGAGCCTTGCCCGGACCATCTGGGAGAGGCGATTGAATCTGGCGGCCACGTTGAATGCGACGAACGCGTTGTTCAATACCTCCAAGACACGGGTCATCGATCGAGCCATCTCCACATCCAAGGGGGTGGTCGATGCCCATTCCATTTCGTTGAAGCCCGTCTTCCAGTTCATCGATGGAACCAAGCCATCCGTGATTCCTTATTGGGCTGGGATATCGCCTCAAACAACCACCAACTTGCTGAACCCTGAACCGCATTCCTGGCGCCAGGCGGTCGTGGTGGATCCGACGGGTAAACTTCAACCTGGCACCGTTCAGCACGTCACCGTGAACGGGGAGTCTCATGTGGAGGCCCGTGTAGTTTCTTTGAAAGAGTTTTATTCGGTCCGCATCAATCAGGCGGAAGTGACCCACTTCACTCAGTTTGGTGCGGCTTCGGGTGATGATCTTGGCCGCAAAGTCCTTGGAGACACCAATAGCATCGCGGCCATGGTTCGCGAAGGAAACATCGCCTTGCTGGTCGCGATGCATGTCACCACGAAGGAGATCACGAATTGGACATGGCAATCCTTCTATTGGACGCCACGCACGGACGATCCGTTGGTTGGCGCCGATCGGCCACGGTCGATTCGCGCACCTTGGTCGCATTACAACCAGGTCACTGCCTATTTCATGACGCCCAAGAATGATCCAAAGGGACAGCCTTGGGTTGCCTTCAATCCTTATCTGGAAACGGACTTGGCGGGGACGGCCAAAATGCCTGGAGGGGTTCAAGTGGCTTGGACTGGTGTGGATAGCAACTGCATGAGTTGTCATCGAATGGCTGCTTGGAAACCAAAACCGGACGGGTCCGGACACCTGACCCCGGGCTATGTCCCGAATGGTTTTGTTGATCCGGCAAGCCCCTTCTTTTTCGAAGGGTACACAAAGCTGGATTTCCTTTGGTCGCTCACGCGGGCCCATTAAGGCGGAACCAGAAATCACGCGGAAAACATTGTTCCCCACAATCCCATCGGGGTGGTTGGGCAAAATCGAAACCAATTGCCAGCAACGAATTGCCAATAGATGTGCTGTCGCAATTTCGGTACTGGTTTAGGCTGTTGGGCGTATTCTTGGTTCAGAGGACAGCGGAGAGCCTGTACGGCGAGAGGTGGCCCGGCGGGTTTCCATAGAATCGCTCAATCGGAAAACAGCTTGGTGACATATCCTTTCACATGACCTGCTACTTACGTCGCGCGGTGCTCGTCAACTCGCGGAGCGCTAAACTGGGCCTTCTATTTGTGGACTCTACCTCCCAAAGAACGAGCCAGTTTGAGGGCTTCGTAGTTCATTGGTTGGACCATGTTGTAGGCCGGATTCACGCGGCTTACAGATCTTGCTCCACCCCGTTAGTGTGTCTTGTGCTATTTTTCCATTGGATCGTAAGCCGGGGTGATCAAACACATGGAACAGAAATCCATAGGGCGAGAATTCAGTTTAGTGAATCTGTAGAACTGATTCGGAGTATCGAATGCGATTTTCGTGGCCAAAGCCGAAGCCGAAGCCGAATTGAAGCAGTTGCCGGAAATCGTCGGTTTCAAGTCACCTTTTCGAACTCACTCACTCCTCCCAACTTGACTCAGAGAACAGTGGCACACGTCGATGGATATCAAGTGGACGATCATCTTGAAGTTGATTCTTACAAAATCACTTCTCCGATCGTGGCCGTCGTCCCTCCCAAGTATGGCGAGCGTCGGGTGTTGGTGATTTTCGCAAATCTTACCGACCTTAAGTACGATCTGGCTCACATGAAGGATTTCGTCGAAGATATGGCCAAGGCTGGGGAGTTTTTTCTGAAAAGTTCGCGCGGCAGCATGACCCTTAAGACCACATTTGTTCCAGAGGCGATCTCCATTTCGTTATCATCCGATAATCCAGACACTAGCACCGTTGCCTCGCTCGCCTCCGTTCAGGTAGGAACCAAGTATCCTGATCTTGTCAAAAATGGTTATGACCATTACATTTACGCAATTCCCTATGTGAGCTCCGTTATGTGGGCTGGTTTGGCGCATGTAGGAGGCACCAACCTGTTTATCAACGGCAAATGGGGATGGACCTGTCTGGTGCATGAGATCGGGCATAATTTGGGACTTGAGCATGCCCGGGGGCTTGCACCAATAACCTCTGATCCCATTGGACCGGGTTATGACATGGAGTACGGAGATCTGTTTGATATCATGGGGAATACCTGGGGTGCGATCGACTACAATGCGGCCCATAAGGCGCGTCTCGGATGGATTCGTCCGGAGGAAACAACTCAAGCCGTCGCATCGGGTGTCTACCGCCTCTTTCGTCACGATCATGCCGGAGCTTCAGGGCAGCAACTTCTTAATGTGGGTTACGGGCTCAACGACTACTACGCCCTGGAGTATCGTCAAGATCCGTTAAATCCGGGTGCCATCGCAGGTGTCGAAATCCGAAAATGTTATCGCACCCACCTGACCGAGGCGACCTACAGAACCGAGTTGCTGGATATGAGCCCGCTCTCCACTGGAGGATGGCAAGACAGTCCCCTGGCTCTTGGCAAGGTCTATTCAGACCCTGCTCAGGAGATCGAGATCACTCCACTGGCATTTGGAGGCAACCCTCCGAATGAATACGTCGACGTAAAAGTAATAACACCCGACTTTATACCTCGGCTTGTCATCAATTCAATTCATCACGGCCAACTCGTAACCCTGTACGAGCCGCTGGTAATTAAATCGACACTTGGTCTCAACGAACGGTGTTACCACCCCAATGGGTTTCAAGGAGTCCGCATTGGGGTGTAGTAAATCTTGAACAGTTCGTGGCGACCTTCGGCTGAAGAGCGGGACAGGGATCTGCGCGCATGTTTCGGACCTGTTGGTGAGGAGCCT
>SXGU01124870.1_pt1 | contig 17143 bp, 15 predicted proteins | sample 3174531 | NCBI WGS metagenome assembly SXGU01 (sample SAMN11356863, study PRJNA531348) | freshwater metagenome | isolation source: freshwater sample F1-140 | place: China: Fuxian Lake, Yuxi | collected 2017-12-25 | reverse complement strand
TAATTTCGCAGGAATGCATGGCGGAAGCCGGATGAAATCACCCCGTGAGCAAGTATTTCTTGCTCGCGACTGCTCGAATTCTGAGTGGGCGCATCCTGCTCGCGTCATCTTCAATCAAATGCTGATTTGTTCAGCGCGTCCCTAAAGGTAACGAACCCGTGATGGATAAAAACGAATTTTTCCGCCGATTTAATGAAGTGATTCCTGGCTCCAGGCTGGCGGATGGCACTGCCCCGGCCTTTGAGGTGGAGGTGTATTTCGAAAAGCTTTCCATGGCCGGGCTTGAGGAGATGCATCGCTATTCGAAAGATGCCCGCCTTTACGAGTTTCTTGAAATGGCGCCTTTTGATACCGTCGACAAAACTAGGGCCTATATCGAAAAACTGGAAAAACGGATGGCCGGTGAGCCGCATGAAAGGACTGCCAACTACTGGTTCGTGCGGCGTAAAGCGGATAATTATCTGGTTGGAACTGCCGCACTGGTGGAGTTGAATGTTGCGCGCCAGTCCATCGAATGGGGTTATGGCGTTGATCCGGATCTGTGGGGTGAGGGCTATATCTTCCAGATTCAGGAGTTGCTCAAGCACTACGTTTTCGAGGTGCTGCAACTCAACAGAATGAGCGGGACCACCATGGCAGCGAACAGTCGCACGATTTCATCGGTGCTGGCTGCAGGAATGAAACATGAAGGAACCGCTCGCCAATATTATTGCAAGGACGGTGCTTATCTCGACGCTTGGCAATATGGCATGCTCCGCGCCGACTATGTCGAGTTGTCGAAAGCGCATGTAGCGTCGAAAACCGAATACAGTTTCGATGACGTGATTCGCGTGGTGGCGTCGGTTATCACCGAAGAAGAAATCGGCCCGGAATCGACGATGCACAATGTCGTGACCTGGGATTCCCTGAGTCATATGGCGATCATGCTGGCCATTTCGAAACAGATGGGGGTTTCGCTTTCGCCTTCCGAGGTCATGCGCGCCAACTCCGTGAAAACCCTTGTGGCCATTCTCAACGAGCGAGATTGAAGGGTGATAGTTTCGCTCGCGGATCTGCTGTTCGAGAAATGCGCCGCTTATGGTCATCGCGAAGCATTGAGTGTCTCGGGACGGAGTGTTTCGTATGACGAGCTGTCGGCCAGAGCATTGGCGGTTGCCAACATGCTTATCGGCTGTGGGGCGAAAAGCGAAACGATCGGGGTCGTCGGCCAGCGTGCGGCCTCTTCTTATTTTGGCGTCATTGGGGCGCTGTATGCCGGGTGCAGTTACACGCCGATCAATCCCAAGTACAGCAAGGTGCGGATCTGTTCGATCCTGCGCGATGCCGGCATCCGCTTTCTGGTTGGCGACAGGGCCGATCTCGAAGCCATCGAGCCAGTACTGCCGTCCGCCGAGGCTCCGCCGATCAGCGCAATCGTACTGCCGGAGGGGCGAGCGCCGGCCGGAAAAAAATGGTGTGACGAAACGCTTGCGCCCATTGCTTCGCGGGTGAGCCGTCCGCTAGAAGTCAATGCCACCGATCTGGCTTACCTGCTCTACACCTCTGGCTCAACCGGTGTCCCCAAAGGGGTTCAGGTGGCGCACTCGAACATCCTGGCTTTTCTTCGGAGCATGTCGAGTATTTACACGCTAGAGACTGGGTTCAGGGCATCGCAGACCTTTGATTTGAGTTTTGATCCTTCGGTTTCGGACATGTTCTTCACCTGGGCGAATGGTGGCGTGCTCTGTGTGTTGCCGGAAAGTGAACTCATCCTGCCGTTCGACTACATCCGCCGTGAAAAAATCACTTTCTGGAATTCGGTGCCGGCCATTGCAAGTTTCATGGCCAAGATGGGCTACCTCACACCCGGCTGCTTTCCTGATTTGCGTTACAGCATGTTCTGCGGCGAGCAATTCCCCAAGCATGTGGCCGACCTATGGCGCCAGGCGGCGCCGGAGAGCACCATCGAGAACCTCTATGGCCCGACCGAGGCGACGATATACATCTCGCGGCACCTCTACTCGCGGGATGAGGCGAACCACACGTTCAGGAATTCGATCATTCCCATCGGCCAGCCATTCCTGGATCATGCTTGCGCCTTGGTTGATGAAGACGGAAAGCGCGTTGCTGCTGGTGAAGTCGGGGAAATCGTTTTCTCGGGGCCGCAAGTGACCCACGGCTATCTGCATGACCAGGCGAAGACCGACGCGGTGTTTGTCCAGTTTGATTGGGATGCTTCTGGAGCCATCTGGTACAAAACTGGGGACCTCGGTTTCTACAATACCGATGGCAATATGGAGTGCATTGGCCGTCGCGATAGCCAGATCAAGCTGGCCGGCCGCAGAGTCGAGATTGGCGAAATTGAAGCGGCCCTGGCGCGCTACCCGCAAATCAGGGATGCCGTGGTGGTGCCCTTGCGTGATGAAAATCAGGTGGTGACCGGCTGCGTGGCATTCACCATGCATTCTCTGGAAAAGCAGGATGAACTCTTCATCCGTCAGGATAGTACCCAATACATCGAGCGGGTATTTTTCCCGAAAAGGATCATCACCATTGAGGCTTTCCCCTATGCGCCGAGCGGCAAGATCGATCGCAAGGCGCTGGCCGCTATTGCCGCGCAAGCCGGCAGCTAGGCAGTGAATCGAATGAAGATTGCAGGCCGGCGGCTTTTGATCGGGGAACCGGAGCAGGTGGATGTCGTCATCTTCGATGAAGGCAATAGCCATTTTGTCCGGCAGGCAATCAACACGAAATACAGCATTGGCATTTTCAATCAGCGCCCTGCAGATTTGCACGTGAGCTGGAAAATTATCGCGCGGTTTTTAAGTCTGATTTTTCGCCTGCAAGTCAGGGAGGCAAGGCAGCATCGACGGGGGTTTATAGTCGGGCTGCTGCGCCAGTTGCGATTCCTTTATGTCCAGGCCTGCCTGATGGCGATGCGGCCCAAGGCCGTTGTTACCTTCATCGACAATGCGCCAACCTTTGGTTGGCTGGCCAGGCACTGCCGTGCCTTTCCGCTCATTGCCATCCAGAACGGCAGCAGGCTGAGTTATGCCGCTTCACAGGATTCGGGAATCTATCACCAGCATCTTTTCTGCTTTGGAACCCACGAAACGACTCTCTTGCCAATGCTGGGGTGGCAGGTCGAACATTTTTATCCGGTGGGCTCCCTGATTGCGAGTTTGCATTTCGAACAGCACGCTAGAGAGCAAGGGGTTGAGCGCGATGTGCTTGTGGTTTCCACGTGGAGAGGGAATATCGGTTTTCCACAGGACGTTCAGGATACGATGCGTTCCATGCGGGTGATGGATGAATTGCTTGCCACCTATATCACTTCCCGGAAAATCAGGGCTGCGGTGATTTTGCGTGCTGAAAGAGACTCCGAACACTGGGCGATGCCGGAAATCGGAATGTCTGAAGAAGCGTATTTCCGGAGCATCTATGCAGACGGGATCGAGATCATTGAAACCGATTTCTCCAAGCGCAATATCTTTCCGCTGGTGCAAGGCAGCGAGGTGATCGTCTCCTGTCTGTCATCGGCCCTGATGGAAGCCTTGGGGGTCGGCAAGAAAATCTGCTATTTCAATTTTACGGGTACGGACTTGTATCATCGGGATATCGATGCGGCGCTGGTGTCGACGGATTGTGATCGCGAAGCGTTTTTCCAGAAAATTGATGCGCTGCTGGCTATCCCAGCCGTCGAGTTTGCGAACAAAAACCGGCATCTTCAAGCCCGTTATATGAACACGGATGCTGCGGTGCCGACCTATCGGCGGATCGCCGACGGTATCGATCACATTATCGAAAGCGCTTCGGGCAATGACGAGAAATAATCTGAATTTCGTGGCTTATTCAAATAGCGAACAAATTACGAGCTTTGAAACCAAGGAGGCTTTGAACGACTATCGCAATGGCCGCGTGAAGCGCTATGCCAACGTTGTCGACTTTGTTGCGAAAAGTCTGTTTCGATACTGGAAGTGGGCTCCGGCAGTTCGGCCTTGCTCTACGCCTTTGCGGAGGCAGGAAGGCTCGCGAAAGGGATAGGCATCGAATTGTCAGAATCCAGGTCCAAGTTTGCTGAAGCCTGGAAAAGAGATGGCGATTATTCGATGGTGACCAATATGAACGGTGATTTCAGCGGGGTTGGCGTAGATGAGGCTGCCTGGGACTGGTTCGTCGTCATCGACAACACCTTTACCTACCTTTATCCGGAGAACGCGCTTTATCCGACCGGGCTTCTGGAAAAAGCCATGCGCTCCCTGAAAGCCGGTGGGTATCTTCTGCTTGATTTCATCAATTACGCAAAGCGGGAGCCGGACAACGAGATTCGCCACTGGGTGGCGTATGCGGAAAACGATCCCTATGCGTATGGCCTGTACTCTCACAAGATCAGTAATGGCATCAACCTCAGCGAAAGTATTTTCGTGAAAAGAGGTGGTGGCGAATCGCGCAAGCTGGAAGAAAGCAAAGTGTATTCATTGCAGGAGATATCCACACTGGTTGCATCATGCGGATTTGAAGTCGACAGTGTGTTTGCAACCTTTGATGAGCAGCCCTTTGTTGAGAAAGAGTCCGAACGTCTGGTGGTGCTGGCGCGCAAGCCCGGATAGTTGAAGCGCTCTCCTGTTCTAGCTGCTATGCAACGATTTCTTGTAACCACCGCACTTGAGCAGACATGGGACGTCAAGCGTCCCATCGTCTTTCTGGGCGAGTGGTGCCGCTTGTTTGGCAGGCGAGATCTCTGGTCGCCGCTGGACGGTGTTGTGCATCCCTATCATTGGGATGACCGCGCAAAATATCGCGAGGACTACGTTGATCTGTCAGCCCTTTACGAGAAGAAGCTGGCGCAGCTCAGCCAGTCACTGGGCCGCATGCATGGACTGCCGACGACCCCGGAGTATTGGCGAATCATTATCGGCCCCTGGCTGCGCTTCTTTGCAGACGCCCTTTTTGACCGTTTCGAATCGGTGCGGTCTGTCATTGATTCAGGAGGTGTTGATGGCAGCCGGGTGATGCAGTATCGCCTGACGGATTGGGTGCCAGCGGATTTTTTGCATTTTTATTCTAACTTTGTCGGCGATGCGTGGAATCACATCGTCTATGCGGAATCCATGCGCAGTCTGGGAATGCCGTTTTCAGAGCTGGATGAAGTATTGAGCCCACCAGCGCCAGCGAGTATTCGCCGTTCTTACCGGCAGGTCGCAAAGCGTATGTTCGAGCGTTACTGCCAGGCAGTGCCGCAGCGGTTCAATCGGGTGGCGTTGGTGTCGGCGGCCTTGCCAGCTGGCCGCTTGAGCCGCTTGCAGTATGCGATGGGACAGTTTCCTTATCCAAGATCCCCTGTACTGAGGGTCGAAAGCACAGCGTTTGATGTTAAAAAACGGCAGTCAGTGATTGCTAACGATGCTTCGGGTGGGTTTGAAGCCTTGCTGGATAAACTGCTTCGCCAATGGATGCCTCGTTCCTACATCGAGAATTTCCCGGCGTTGCGCAGACTTGCCCTGGAGAAATATCCGGAGGCGCCGTCGGTCATCTTTACCGCAAATGCGTATCAGGCAGACGATGGTTTCAAGATCTGGGCGGCTCACCATATCCATGAAAATCGGGTTCCTCTGGTCATTGGTCAGCATGGCGGCAATATGGGTATTTCTCTGTTCAATCAGACAGAAGACCATCAAATACGCATCGCCGATCTCTTTGCCACCTGGGGCTGGTCGACAGAAGGGCAGTCGAACGTTCGGCCGATGCCCGCCATGAAACTCGGGGTTCTGGGGGCCAGGCCGGATGTTGGTGGGGATATTCTGCTGACGACCGCCTCCTATCCTCGTTATTTCTATTGTCATTACGCCATTCCGGTGGCCGGGCAGTATCTTGAATACCTGCAGGACCAGATCCGCTTCGTGCAGTGCCTTGCACCGGAGATGCGTCAGTTCGTCAAAATAAGGCCGGATGCCGATAATTTTGGCTGGGATGTTCTGGCAAGGTTGAGAGAGGCTGGCCTGGGCGAGGCAATCGACGCAAAAAAAGAGAGCCTCGGAAAACGCTTGAAACGCTGCAGACTCTCGGTTGCAACATACAATTCCACTATTTTCCTAGAAACGCTGGCCGAGAATTTTCCGACCCTTGTGTTTTTCGATCCCGGTCTGTTCGAAATTCGTCCGGAGGCGGTTGCCGCAGTGGATATGTTGCGCCGGGTCGGCATCTTCCACGATTCTCCGGAGTCGGCCGCGGAATTTCTGAACAGGATAGGTCAGGATGTTTTCAGCTGGTGGAATGATGAGGGTTTACAGGCGGCGAGGGTGGCATTTTGTAATCAATATGCACGCACTTCGCCGGACTGGATTGGCGCATGGTCACAGTTATTTCGCTCATTGCGTAATGACGGTAAATGTCGAAGTTAATTGAATATTCGCTGGCAATCGCTTGGCGGAGAAATCTTTGATGTGTCGTTAGGGTCAGATTCATGAGCTCTGTCACGCTTGAACAAGTGAGAACACGCTGCAGTGAAGGGCGCTTTTATGCCTATGGCAGCTGGAGGGATCGCTTGTTTGTGCCGCCGTCCATTCTGCTCGTCTGGGTTTTCGTCCGCTTGGGTTGGACAGGGAATGCCGTGTCTTTCCTCTCAGGTGCATTCGCCTTGCTGGGGGCTTGCCTGCTTGCCTTTGGCGATCCTGTCGGAATGGTTGTCGGCGCATTCGGTTACATGGTATTTTATCTGCTCGATTACGTCGATGGCGGTGTTGCGCGATTTCGCGGCGAGGCCGGGATTGGCGGGCAGTATGTCGATTGGGTGATGCATGCGGTTTCCTCCGTGGGGATCGCTTCCGGATTGTTCGTCGGTGCATTTGCGGTCGAGGGGCCGTGGGTCATCCCCTTTGGTGTGCTGACGGTCGTCGCTGCAGCACTGACGCTCGACCGCTACTCCTTCGCGTGGTTTTCGATCTGCATGCACTATCAGCAGCGGCGCGCCAGAGGTGATGTGAAGAAAATGCCTGTGCCGGATCTGCCGCCTGCCAAAAGAGGGTTGTTCCGGCGTGCGATGAACCGGCTGTCGGCCATTGCTTTTCATGAGGATTTTGCAATCTTTACGCTGCCCCTCCTGGCGGGGGGGCAATACCTTTGGCCGCATTTCCCTATGGATTTCCGGGTATTGCTGATCGTCCTGGGAGGGGTGGTTTACTTTCCGGCTGTGGTAGTGAGCATCTGGAAGTTTGCGGCGGAAGGGCGAGTCGATGAAGCATATGCCAAACTGTTTTTTGGCGAGGAGCCCCCTAAGTTGCCGGAAGACCATTTCCTTGAATAAGAAAATCCAGTCCCCTCTTTTGCAGGGCATCTTCACGCCGATTAGTCACCATTTGTAAAGCGTTTACGTCATGAAAGCTTTGATCCTTGCTGCCGGGTTTGGCAACCGCATGCGGCCTCTGACCAACACGGTTCACAAGACCTTGTTGTCGATCAATGGTGAGGCGATCATCGACCGCATTGTTTCCGGCCTCCTTGAGAACGGAATTACCAGAGCGGTGGTGGTAACCGGGTATCGAGTCGATGATCTCGTATCCCATCTTGAGGCGAGTTTTCCGGATGTCGAGTTCGAATTTGTCCATAACCCGCGTTACCAAGAAACGAACAACATCTACTCGATGGCGTTGGCGTTTGAGCAAATCGAAATTGATGACGACATTCTTCTCATCGAATCCGATCTAATCTTTACACCGGAAGTCATCAAGCGCGCCATCAACTCGCCGCACGCTAATGTCGCGCTGGTCAGTCCGTACATGACGGGTCTGGATGGTACTGTGGTCCAATTGTCGGGCGACAAGGTGGTTGCGATATATCCGCCGCATTTGCATGACGAAAAATTCGATCTGTTCGATAAGTATAAGACCCTGAATATCTACCGCTTCTCCAAGGAATTTTGTGCCAATGAATTCAAGAAGCTGCTGGTGTATTACGCCAAGGTTATTGACGAGAACTGCTACTACGAGCTGATCCTGGGAATTCTGATCTATATGCAGCGCCAGGATATCTACTGTGAAATCATCGCCAATGACCAATGGGCGGAGGTTGATGATCCCAACGACTTGATGGGGGCGGAGTTCTCGTTCAATCGCGACAACCGGCTGGAGTTACTGGAGGTGAGTTTTGGCGGATACTGGAATTTCGATGTGTTGGATTTTTGCTTTATCCGCAACATGTATTTCCCGCCCAAGTCGATGGTTTCAGAGATCAAAAACAACCTCCCTTATCTCATCGAGAACTATGGCTCGAAGCAGAATGTCCTGAACCGCAAACTTTCCTACGTACTGCAATGTAATCCCGAGCGCCTGTTGTTGCTCAACGGTGCGTCTCAGGCCTATCCGATTCTCCGTACGATGCTTGAGGGAAAGCGTGTGCTGATTCCTGATCCCACATTCGGTGAGTACCCAAGGATATTTTCAAAGGCGACAACTTACGGCGACCGCGTCGGTATCCGGCTGTATGAAGTCGAGGCTAAGCTCGAGGACGCCGATGTGCTGGTGGTGGTCAATCCCAACAACCCGAGCGGTAGCCTCGTGCCCACGCAATGGATTGTGGGGCTGGCCGATAAGCATCCCGAAAAGCTGTTCATTGTGGACGAGTCATTCATTGATTTCTCCGATCAGCCCTCGCTGCTCGCAGATCTCGAAGAGTCTCCTATGAACAACGTTCTGATCATCAAGAGCATGAGCAAGAGCTATGGGGTTCCGGGCGTCCGTCTTGGCTTCGTTTATACCTGCGATAAGAATCTGCTCGCCACCGTGGCCCGGGAAGTGCCGATCTGGAACATGAATTCTGTTGCCGAGTTCTATCTTGAAATCCTTTTGAAGAACAAGGCCTCGCTGGCGCGTTCTGTCGAACAGACCAAGAAGGACAGGGCCGAGTTCTCCGAGGGCTTGAGAGCGCTGGACTTTTTCGATGAGGTGTATCCGTCCGGCGGTGACTACATTCTGGTCCGGGCTGCAGATGATGGGCAGAAATCGTCTAATCTGGTCAAGTACTTGCTTGCGGTCGAATCCATCTACATCAAGGAAGTGACGGACAAAATGGCTGACGGTAGCAAACGTTATTTCCGTATCGCCGTTCGCTTGCCGGCCGAAAATGCCCGACTGCTTGATGCCATTCGTCGATTCTAGGAAACGCTGGCGGCTTGGCTGTCTCCTAAATTCATTTCATTCGCAGGTGCTTTTATGACCGACGAGATCCATGATCACCACCGTAACCCTCAGGTTACGGTGATTGTTGCGGCCCTGAATGAGGAGAAATTCATTGGCCGGTGCATTCGATCGCTGCTGGCGCAGAACTTTCCGAGACAAGATTACGAGATCATCGTGATCGATGATGGCAGCACGGACCGAACCTCTTATGCGCTGGAACTTTTCCGCGACGACGTGACGGTGATCCGCAATGGGACCAATCTCGGGCTTCCTGCGTCGCTCAATTGTGCAATCCACAAAGTCAGAAGCCCGTTCATGGTGCGTGTCGATGCCGATGACTTCGTTAGCCGGAGTTTCCTAGCTTTTCTGTATGGGTTCATGAGCCAGAATGCTTACATGGACGCCGTGGCTTGCGACTACAACTTGGTGAATGATCAGGGGCTGCTGATCGAGCGGAAAAATTGCATGGAGGAACCGATTGCCTGCGGCATCATGTTCCGTACGGATCAGATCGTGGATATCGGCCTGTATGACGAGAATTTCCTGCTTCACGAGGAGCGTGATCTACGCATTCGTTTCCTGAAGAAATACAACATTCACCGATTGGAATTGCCGCTCTATCGTTATCGTCGCCACGCAGGCAACATGACCAACGACAAGGATGCGATGGAGCACCATATGAACAACCTGATTAGCAAACATGGCGATATCGCCGAGTGATACGATTATGATAAAAACCAACACTCTTCAGCTCGGGTCCCGCGTTCTGACCAGTGACAGCAGGCCGTACGTGATTGCCGAAATTGGCGTGAATCACGAAGGCTCGCTGCCTCTGGCTAAACGCCTGATCGATCTAGCTAAACAGGGCGGCGCCGATGCTGCCAAATTTCAGAGCTATAAAGCTGACACCTTGGCGTCGAAGCATTCGCCGGCCTACTGGGATACCAGCAAGGAACCCACGACTAGTCAGCATCAATTATTTCAGAAGTACGACAGGTTTGGCCCGGACGACTATTTGGAACTTGCCGAACACTGCAAACAGGTTGGCATCGAATTTCTTTCAACCCCGTTCGACGACGGTGCGATCGAGTTTCTCGATCCCCTTGTGCCATTTTTCAAAATTGCTTCCGCGGATCTTACTAACCTACCGTTTCTTCGCAAGATCGCTGCTAAGGGCAAGCCTGTCGTGCTGTCTACCGGGGCCAGCACGCTCGGCGAGATCGACATGGCGGTCGATACCCTGATCCAGGCGGGCTGCAAGGATCTTTCCCTGCTGCATTGCATCCTGAACTATCCGACTGAATACAGAAACGCCCACCTGGCGATGATCAAGGGACTGGCCCGTGCTTACCCTTCGTTGATCCTGGGCTACTCCGATCACACACTGCCTGATGATGTGATGACATCGTTGGTGACCGCTCACTTGCTGGGTGCGGTAGTGATTGAAAAGCACTTCACGCACGACAAGACATTGCCCGGCAATGACCACTACCACGCGATGGACGTGCATGATCTAGCGCGCTTCATCGAGTTGTCGGAAAAAATTCATGGCTTGCTGGGAGAAACCAGCTTCAAGGCACCCATTGCAACGGAAGCCATTTCTCGGCTCAACGCCCGTCGCAGCATTGTGCTGGTCAGAGATGTCGCGGCCGGGCAGCAGCTGGTCGAGGCAGACCTGACCTATAAGCGCCCGGGAACCGGCGTGGGTCCGGAGCACTGGGATGTCGTCCTGGGGCGCCGTGTTGCGCATGCCCTGCGTGCAGACGACGTGTTGCAGTGGGAACATCTGCAAGCGCCGCCCCAATGAGAAAAGGGCGGGTGGTCGCGGTTGTCCAGGCCCGGATGCAGTCAACGCGGCTGCCGGGCAAGGTGCTCAAAGAGATTCTGGGGCAACCGCTGATCGCCTATTTGATTGAGCGCCTGAAGCGCTCGCGCCGGATCGACGAGCTGGTGATTGCCACCTCGACAGAGCCGGCCGACGATGTGATCGCCCAATACTGCCAGCAGCTTGAAGTGGCTGTTTTCAGAGGTTCGGAGACCGATGTCCTGTCGCGCTATTTCAACTCGGCCAAAGCCTACAACGCCGACTTCGTCGTCAGGGTTTGCGCGGATTCACCTCTGATCGACCCTGCACTTGTCGATGAGCTGCTGGACGAGTTTTTGCAGGTGCAACCAGCATGCGACTACCTGTCGAACACGATCAATCAGTCCTGCCCGTTGGGGATGAATACCGAGGTATTTACCTTTCAGGCTTTGGAGCAGGCCCATGCCAAGGCGGAGCAGCCTTACGAGCGGGAACACGTGACTCCTTACCTCTATCGCCATCCGGAGCTATTCTCGATTCGCGAAAAGCACTATCAGCCGGATCTTGGCCATGTGCGCTTGACCGTCGATACCCCAGAGGATTTCGAAATGGTGCGTTTGATTCTGTTGGGACTCCTCGTCGCAAAGAAAGAGTTCGGGCTGCCCGATATCCTGGCATTCCTGAACGAACATCCGGAACTCATGAAAATCAACGCACATATTCAACAGACACCGCCGGTGGCGCAGTATGGCTGATTACGTGAATAACTGGCATCGGGTCTGGAGCCATCGCAAGCCTCTCCCGGAATTGGAAGGAAACGCGCTGCAGCAGCTGATCTCGCTGGATGGCTTCGATTCTCCTCTCGGTGCCATGTCGGAAACCGACTGGAAAACTTATGTCGGCGTTTTTGCCGAGCGTTGCGCTTTGGCAGCGGGTGATTCCATATTTGAAGTCGGTTGTGGCAGCGGCGCCTTCCTGTTTCCGTTCTACCAGCAAGGGCATGCGGTCAGCGGCATTGATTACTCGGAGGAATTGATCCAGGTTGCACAGTCGTTCATGCCTGATCGGCAAGCCGAAATCAGCGTCATGGAAGCCAAGGAGTTTTCCGTGCAGCCGGTAACCGATGTCGTAGTTGCGAACCACGTCATTCACTATTTTTCGTCGCTGAGCGATGCTGAAACGGTTCTCACCAAGATGCTGCGCAAGGCTGGAAAATCGGTTTGCGTTTCAGGGGTGCCGGATGCGGCCTTGCGTGCAGAATCAGAACAGGAGCGCAGGGGAATTCTGTCGCCGGCAGAATATGAAGCAAAGTATGCGGGCCTCGAAATACTGTATTTCGACCGGGAATTCTTCGTTGATCTGGCAAAAACTGAGCGTTTCAATGTGAGGTTTTTTGACCATGACATGCCTGGCTTTGCCCAGAACCGGTTTCGCTACGATTGCCTGATGACGAAGTGTTGATGATTGCTTTCCCATGACCGAAGATTTTCCTACATATCTCCACATTGCAGAGCACCCGTTCTACATCGGCCTGATCGAAGCTGGTACCCCAACCTGCGTGCCGGCCAGCCTGCCTTTCAGCATGGGGGTGCATCCACGCTATGCGATTCCGCGCGTGAAGGTCACCGAGGAAATCCGGGATGCGCTAGATCGCGCCTATTCTGCCGGCAGCATGTGCTCGACGCCTTTGGGCGAGAGCCGCCTGGCGACGGTGCGCATGGACGAAATCATCGAGAAGATCCTCGCTTTGTTTGGTGGCGATATTGCCGGCAAGACCTTTCTTGAGATTGGCTGCGGAAATGGCGAACTGCTGAACCAACTCAAGCTGCGGGGGGCATTGGTTACCGGGCTGGAAATCGGCCCGCAGGCAGAGATTGTCGAGCAGAGATACGGGATCAAGGTGGTCAGAAGCTATCTCGATGATCAGACCTTCGATACCAAATTCGACTGCATTTACTCCTACGGTTGCCTGGAACACATCGACGATCTGGCGGGCTTCTTTGCGGCGAGTCGTGCTTGTCTCCAGGAGGGTGGCTTGTACCTCCACTCTGTTCCCAACGCAGCACTGTCTTTCGAGAAAGTTCAGCTTGATCATCTGCTGCACGAGCACGTCAATTACTTCACTCCGGCCAACGGGCTTGCCCTACTGGCGGCTCAGTGCTTTGGCGCGGGCGGTTTTGCACTGTCGAAACCGGGCAATGAATTGATGCTCTGGGGCTACCTCAATGCCACAGCGCAGCTACGCTGGCCGGAAGAGCGGGTCGCTCCAGAAAGCATCGCGTTAAAAGAATATGCTGAAAAAATCGGTCAAAATATCGACCGGAAATTCAAGGCGCTGCAAGGCATCATTGGCGCCGGGAAGTCCTTGGGGTTTTATGCTGGCGGCTACGAATACGGATATCGCCTAAACCATGCGGGGATCCGCTATTTCGACGGCGACACCTATAAGCATGGCAAGCGTTGGCTGGTGGGCATGCCGGCGATCGAGGCGCCGGCTTCCCTGCTGGAGGAGCCGCTTGATTGCCTTGTGGTATGCAAACCGCACTATTTTGCTGAGATCAGCAGAAGTCTGATCGGTCTGGGAGTGAATCCAGATTCGATAGTGAGCATTGATGCCTTGGGGAATTGAACCTTCCCTGCCTGGGCATGGAAAATGGATTGAAAAGTTTCAAATTTAGGATTGATGTATGAGCAGCGAAACTCTGGTGAAATTGCAGCAAATTTTTCAACTGGTTCTCGACTATCCGGACGATGCGGATATGTCCAAGGTCAGGCGGATCAGTGAGGAACGCTGGGATTCGCTGGCCAACGTCACGCTGGTGACGGCATTGGAGAGCGAGTTCGGGCTGGCGATGGATGCGCAGGATGTGGAACGCCTGACTTCTTTTCAGGCAACTTTGCTGATCGTGCAGGAGAAGTTGGGGCAATGATCAAGGACGCTTTTTTTGAGGTTCAGGTCACGACAGAGAATTGCCGTCGTTTTGCCGAAGTCTCGGGCGACTGGAACCCGCTGCATACTGACCCGGCACACGCAGGTGCGAGCGCCTATGGGCGCCAGGTACTGCATGGGGCTTTTTCCGCTGGCTTGATTTCGCGGCTGGCGGGGATGTATTTGCCAGGCAGGGATTGCCTCTTGTACGGCATCAAGTTGCGCTTCGTTTCCCCGATTCTGCCTCCGGCGACACTTCGTGTGAAGGGGCGGGTTGTCTCCGTTTCGGGTGAGATCGGCCGTGTTGAGGCGAGTGTCAGCGATGCGATTTCCGGCTCGGTCTATGTCGACGCCTCCTACGAGTTTGGCAATCACCGCATGGCGGCCGAGAGTTGGGCGCCTGTCGATGTCGTTGCGGAGGCCGGCGACGACGCTCCGCTGGTGCTGGTGACAGGAGCCTCCGGGGGGCTGGGCGGAGCTTTGTTGAAGCAACTGGGTAGCCGGGGGCGAGCAGTCCAGCGTTCGGAAATATCCGGACGTATCGAACTGGGCGATTCTTTGGAGGCGCTTGTCGGTACGGGCCAGCGGAAGATCGCGGCGATCGTGCATTGTGCCTGGCCAACGCCGGACAATCGGCGCCTGATCGACCTGGAAGATCCTGCGACTGCCGTCGAGCAGCAGATTGCCGGCCCGCTGAAAGACATGCAGGCGCTGGCTGCTTTTCTGACCAAGCGGGGGGCGGCCAATGCCCCCTTAATTCTCGTTGGTTCTACATTCGCGAAGCCGGGGCGCCACTATTTCCGGATGCCGCTCTATAGCCTAGCAAAGGCCATGGTTCCGACACTGGTCGATGTGCTGGCGTTGGAACTGGCCGCCAAGGAAAAACGTTGTGTTGGCGTGGTATTCGACATGCTCGACGGCGGCATGAACAAGGGGGTTAGCGTGGCAGCGCGGCAAGCCAATGCAGACCGAAATCCCTGGGGTGAATTGGCGACCATCGAAGAAGCGGCAGAACAGATAGTCTGGTTGCTAAACAACCAAAGCCGCTTGGTCAGTGGTGCCGTCCTGACACTTTCTGCAGGTTCCATTCCATGAACTTCCTTGAGGCCAAAAAGGCGCTTGCCAGGTTCTCGGGGGGTACGCCTTTGCGCATCCGCCTTGCAGCCTCAGGAAATGTCGAGCCTCTCCTACTCTTTGTGCAAGCCTTGGCGGCGCAGCGCGGCTTTGCCGCCGCTGTTGAAACACTGCCATTCGGTACGCTAGGGCAATCGTTGCTGACGCCACCCGCAGAAGGGAGTCAGGAAGTGATTTTGCTGATGCCCTGGGATTTGGTGCCCGAATGCGATTGGCGCTCCGGCGTGCCTAGGCAAGTGGATTCGGCAGCCGATTTGTTGCTGCGAGCCAGGGGGCTTACCGAGCAATTGAAGCGGCGAACATGCAAGTTGCTTTACCTCCCGGCGCCCTTCCCACCCCTCTTCCTCAACCCCATAGAATCCGCTTCGCTGCGCGACGGGCTTATGGAACTAGTATGTGGCCTTGGTGCGCATTGCCTTGATTCCGCCAGTTTTGCACTGGGCAATTATTTCGCCAGTGGTGTTCCGGTTGCCGGGGTGAGCATGAGCGACGTTGCGCAGGCCGTCGTGGAGATGGCGCTGGGCCCGGTGGCGGGCACCTCCAAGGTGCTTGTGACGGATCTGGATAACGTGATGTGGTCCGGCGTGATCGCCGAGGATGGGTTGGATGGCATTGCCTGTGTCCAGGAAGGCAAAGGCTTTCGCCACTTCGTTTATCAAGGCCTGCTGGCTAACCTTAAAGCAAGCGGGGTGCTGCTGGCAGCGGTGAGCCGTAATGATCTTCCCGTTGCGTTGTCGCCCATCGAAAGTGGGCGCATATTGCTTGGAAAGCAGGATTTTGTAGATATTCTGGCGAGCTACGAGCCGAAATCGGTACATCTGCGCCGACTGGCAGAGCGGCTGAATCTGGGGCTGGATGCGTTCGTTTTTGTTGACGACAATCCCATCGAACTAGCGGAGGTCGCGGCAGCTTTGCCATCGGTGCGCTGCCTGCCATTTCCGTTGCATGACGATGCGCTACCGAATTTCCTGCACGATCTTGCCCTGCAATTTGCACGCCTTACGACCAGCGATGAAGACCGAGAAAGAACCGAGTTCTATCGCCGACGACTGGAGTATGTGGTGGCCTCCGAGCTTCATGCGGAGACAGGAGATCTTTCGGCCTTTCTGGCTGACATGCAAATGAAGCTAACGATTTACGAACGTACGGGGGGTGACTGTGCCCGGGCAATCCAACTGATCAACAAAACCAATCAATTCAACCTGAATGGTCGCCGGGTCAGCGAAGGCGAGGTTGAGACCATCCTCTCCAATGGCGGTCATCTATACACAGCTAAGCTAGACGATCGTGCTGGCAGCCATGGTGAAATTCTTGCCTGCTTGGTGGATGCCGAGTGCCAGGTCTCGACCCTCGTGCTTTCCTGTCGTGTATTTCAACGCCGCGTTGAACATGCTTTCATGTTTTGGTTGCTACGGAGGCTTCAACATGATCTCGTTTTATCTTATTTAGCTACGGAGAGAAATACGCCGATTCGGGAATTTCTTTCCGATCCTGCCTTTGCATTTGAGGGCGACATGGTGCACCTAAACGGCAAGTCATTTTTAGCAAGCAACACTGGAAATTACGCACTCTTTGAGGTGAAGGAGCAAGCGGGTGACTGAAATCGAAGCACAAGCCGTCTTGGACGATATTTTGCTGCGGCTCGGCATCAAGTCGGGGGACTGCCTCATGCTTGGGATCGATATGGGCGGTTTGCCTCTTCCCTCATACCCATCAGCACTGAACCGAGACGCATTGAAACAAAGAGAGCAACGTTGGTGCGCCTTTGTTTATGATGGACTACTTCGCCATCTAGGGCCTGATGGCACATTGCTTGTTCCTACCTTTACATATTCATGTGGCCGTAGTGGGGGAGTATTTGTAGCAGAAGATACGCCATCGGAGAATGGCCCGTTTACCGAATATTTGCGCCACCAATCAGGCGCTATACGTTCGCTGCATCCGATATTCTCCATATCAGGCGTAGGTCAAAACGCCAAAAAGATTCTAGAAAATTCTGGAAGATCGGCCTTTGGTGCCCGAAGTCCATTTGCTCTATTTCGGAGTTACAACGTTAGATTTGCTTGCCTTGGCGTTCCATTACGGCATTGCATTACCTATATACATCATTTGGAGCAAAGCTAT
>SXGU01169043.1_pt1 | contig 17151 bp, 13 predicted proteins | sample 3174531 | NCBI WGS metagenome assembly SXGU01 (sample SAMN11356863, study PRJNA531348) | freshwater metagenome | isolation source: freshwater sample F1-140 | place: China: Fuxian Lake, Yuxi | collected 2017-12-25 | reverse complement strand
GTCGCGGCCAGGACGGTGCGGGTGTCGCCCGTAAGCGGGCTATCCGCGATTGTTGACGCGGCGTCCGGTGCGAGCGTCATCGCCATCGCGGGCGCGGGCGCGGAGATCGGCGCCGGGGCCCCGCTCGTTGGTGCTGTGGGGGAGGGGCCAGGGTTACACCCAGCAACCCGCACCACCCACCACATCACCAGGTGACGCCGCTGCCACGCGGCACGGCCGTCGGCCCCCCACACCCTCTCGAACGCAATCCTGATCATCGGCCGAAACTATCCCAGCCCCCCCCCCCCCCGTCAAGCATTGGTATCGCGCCAGGGTCGCCGACCCTCAGCGAGATGAGCGGCCTGGTCCACCGGCAGGCGGACGTTGCCGATCCGCGCGCGTCGTTCCGCGCGCTCGGCACGCATCGCCAGCAGCGCCTTCACCCGGCCTTCGTCGCGGGTCCGCCGCGCCTTGACGCCGCGGCGCAGCCACACTTCTTCCGGCGCCATCTTCTTGTCGACCTTGGCGTTCGCCAGCTCCTCGTTGGCCAGCCACTCTTCCTTCTTGCGCGCGAAGGTGGCGTAGTGGCCGGGCCACTTCTGTTATCAGCACGGGCCTGCTGTGGACGCGGGCGGCCGCTCAGATCGCTTATTGTCCCGTGGAACTCGAGGGCACCCCTGACCATCAGCCAGACGTACACGCCCGTGGGCGCCAGGTAGACGCCAAACACCAGCCCGTGGATGCCGGCCGGCGGTTGCACGGCCCAGAAGACGCGGGTGAGTGCGAGCACTGCCGCGTGCACGTATCACCCATGGGTCCACCAGCGCATCTCAGCGCGGCGGATCGATCGCTGGAGCACGTGGAAGAACCACGCGATCAGCGCCGTCAAGACCGTGAGCCCCGAGATGTTCAGCTGATAGAGCAAGAGATCCACGCGCGTCGATAGTATCCTCTCGTGTAGCTCATGCGGTTTGGCACGCTCAAGCGACATTGGGGACGACTGGGCCGTCGCGATCCCTTCTGGGCCGTGCTCACGGACCCCGACAAGCGCGGCGGCCGATGGGACGTGACGGAGTTTTTCCGTCGCGGCGCGTTGGAGGTCGACGCCGTCCTCGCGCGAGCGCAAGAGACCGGCACGGCGCCGGCGGTGCGACGCCGCGCGCTGGATTTCGGCTGCGGCGCCGGCCGGTTGACGCAGGCCATGGCCGCGCACTTCACGCAGTGCGACGGCGTCGACATCTCGGAGCCCATGCTGCGCATCGCGCGTCAGCACAACAAGTTTCCCGATCGATGCACCTATCATCTGCATGCCGTGCCCGACCTGTCGCTCTTTGCCGATGCCTCGTTCGACTTCGTCTACTCGACGCTGGTGCTGCAGCACATGGCGCCGCGCTACAGCAGGCGCTATATCACCGAGCTGGTCAGGGTGCTCGTCCCTGGCGGCCTCCTCGTGTTTCAGCTGCCAAGCCACCGCTCCACCGACCTGCCGCCCGCCGAGGCCAGGCAAACACCCATCAGCGGCCGTCTGCCGCACGATGCCTTTCGTGCCGCCTTGACCGCCGGCGTGTCGTCGCTGTCGGTCAAGGCCGGCGAGCAAATCACGATCGAGGTCACCGCTCAGAACCGCTCCACGCATCCCTGGCCGGCGTTGCCCGATGCCCTCGGGCGGTGCCAAATCAACGTCGCGAATCACTGGCTCGACGAATACGGGGAAGTCGTGCAGCGCGACGATGGCCGCTGCTCGTTCTCGTGGGACGTGGACCCGGGGGCACGAGCGAGCGCGATGCTGATCGTGACCGCGCCGGCAGACGAGGGCGTGTATCTCTTGGAGTTGGATCTCGTCCAGGAGGATGTGGGCTGGTTCGGCGAGCGGGCATCGCCAACCCTGCGCCTGCCGGTCATGGTCGGCAAGGGCCTCGATGCGCCGAGACGGCCGCCGCCGATCGTTTTTCAGGACCGGCTGTCGTTTCGTGCCCGCTATCCGCGCGCTTATCGGGCGATGGCGGCGAGCGGCGTCCGTGACGCGTACTGGAAGTACCGCCGCGGCCTGGATCGCGTCCGCACCGCCCGCGACCGCGCCATCGTCGGGATCCGCGACCGCTTCTACCTGCCACGGCTGCTCAATTGGCTGCGAAGAAGAGACTTTATGGCCGGCCGCATGGAGATGTACTGCGTCCCGCGCGCCGAAGTGGTGTCGATCGTGACGGCCGCGGGTGGACGCGTGACCGACGTGGTGGAGGAGTGGACGCCCGGCTATCAGAGCTGCCGCTACTGGGTCCGCAAGGACTGATCGATCACCTTCGCCAGCTCGGCGTGAAACAGCTCGGCTGCCACGCGGTTCCCTTCCACGCCGAAATGCGCCTCGTCGTCGAAATACTGGGGATGGTCCTTGAAGCGTTGAGACACGTCGACCACGAGCGTGTTTTCGGCACGGCGATGCGGCCAACCTCACCAACCCGGGTGATCAGGCCATGGTCGGCCAACACGGCGGCGCGGTCGAGGGCGGCGCGACCGTCGCCGGGAATCAACCGGCGCGCCACTCAGATTGTTCAGCGTGGCCATACGTGGTACCGTTTCGCCACTCGGCCCACTTGCCAAGCTCATGCGATTCCTCATATTGACGGCCGGTTTCGCCGTGATCGCGGCGTTCACACTGGCCTGTGCCGGCCGCGACCCGGCGCCGACAGATGCCGACCTCTTCCGAGGTGAGGTGCTGCAACGCGTCGACTTGCGCTTCGGTGAGGGCGACTGGGCGGCGCTGAAGAAGGCTTTTCGGGACAACACTTACTATCCGGCCGACTTGACTTGGAACGGCCACACCATGGCCCGCGTGGGCGTGCGTTCTCGCGGCCACGGGTCTCGCAGTGGTGCGAAGCCGGGCCTGTTGGTCGACATGAACCGGTATACGCCCGGCCAGACCTTTCTTGGCCTTAAGGCCCTCGTCCTCGACAACCTTACGCAGGACGCGTCGGGCGTGCGCGAGACGGTTGCCATGCGCTTTTACAGCCGCCTCAACGTTCCGGCGCCACGCGAGGCGCACACCCGCCTTTATGTCAACGGCGACTACGCGGGGCTCTACGTGATCATCGAAGAAGTGGACGAGTTCCTGGTGAGCCGCCTCTTCGGCCATGTCGACCATGCGGGGCAGGACGCCGGCTACCTGTTCGAATTCAACTACACGACTGGCGTACCGTGGCGATTCGACTACCTGGGGCCGAAACTGGCGCCCTACAAAGACCGCTTTGACATCAAAGACAAGCACGGCCGGGCAGATGACGCCATCTGGGGACCTGTCGAGACGCTGACCCGACTGGCGTCCGAGACGTCCCCGGACGCGTTTGCTGACACGATCAAGGCCCACCTCGATCTCGAGGCGTTCATGCGGTATGTGGCGGCGCAAAACTTTGTTGCCCAACACGACGGGCTGCTGGGCTACGCCGGGGCCAACAACTTCTATCTCTACCGCCGCAGCGGTGGTTCGCATGTGTTTATCGCCTGGGACGAGGACAATGCGTTTGCCTCGCCCGATTTTGCGCTCGACACCAGGCACGACGAGAACGTCGTCATGCGAAAACTGATGGCGCAAGATGCGCTGCGGGCCAGGTACTACGGGCTGCTGCAAACGGCGGCCGCGGCAGCGGCTGAGGTGACGCCCGGCCGGCCCGACGGCTGGCTGCGCGGGGAGATCAAGGCCCAGCTCGACCTGATCGCGCGTGCGAAGTACGACGATTTCCAGAGCCCGTTTTCCAGCCATGAACAGTTCGCCGCCCAAGAGTTGATGTTGGGGTTCCCGGCAGCACGAGTCCGGTTTGTGGCCTGCCAGTTGGCACGCCAGTCGGGCACGCCCGCAGCCGGTTGTCAGTGAGAGCCCCCCGACCGCGTTAACCTTTGCGCTGGTCAGGCGTATTCAAGGGGTATGACACAACGCGTTGTGATTGCCCTTGCCGCAGCCTTGGTGACCTCGACTGTCCTGGCGGCACAACCGCTCGGCACTGCCGGCGCCCGTACCCGCCGTGTGCTGGCTTTTGGGGGTTCGGGATTAGCGGTCCGCAATCTGGATGCCGCTGCGTGGACGCCGATCGCGATCGGAACGCCTGCAGGTGTGTACACGCCCTCCCTGACTTCTTATCAGTGGCTCAGGTGCAGCGCGATCCAGTGGTCTTCGGTGAGACGCTGGAGCGCTGTGAAGCCCGGGAAGGCGGCGAGCACGCCGTCAACTTCGGTGTGATCGAAGCCGCTCAGGATCATTTGCCCGCCGGGCTTGACGAGGGCAGCAATCTGCCGCCCGCTTGAGGTCAGCATACCGCCAGTCAGGTTGGCGAGCACGACCTCCGCGGGCGCTGGAGGAGCGGACCGGAAGTCTGAGACCTGGAACTCGATGGTATCGGGCAGGGTGTTCATTCGCGCGCTCGTCTCGGCTGACTGAATCGCGTCGACGTCCACATCGATGCCGAGCACCCGTCGCGCACCACTGAGCGCGGCCGCCATGGTCAGCACGCCAGAACCCGTTCCGAGATCCAACACCGACAGATCCGAGACATCGAGGTCCGACAGCAGTCGCAGGCACAGCCGCGTGGTGGCGTGATGACCGGTGCCAAAGCCCATGGACGGTTCGATTACGATCACCGTCGCATCCACGTCATCCGCCGGCATGTCCCAGGGCGGCGCGATGATGAAGCGGCCGGCATGGACCATGGTCAGGGACGCCTGCGAACGGGCCGCCCAGTCTTCATCAGGGAGATCGAGCGGTTCGATTGATAGGTCTGGCAGGGCGGCGCGAATGGCGTCGGCCGCCTGCGCGCGCTCGTCCGCGTCGTTGAAGCAGACGTTCCAGTGCAGGGGCGTTGGTGGTGGATCCGGAATTGGCGGGTAGGTGGGATCCCACAAGCCGCCCGGTGGCAGGGGCCGTTCGGCGAGGTCGTGAACCGCGACCGGCGAGAAATCGGCCAATACCAAAGAGACGAGGTCTTCGGTGTCGTCAACCACGCTGGCGCGCAGAATCAGCGCCGGCCAGGTACGGCTAGCCAAAGATGTCCTTCACCTTGCCGAAGATGCCGCGCCCCTCGTCATCTTCGCGCCCATGCGGCTTGACCTTTTGTTCGGGCAGGGTAGCCGCCAGTTGTTCCAGCAGTTTCTTCTGATCCTTGGTCAGCTTCTTGGGCGTCACCGCTTGCACGGTCACCAGGATGTCACCGCGGCCGCGGCCCGACACGTCGGGCATGCCCTTGCCACGCAGGCGGAAGGTGGTGCCGGTCTGCGTGCTCTCAGGGACTTTGACCGTCTCGTCGCCGTCGAGACCGGGCACCTTGAGCTCGCCGCCAAGTGCGAGGGTGGTCAAGGCCAGCGGGACCGAGCAGTGCAGGTCGTTGCCGTCTCGCTGGAAGAACTCGTGTTCCTGCACGAAGATCACGACATAGAGATCGCCGGTGGGGCCGCCCTTGATGCCCGACTCGCCTTCGCCGGTGAGGCGCAGGCGTTGGCCGGTGGCGATGCCAGCGGGGATCTTCACCGTGAGCTTGCGAGTCTGTGCAACGGTACCCGCGCCGCGGCAGGTGTGGCAGGGCTTCGCGATCACTTTGCCGGCGCCCCGGCACTGGCCGCAGGTGCGGGCCATGGTGAAGAAGCCCTGCTGGAAGCGAATCTGGCCGGCGCCGTTACAGCCTGGGCAGGTGGTGGGCGAAGTACCGGCCGCCGCGCCGGAGCCCTTGCAACCGTCGCAGGTCTCTTGCCGAGGAATCTGGATGTGGGTCTCGGTGCCCTTGGCGGCCTGCTCGAACTTGATCTCGAGGTCGTAACGCAGGTCTGAGCCGCGCTGCGGTCCGCCTCGGCGTGAGCCGCCGAAGCCAAAGATGTCGCCGAGGCCGCCGAAGATATCTTCGAAGCCGGTGAACTGCGACGGGTCGAAGCCCTGCGATCCGCCGCCCACGCCCTGGTGACCGAAGCGATCGTAGCGGGCGCGCTTTTCGCCATCGCTCAGGATGGCGTAGGCCTCGGCCGCTTCCTTGAACTTTTCCTCGGCAATCTTGTCGCCCTGGTTGCGATCGGGATGGTGCTTGAGCGCGAGGCGTCGGTAGGAGCTTTTGATCTCCTGTTCAGTCGAGGTCTGCGTGACTTCCAGAATCTCGTAGTAGTCGCGCTTGCTCACGATGCCTTTGCGACCTTGACGATGGCGGGACGCAGCAAGCGCTCTCCAAGCTTGTAGCCTTTGGCCAGCACGGCCACTACTTCGCCATCCCGCGCGCCGGCCACTTCTTCGTGAGCGACCGCCTGGTGGAAGTGCGGGTCGAAGTCGGCGCCGAGCGCCTCAACTGTGATCACGCCGCGCTTCTTCAGCAGGTCGGCGAGTTGCCGCTGAATCAACTCGAGTCCGGCCTTGTATTGCTGCGCCTCGGGTGGCGCGTCAGCGGCCAGGGCGCGATCGAAATCGTCGGCGATGGCCAGCACGTCGTTCAGCACTTCCGCGGCCGCCCACTCGATCATGTCTTTGCGGTCGCGGTCAACGCGCTTGCGGAAGTTGTCGAATTCAGCGGTCTTGCGCAGCAGGCGGTCGTACAGGTCATCGCGCTCGCGCTTGATCGCTTCGGCCGGGGTGCCGGCGTCAGGTGGGTCGAGCGGACCGGCTTCGGCCGCCGGGCTGCCGGTGTCGTGTGGATCGTTGATGTCGTCAGTCATGGTTCGATGGAAAAACAGCTGGCGGCCGGACACCCCGTCAGGGTGTGCCCTGGTAATCAGTTAACGTCGCGCAGCACCCGGGCAACGGCCAGGGCCGCGATGTCAACGACGCTGATGGCCTTTGAATAGCGCATCCGCGTCGGGCCAATTACGCCGACGGTGCCGGTGTTGCGGCCGTCGAAGTAGGTGGCGGCAATCAAGCTGAACGGCCGCAGTTCCGGATCGCTATGCTCGGCGCCGATCACGACCGTCAGGCCGGGACCGTCGATGTATTCGGTCAGGATACCGACCAACCGCTGCTTCTCTTCCACCATGCGCAGCAGTCCGCGCAGGGTCGCCGCCGAGATGCCGGTCGCCTGCACCACCTCTTCGAGCAGGCTCGAGGTGCCGTCAATGTAGACGGCGGTCGGCCGGTCGAGGTTGGCGAACGAAGTGCTCGCCAGCCGCAACGCCAGGCCGAGCAACTGGTCGTACAGCGACCGTTCCCGCTTGAGGCGATCGACAACGCCGTCGCGGACCTCTTCAAGTGTGCGTCCGGCAAATTCGGAGTTTAGAAAGTTGGCGGCCTGCACCAGTTCGGAGGCCGTGACCGATTCACCGATATCGACCGTCTTCTGCGAGACCTGATTGCCGCTGGCGACGACGACGACGAGAATGCGGTTACCGCTGAGCGGCACAAACTCAATGCGCTGGAAGAGCGCGCGGGCATTCGGCGGGCCGATGGCGAAGCCGACGCTCTTGCTGGTCTCCGAGAGCACGTGCGAAGTGGACGACAGCAGGTCGTCGATCAGGGGGGTATCGCCCGCCTCCTGCCGCAGCCGCAACTCGACGGCCGACACGTCCTTGGTCGGGCGGCGGCTTTCGATCAGCATGTCGACGTAGCAGCGATAACCGGTATCAGTCGGCACGCGCCCGGCGGACGTGTGTGGCTGCCACACGTAGCCCATCTCTTCGAGCTGAGCCATCACGTTGCGCACCGTGGCCGACGACACGTTCAGGCCGGCCTTCTGGGCAAGCGCCGCCGACGCCACCGGCTCGCCTGTCTCGATATACGAGCGAACGAGGGTAGCCAGAATGCGTCGCGTCCGGTCGGACAGGGCAGGGGTAATCATTAGCAGTCGAGCGGGTGAACTGCCAAGAATTGTAACACTAGAAGCCCGCCCGGGCCGCCAGACGAGCCGCCTCGCCCCTGGCGTCGGCGGCAATCACGGCCGGATCCCAGCGGGTTGGGCGGAACTGATCGACCAGGACCTCGCCGTCCACGACGGTGGTGCGGACATCGCTGCCGCGGGCTGAGTAGACCAGCGTCGAGTAGGGATCATGGCTGGCGATGAACTGGGGACGGTCGCAATCGACCAGCAGGAAATCAGCGCGCTTGCCGATCTCGATGCTGCCGAGCTCGCGTTCGAGGCCAATGGCTCGGGCACCTTCTCGGGTGGCCATCCACAGCGCATCGCGGGCCGTCAGGGCACCAGGACCCTTGCGGACCGACTGCAGGACGGCGGCCAGCCGCATCTCCTCAAACATGTCGAGATGGTTGTTGCAGGCCGCGCCGTCGGCGCCAAGCGAGACCGAAATGCCCTTGGCTCGCATCTCGACGATCGGCGCCAGGCCGGACCCCAGCTTCAGGTTCGAGCCCGGGCAGTGCAGGACTTTCACGTCATGCTCGGCCATGACCGATTGTTCGTGGTCGTCGACCCAGACGCAGTGGGCCAGGCACAACCGCGGAGAAGTCAGGCCGGTGTGTGCGAGGTAGTCGATGTTCGAGCGGCCGGTTCGCTCGCGGATCAGGGCAACCTCGTCACGATTCTCTGAGGCGTGAGTGTGGACGACCAGGCCGTGATCCTGCGACAGCGCCGCCACGGCTTCGAGCAGGGCCTGCGAGCACGACACCGCGAAGCGCGGCGCGAATGCCGCCCGCAGGCGGCCGTTGGCGCGGCCGTGCCAGCGCTTGGCGATGGCCACACTCTCGTCGAGCGACTGCTGGGTCTTCTCGAGCAGCCGGGCCGGCACGGCAGCGTCGGCGTCGATCATGCACTTGCCGACCACCGCGCGCAGGCCCATCGGCTCGAGCGCGGCGAACACCGAGTCGGTGTCGTGCACGGTCTCCATCGTCAGCACCGTCGTCGTGCCGCTCATCAGCAATTCGGAGGCCGCCTGTCGCGCCGCCGCGGCGAGGGACGCGGATGTATGGGCGGCTTCCATGGGCCACACCCGCGTCCTCAACCAGTCGAGCAGCGCCAGGTCATCGGCATAACCGCGGAACAGCGTCTGGCAGAGATGAATGTGAGTCTGGATGAGCCCCGGCAACAGGAACGCGCCGTGGGCCTCGATCGCGCGATCGACACGTTCGGTCGAGGGTATCGCGCCAACCGCGGCAATGCGGCCGTCACGCACCAGGACGTCACCTGCGATCACCTCGCAGGTGTCGTTCATGGTGACGATGGTCGCGCCGCAGATTCTTAGCGACGCGCCTTGAGGTTGGGGAACCATTGCAGCGAGGCGGCCTTGAGCGCCTCGGCTTTACCGCGGCGCACCGCGATTAATTCCGCCGTGATGCTGACCGCAATTTCCTGGGGCGTCACGGCGCCGAGGTCGAGACCAATCGGCGCGTGGATGCGCGCCAGGCGATCGGGATCGACGCCGCCCCCGGTCATCAGCTGCTCGTAGAGGCGCGCGACCTTGGCGCGGCTGCCGATCAGGCCCATGTAGCGCAACTCACGCGGCGCCAGCGCGCGCAGCGCATCCAGGTCGTTGCGATGGCCGCGAGTCACGACCACCGCGTAGGCGGTGGTCGGAAGTGTCGTGCGCGCGAGCCACTGGGGAATGTCGTCGACCACCACCGAGGCCGCAAACGGGAACCGCTCGGTATTGGCGAACGCGGCGCGGTCGTCGATCACATGCACGCCGAAGCCGGCCTCGTGCGCCATCTTCGCCAGGTAGTAGCCGACGTGGCCGGCCCCGAAGATGTAGACCGCCGGCGCCGCCTCGATCGGCTCGATGAACACTTCCATCTGGCCACCACAGACCAGGCCGGTCTCTTCAGCGAAGTCGTCGTTGAGGTCGTATTTGACGGTGGTCGGCTGGCGCGTCGCCAGCACGGTCTTCGCCTTGCCGATGGCGTCGTGCTCGTAGCAGCCGCCGCCGACCGTGCCGACAATGCGTCCGTCGCCAAACACCAGCATCTTCGCGCCGACTCGCTGCGGCGTCGACCCGTTGGACGAAACGATCGTGACCAGGGCGGCTTCTTCGCCACGCGACAGCGCTTCCCCGAGCGCCGCGAACACTTCATGATTCATCCTGGTGATTCTACTGGAATCGATGCAGCTCGCAGGTGGCCAGCGGCTCGGTGCCCGAGAGGAAGGCCTCGAGCGTGACGCGGGGGCAGGTGGGGGTGGCGAGCTTGCCGGTGTCGCGGTCCACCTCGACAAAACTGACGCCGCCCGGCGCCTCGAAGCCAACATTGGGGTGGCCGGCCAGCGCCTTCATCATGAACGAGGTCCAGATCGGCAGCGCCGCCTGGGCGCCACTCATGCCGAGCGGCTGGTTGTCATCAAGACCCACCCACACGACCGTCAGCAATTCGGGCGTGAAGCCGACGAACCAGGCATCGCGCAGGTCGTTGGTCGTACCTGACTTGCCGGCCGCATCGAGCGTGAAGCCCATGGCACGGGCAGCCGCGCCGGTGCCTTCATTCAACACGCTGCGCATCATGTGCGTGACCAGGAACGCCGCCGACGACCGGGCGACCGTTGGTCCGGCGGCGACTTTCGGCTTGGCGTCCTGGTCGCCGCTCTTGACGTTGAGAATCGAGCGTAGCTTCTTAATGGTGCCGTGATTGGGAAAGACCGTGTAGGCCTCGGCCACCTCGAGCGGCGTCAGTTCGACCACGCCGAGGGCGACCGAGGGATACGGCTTCACTTGATCCTGTTCGCCGATCCTGGTCTTCCGCCACATCGCGACGACCTTGTCGTAACCGGTCTGCTCGGCCACCTTGACGGTGGCGATGTTGCGCGACATCGCCAGGGCGCGGCGTAACGTGATGCCGCCGTCGTATTCGCCGTCGTAGTTGCGAGGCGACCATTCCTGGCCCTCGAAGTTCCAGGTCGTCGGCTCGTCGAACACGAGCGTGGCGGGCGTGATGTCGCCGGTGCCTTCATCCGCGGCCTTGTCGAAGGCGGCGAGGTAGACGAAGGGCTTGAAGGTCGAGCCCATCTGCCGGCGCGCATTCGCGGCCCGGTTGAACTGCGACTGGTTGTAGGAACGGCCGCCGATGAACGACAGGATCTCGCCGGTGCGCGGGTCGATCGCCACGAGCGCGGCCTGGGCGACGCGCCGCGGACCGCGCTGGCGGCGCGCCAGCATGGCGTCCACCTTGGCGATGCCTTCGCGAACGGCTTCTTGTGCGTGACGCTGAAAATTGAGATCCAGCGTCGTGTAGATGTCGAGCACGCCCGGCTTGGCGGTGATGCCGGGGAACGCCTCATCGAGCGCCCCGCCCATGTAGTCCACGAAGTAGGGCGCCTCGTTATCGACGGCGCGGGCCACCACGGCGACCGGCTCCCTGGTCGCCCGATCGGCGGCGTCGGCGGTGATGTAGTCGGCGTCGGCCATCGCGCGCAGCACCACGTTGCGCCGGTCGCGCGCGCGCTCGGGGTTGTTGAACGGCGAATGAACCTGCGGTGACTGAATCACGCCGGCGATGAGCGCCGCCTCGCTGAGCGTCAGGTTGCGGACATCCTTGCTGTAGAAGATCTTCGAGGCCTCGGCCACGCCGTGCAACGCGAAGGAGCCCCGGTGGCCGAGGTAGACGTCATTCAGGTAGAGCTCGAGAATCTCGTCCTTGGTGGCCTTGGTCTCGAGAATGATGGCCATGAACTGCTCGCGAATCTTGCGCAACGCTGAACGCTGGCCGGTCTGCTGCTCGACGGCCATCGCATCGGTCAGGAAGAAGTTGCGCGCCAACTGCTGGGTGATGGTGCTAGCGCCAGAGAGGTAGGCCTTGTCACCGAACAGGTTACTGATGAGGGCCCCGACCATGCGGATGGGATCGATGCCGGGGTGGTAGTAAAACCGCCGGTCTTCGATCGCCAGCACGGCCTCCTGCATGCGGGCCGGGATCGCATCGAGGGCGACCCGTCGGCGCTTCTCGCGCGTCCCCGTCATGAGCGCGGTCAAGAGCGGTGCGTCGAGCGTGACGCGGTCGACGCTGTTGCCCGAGACCTGCAGTCGGGTTATGCGCGGGGCCGCGGGAGGTGGCGTGGCGGTGTTCTTCTTGAGCATCGGCGGCTCGGGGAACGACACGATCAGAGGCTTGCCGGATTGGTCGCCGCCCCGGGAAATCAGCACCACCATGTGACGATCGATCGCGAATTCGCCGGCGGCCTCGACCCGCGCCTTCTGGGCGTAGCCGACGTCGTTGAGGCGGGCGACGAGCTCGGCCGGCGTGAGGTGTTGTCCGGTCTGGAGGGTGATGGGACGGCCGAACACCCGGGGGACGGCGCGATCTCGCTCGCCGTGCAGCCGGGCGTCGATGATGCGCCCGTACGACACATAAAGATAGCTGAGCGCGCCGAGCATGACCACGGCGGAGACACCGAGGCCGATCAGGATGTGGCGGCGATAGGGGGCCAGCCAGACCGGCCAGCGCCGCCGGGACAGACGCACTCGCCAGCCGGACGCTTTGCGTTTCTTCTTCTTCAAATCGTCAGGACCCAGTGGTGGCCCATCTCGAGCGGCAGCTCGTCGAGCAACCGGTCCACCAGGGCGGGGCCGTAACGGTTCAGGAACGACACGAACCCGACTTCACGCTCCTGCGGGTGGCCCTGGGGGAAGGTGAGAGCCTGCGCGCGCTGGAACTGGCGGCGCAGCGTCTCGTCCTTCCGCTTAGCCGCCTGAATCACCTTATTGTTCAGGGCGTGCACTTCGTGTTGCAGCTTGCCGAGTGTCGACTTCACCGCCCCCTCGAGGGTCGGGTCGATCAGCGGCACGGCGATGGCGACGGCAGCCATGCGCTCGTCGATTGCCGAGGTGACCGCCGCCAGCGACTGCTCGACGCTGGGCGGCAGTTGGCTGTGCAGCAACTGATTCAGTGCGGCTTCGTCCTGCGCGCGCAGCGCCGTGAGCGGCAGTTCGTACTTGGCCAGGAAGCGCACGGTCGCCGAATCGGCGAGGGTCGCGGTGGCGCGCTGATACATCAGCGGCATCGGTACGCCGAAGTGGGCGTAGACGTCCTTCAACTGGCCGAGATAGGCCAACTCGTTCGGTCCCGCCACGTAGCAAATCGTCGGAAACACCGTGTCCTGGACAATCGGGCGCAGCAACACGTTGGGGCTGAAGTGTTGCGGCTGCTGCCTGGCCTCGTCCACCAGTTGCGCCAGCGTCAGCGCGCGTTCGCCAATGAAGGCCTGGTCGCCGTCGACCCGCACCGGCGAGCGCTCGGCGTTCAGGTGAAACACCGACACGGTGCCATCGGCGAGCGTGGCTTGCGCGTGATAGCCCTTGGCCACCAGTGCTTCTCCGGCGGAGGTCGCGATGCGCGCGGTGTGACCCGGCTGGCTGACTTCTTTCACAAACACGTCGCGCGCCAACACTTTGGCCGCCGCGTCGGACGAGTCGTACACCACCAGGCCATGTGGCCCGAGCACCTCTTCAATCCAGGTGCCGAAAGCAGTCGCCATGCCCACGCCGGGGGCGTATGCCTGGCGGAGCGATGCGATGATGGCGGCCTTGAACTCCGAGTCGGGGAGGGCGGCGTCGAGTTGGTCGACCGCGGCGGCGCTTTCGGCTGTGAGTGACAGCCGGGCGATGGGGAGGTGTCCGGCACCATCCAGATCCGCCAGGCGAATCGTCGATGGCGCGAGGTCGGAGTCGAGTACCGTACATCCGCTGACTTCCGGCCAATCGTGATCCTCGGCATCGATCCAGAAGACCGGCACCACCGGCACGCCATGCTCGGCCTCGACCTTGGCCGCCAGTTTCATGGCGGTCAGCGCCTTTAGTAACGTAAACAGGGGACCGCCGAACAAGCCGGCCTGTTGGCCGGTGATGACGACGCGGGTGTCCGGGTTGGCAAGACGGGCGGCTGAGGCCCGCGCCGCGACCGGCGCGCCACGCTGCTGCTGCTGGGTCGCCAGAAGGCGCGCCAGTTCCGCCGGTTGCCGGGCGTAACTCCGCGAACGTTGAATGGTTTCGGCCCAGGCGGCCGACGTGGCGGGATCGCCCGCGAAGAACGGCGCCACGTTGGCGTACGCGAACGCGTAGTCGGACGCCAGCCGCCGAATCCACGGAAAAGTGCGAATGTCCACCGCCAAAGCGGCGGCGACGGGCGAGACGTCGGAAGGCACCGTTGCGTACTGTCTCAAACGGTCACCAACACTGTCAACCGTTGGTGGTAACATGCCGAGTCGAGAAATGGCTGAAAAAGCTCACCGGGGTTGGATGAGCAGACTCGGTAGTTGGTTACAGACGTAGTGGACGGCGACTCCCTCGAAGCGGCCTTGCGTGACTACGGTCCCGCGGCGATTGAAGATCTATTGCCGCGCCTTCGGGCGATCGCTGACACCTTGGACGCGGCTCACGCCACCAGCCAGGTTCACGGCGGCCTTCATCCCCAGAATATTTTTGTTTCCGCCGAGCGCACCCATGTCACCGGGCTCGGTGCGGGAACCGAATGGCCCATCCGGCTTCCTTACTCTGCGCCTGAAGTGGCTGCCGGCGGTCCGGCGGACGCTGCATCCGATCAGTTCGCCCTTGCCGCCGTCACCTTTGAGTGGCTGTTTGGTCGCCGTGTGTCCGGTCCGGCCGTTCGGCCCGTCGAGGTGCGGTCGCTGCCGGGCGTCGATCGCGATGCGCTGGCCAAGGCTTTCACGCGCGCGCTCGCGCCTGAAGCCGCCCATCGTTATCCGTCGTGCACGGATTTTTCCAACGCCCTCGCCGCCGCAGTTATTCCGATGTTGCCGCTGGGCAACGTCGACGAAGACGTGGTCGAGGCGGCCGTCTTGCCCGAGCCCCCCGTCGCCGTCGCGGAACCGGCTGAGGTCGTGATCGAACCCAGTTACGTCACGAGCGAGCCCCGCCGGTCGTCGCCAGTGGAGCCGGTGCGGTCGTGGCGGCCGAGCGCCTCCTACGCGCCCGCCAAGGCAGCGGAGAGCTTCAGTGGCGGCATGCTGATCGTGTCGTGCCTGGTCGGCATGGTGGTCGGCTTCGCGGCGGGCTATATGGCGCGCCCTCGCGCCCTCCAGTCCGGTCCGGTCCACACGATGGCCGTACCGTCGAATGGCACTGATGGCGCGGTGGTGGCCGTGACTCCACCCATGCCCGGCATTCGCGTGGCAGGCACTCCGCCAGCCATCCCGTCCACTGGATGGGCCACCGCGACCAGTACAGGGCCGGCGGCGCCTCCGGTCACTCGCGCGCCACGTCGCTCGTCGCCAGCGGCGCGCACGGCGGCATCGCGCTCGGAGAAGCCGGTGGCAACGGCGAGCGGCGTGCTCGTCGTCGACTCGCGCCCGCCGGGTGCATCGGTGGTGATTAACGGCACGGCGAAGGGCAGGACGCCCTTGACGATCGAAGCCCTGGCGCCGGGAAGTTACCGCGTCACACTTTCGCTGGCGGGTTACCAGCCTTTTGCCACCACGGTGCGCGTGGTGGCCGGCGAGCGCACGCGCGCGGCCGCATCGTTGAGCGTACAGGAGTAGGGATGAACGCGATTCTGGCACTGGAAAATGGCACCTGGTTCCAAGGTGTTTCGGCGGGTGCGGCGGGAGAGACCACCGGGGAGGTGGTGTTCAACACGAGCATGACCGGCTATCAGGAGATCCTCACGGATCCGTCCTACGCCGGCCAGATCGTCACCATGACCACACCGCAGATTGGCAACTACGGCGTCGCCGGTGCCGACACCGAATCGGACCAGCCGCAGGTGGCCGGGTTCGTGATGCGCGACGCCTCACCGGTGTCGAGCAACTGGCGCGCCACCGGCACCCTGCGTGACTACCTCGTGCGCCACCACATCGTCGCCATCAGTGACGTAGATACCCGGGCGCTGACCAAGGCGCTGCGCTCGTCGGGCGTGATGCGCGGCATCATCGCCACCGGGTCGGTGGATCCCGCCGTGCTGGTCGAACGCGCCCGCCGCGTGCCGCACATGGAAGGCAGCGACCTGGTGAAGGACGTCACCACGAAGGCGGCCTACGACTTTGAGACCTCGCTGGCCGATGCCGTGACCGACGCCGGCTTTGGCCGGCCGCCGCTGCGGCGGGCGAAGCGCGCGCTGAAGGTCGCGGCCTACGATTTCGGCATCAAGACCAGCATCCTGCGCCGACTCGCGGCGCACGGTTGCCAGGTCCGGGTGTTTCCCGCCTCGACGCCGGCGTCCGAGGTCATGGCGTGGCAGCCCGATGGCATCTTCCTGAGCAACGGCCCCGGTGATCCGGCGGCCGTGACCTACGCCATCGACAACATCAAGAAATTGGCCGAGGGCACGACGCCCATGTTCGGCATCTGCCTCGGTCACCAGTTAATGGGCCTGGCACTGGGGGCCAAGACCTACAAACTGAAGTTCGGGCACCGTGGCGGCAACCACCCCGTGAAGCAACTCGACACGGGCGCCATTGAAATCACCTCGCAGAACCACGGCTTCGCCGTCGATCCCGATTCGCTGCCGGCTACGACCCGCGTGACGCACCTTAACCTGTACGACGGCACCATCGAAGGCCTGCGGCATATCAACAAGCCGATCTTTTCGGTGCAGTACCATCCGGAGGCCTCGCCGGGGCCGCACGACGCCGACTATCTGTTCCAGGAATTCCTCGACGAAATGGAAAAAAATTAAGTGCCCAAGAGAACTGACATCAAGCGCGTGCTGGTGATTGGGTCGGGCCCGATCGTGATTGGGCAGGCATGCGAGTTCGACTACTCGGGTACGCAGGCCTGCAAGGCGCTGCGCGCCGAGGGCCTGACGGTCATTCTGGTCAACAGCAACCCGGCAACAATCATGACCGACCCCGAGTTGGCCGATCGCACCTACGTCGAACCGCTCACGCCCGAGGTACTCGAGAAGATCATCGCGATCGAGAAGCCCGATGCCGTTCTGCCGACCGTCGGCGGGCAGACCGCGCTCAACCTCGCGGTGCAACTCGACGAGCTGGGCATTCTCAAGAAGCACCACGTCGCGCTGATCGGAGCGTCGATTCCGGCCATCAAGGTGGCCGAAGACCGCCTGCTGTTCCGTGATGCGATGACAGAAATCGGCATCGCCGTGCCGGCCAGCGGCGTTGCCAAGACGCTGGAAGAAGCGCTGGTGCTGGTCGAGCAGACCGGCTTTCCCTCGATCATCCGGCCGTCGTTCACCATGGGCGGTGTCGGCGGCGGCATTGCCTACAACCTGGAAGAGTTCAAGGAGATTGCCGGCCGCGGCCTGCACCTGAGCCCGGTTCACGACGTGCTGATCGAAGAGTCGGTGATCGGCTGGAAGGAATTCGAGCTTGAGGTGATGCG
>SXGU01316819.1_pt1 | contig 17154 bp, 16 predicted proteins | sample 3174531 | NCBI WGS metagenome assembly SXGU01 (sample SAMN11356863, study PRJNA531348) | freshwater metagenome | isolation source: freshwater sample F1-140 | place: China: Fuxian Lake, Yuxi | collected 2017-12-25 | reverse complement strand
TGCAAAATAATAATTTGAGATTTTAAGTTATTTAGCAAGCCGTTTGATTTAAAGCGGTGCAGTATCGGGTGGGGTGTTATTTTATGGATAACGCCCCACTTTTTTAGGCCGTGTTTTGCGGTATTTCTTGGAATGGGTAGGTCTGTCATGATGAAGTTGAAGCAACAAGGATTTACCTTGCTGGAGTTGTTGCTGGTGCTGAGTTTATTGGCCATGCTGGCAACGTTGGCCGTGTCTTCCATGGAGCATACCGGAGAGGCTGTTACCGACCCAATAGCCAGGGCTGAGATGCAGGCCATACGGCAAGCCTTGTTGCAATTTAAGCAAGACACTGGTTATTTACCCAATGCGGGTGAGTACGCTTGCGCAAACATAATACAAGCCGTGAATAAACCCCATGTGGATGCCTCGTCTTGGGATGCCCCGTCTTGGTCGGTCTGGTGCGCCCACCCGGCCAATTTCTGGATGCTATTTGAGAAGCCGGATGTGAAAGAGTCCACTGTGGAAAATTGGAACCCGGATACCGCGCGAGGTTGGCGTGGCCCTTATTTGACGCAAGTGGGGGATGGTTGGCTGGATCTCCCAAAAGGCTACCCTGATGCGAACGCCACTGCCTCTGAAAAGTTTAAGGTGCGTGCCGTGGCAGACCCATTGCGGTTGAGCAGTGAGATCTTGACTTGGCATCCATCCGAGGCTGGGGATAAGGACCGGCGTTGGGGTCGCCCGTATTTGTTCATGGATAGCCATGACGCAACGAAGGCTCGCTTGGTATGGACCGGCCGGGATGGGCAATACAACGGGGTCAACCCCAGCGACATTTGCGCACCCAATAATGCGCCCCCGGTTAAGGGTGTGGATGACGTGAGGGCGGATCTGGTCTTATGTTTATATTGAAATCCGATCAGCCATTACGTAGCTTAGCGGCCGAGGCGCTTGATCAAGGGCGTATGCCTAGAGGTGTTTACTCGGCGCAAATGGGGTTTACCTTGTTGGAGCTCCTTATTGTTATTGCCATGCTGAGTTCTCTGGCGCTCATGTCGGTATTTTTTGTTGAGAGCGCCGATGATCAGGCTAGGTTTGAGTTGACCCGCGCTCGATGGGGGCAAATGCGCTATGCCATGGTGGGCGACGCTAACCGCGTGCTCAACGGTGAGACGGAGTTGTATGGTTTTGTGGCAGACATGGGGCGTTTGCCCAACAACGTGCAAGAATTGGTAGAGCCCCCTGTTGATGTCAGTATGCGCTGGCAAGCGAGGGACATACCTGGCGTGACGGAAAAAATATGGGCGGGTTGGCGTGGCCCTTATTTAATGGCTACGCCTGAAACTAGCGGGCCTATCTTTAGAGACGGTTGGGGCACGGCAGGGAGCGCACCTAATTACGGCTGGCAATTTGAAAAAACAGACACTAGCCTGACCATGAAAAGCTTGGGCAAGGATGCTAAGTTAGGGGGAGAACAATACGCCGAGGATTATCCGACCAGTGGCGCCTTGTTGGAAAAAGAAGATTGGTCGGTGGCATTGAATGGCCGTTCCATACCCATTAATTTTAATAAGCCACCACCCACCATGGCCACGGCTTGGGCGCTTAAATTGACTTTGTATTTTTTTAATGGCGCGACTAGTGGGGCAGGGGCCGTAGAGGCCGTTGACAGTGATCCGTTGCTTATCAGTGGCAGCGAGGCACTGGCCAGGTTTGCTGACGATGAACTGCCCGTGCCCATGGGGAAATATGCCGCCGTGTTGTGGTGTGTTTCCAGCGCTACTCCGCCTATTGCCGATAAGCTATTTAACGGTGATTGCACGGCCACTAACCCGACGCACGCGCTAAGTTGGATCACACTGCTGCCACGGCGAGACCACAATCTAACCATGAATTGGACTATTAATTGACACCCTTACTCCATCAGTTTAAATCCGCTGTTGAACAGTGGGCATGGCCCACCTGGCTACGCCAAAAAAGCATATTGGTGTGCGAGGCCGACATCGAAAGTTTGCGTGTGGCGGTGTTGCGTTATGACGGCAGTGTTCTGCTTGAGCAGGTGGTGCAATCCAATGCCGCTACGCTGGATGAGGCAATTGACGAGGTGGTGGCCGGTTTGCGTGCCCGTGGTTGGCGCGGGAGTCAGGCCGTTGTGCTAAGCCATGCCGCGCTGTATAGCATGATGGAATTGCCGGTGCACCCTAAGACCAGGGTAAGCGACATCGAAATGCAAGACCTGTTGGCGTGGGATTTTGAACCACTCATGTCCCAGCATGCCTCCAGTTGGACAGAGCAGTCGCTATTAATGGCATTGGGGAAATTAACCGAAGAGCAACTGCAAGAAGCGCAAGAGTTAAGACGGAAAGACGGGTTGGTGGGATACGGCGGTGCGGCCAAGCAATTGACGGATGTGCTGTTAAAAACAGAGGCAATCAAGCAAAGCCATATAGATCGCTGCCGTTTGCATTTGGACTGGCTAAAAGCGGAAGCAGAAGAAGATTTTTATTGCGCTTGGGCAGCGCAAGTCACGGACGCATCAACGGAAGATGGTGGCGGCTTTCCTTGGTTGGTGGCAGGGATGCCAGTCGGCTTGGTGCAACGCTGGCAAGCAGGGTTTGCCAGACATAACATAGAGGTAAAAGGCCTCTATCCCTTGGCTGGGGCGGCGGCATCTTTACTCAAGGTGGACGCAGAGGCCTTGCTGCTGGAAATTCATGCTGGGCTGGTATGCGGTGTGCGCATGAGCGCGGGGGGCATCAGGGAGATTCGGCAACGTCAAGCTGGCCCCGATAGCTTGCTGTCTGCCTGCCAAGAAATCTACCATGAAATTGGCGTGGGCAGTACCGATGTTTTTTTAGCAGGCAGTCATGCGTTTGCTTTTTCGGTTACGGAATTAATGGCTAGCTTGGCTTGCACGGTGCAGTCATTGGATATCGAAGTAGAGCGTGTCAGTCCGTATATGCTAGGGGTCGCGCAACAGGTATTTAAACTGCCTGGGCTGGCTAGGCTTTGCGCTGTGCCGGTACAAGCCTATTTGCCGGCATGGTGGCGTAGAGCAGAAATACGCTTGGCCATAGGTGCCTGGCTTTTGTTGCTGCTGATGGGTGCCGTTGAAATTAGTTTGCAGTTTCGTCATGGTTTAGCGGAAAGCGAATTGATGCAACTTAATCAGAAAAAACAGGAGTTGTTGGCATCCCAAGCAAAAGTGCAAAAACGGGTAGACGAGATAGATAAATTGTATAAAGAGCGCAAGGTTCAACAAGATGCACTGGACACCATGAAGTTACGCCAAGAATTTTTTGGTGGGGACTTGCCTGATCGCACGGCCTTCATTCAAGAATTTCTGATGGTCTTGGAGCGGGCGACCACCGAGGACGTAATGTTGAATAACATCACGGAAAGTGCCCAGGATTTTAGTATTTCTGGCTGGGCGCTGAGTGAAACGTCGGCCTTGCAGTTTATTCAGGCGGTTAAGGGATCCATGAAAAGCTGGGGGCTTGAGTTGAAGGAAACTAACGTGGAGTCAAAAATGGGGGTGATAGGCATCACGGGTTATGATTTTAGATTCAAGTTGGTGCCAGCCGTGCCGAGCACCCTGGATGCCAAAGCCACAGAGCAGGATAAGGGGGTTAAGCTTTGAATTTGAAAACTGCTTTTTTACGGCTAGGTGCACTCTCTGTGCGTGAACAGTTGTTGAGTTTATTGTTACTTTGGTCGGTGTTGGGTGGCTTATACATAGGCTTGCGGTACGTGCCGGCTGCGCGTGACATGGTGTCCAGTACCGAGGAAATCCAAAAGATAAGCACAGAGCTGTCGCAACTTGAAATTCCGGCTGAGCCAACCGATAGAGCAGAAAACGTAGCGCAAGAAATTGCCGAATTAAAAATACTGGTTCAAGAAGCTCAGGATAACAATATAGACATAGAAGGGCGCTTGGCACCGGAAGACCTCACTGAGGTGCGCATGGCGGTTGCAGAAGTCGCCCGCCAATCTCGGGTGCGAATTCAGGACAACGTGGCCTTCACGGTAGATCTGCCAGCCACTGCCGCATCGACAACGGGCGCGGCATCAAGTGGCACGACTGCCCCAGCGCCTGAAAAGCCAGTGCTGGTGCAAAAAACACGGGCGCAACGTAAGGCTGATCGTGCTATCAGAAGAGAAGAGGAAAGGCTGATGAAGTCGAATTCAGCAATGGTGGCTAATTCCATTGCTTTGGATAAGGCCTCCCCGTTGATGGTTAAGTTGGGCAGCGATGCCGTCTTAAAAAGGCCTTTGCAACGCATCTCCATGCGTGGGTCGTACGCCGCCATTCGCCAATTCATTTCCGCACTGGACGACATGGACTGGCTGGTGACCGTTGTGCAAATCGAAATTCAAGCCTCCGTGCGTAAGCCGCAACCAGGCATGGCGCAACAGCTGGATGTTTTTATGATTATGGCGCTTTAATGGCACTCTCTACAGAACATTTATTAAATGCGGGTGTAATGCAGGGCTTGTTAGAAGCGGACGCACTGGAAAAATTGCGTTTGAATGCACGAAGAACGCGCTCGGATTTGCTGGAAGATGTGTTGGCACATTGCCGCTTCCCTCTTTCTGTGCTGTATCGTGCGGTGGCCGCGCAACATGGCATGGATTTTATCTACCCCTTGTCCTTCCCTGTACCAGTAGACGCATTGAAAAAACTGCCGCGCGCCTTGGTGCGCAAGCGCCAAGTCTTGCCTTTAATCCTGAATGGCGAAGTGCTTGTGGCGACGGCAGATCCAGAAGATAGAGCCACCTTGGACAATGTTCAACGCTTATTGGGCGCACGAGTGCGTATTGCATTGGCTGAGCCGGCCACTTTGGAAATGGCCATTGATAGGGCTTTGCCTGAAGATTATATAGCTATACAGGATGGCGATGCGGTCGCATTGCTGGATGATGTGCTTAAAGCTGCGTATTTACTGCATGCCTCGGATGTGCACATCTTGCCGGATGAAGCAGGCATGCGCTTGCGTTTGCGCGTGGATGGGGTCTTGCAGGATTACATTTCGCCCATGGCCGTTGGCGTTGCTCAAGCGTCTTTGGTTTCTCGTATCAAGGTATTGGCGCGACTGGATATTTCTGAACAGCGCGAAGCCCAAGACGGGGGTTTTTCTTATCATTTAGCAGCTCCAATAGACCAAGATTACAACATCCGTGTAGCCACTGCGCCTGTTCGATTGGGTGAGCGCATCACCATGCGTTTGCTTGCTGGCGCACAAAAGAAAATCACCTTGCATGAAATCGGTATGTCCGAGATGGATTTAACCATGTTCAGGCAGGTTATTCGTAAACCTTACGGCATTATTTTGCTGACCGGGCCCACAGGAAGCGGTAAATCCACCACGCTTTATGCGGCCTTGCAAGAAATCAACACCCCAGATGTCAATATTATGACGGTGGAAAATCCCATTGAATATGTGATGGAGGGGGTGTCGCAAATTCAAACGGGCGTGAAAATCACCTTTGCTGAGGCTTTGCGATCATTTTTACGACACGACCCCGATGTGCTTATGGTGGGGGAGATTCGGGATGAGGAAACTGCCGATGTTGCACTTAAGGCCGCCATGACTGGGCATTTGGTGTTCTCTACCTTGCACACGAATACCACCTGTGGTGCGGTGGTGCGCTTGGTTGATATTGGCTGTGAGCCTTTTTTAATTGGCGCCACATTAAGTGCTGTCATCGGGCAGCGATTGGTGCGGCGACTTTGCCCGCGTTGTTGCAAACCACGCGAGGCCAATGCAGAAGAGTTGGCATTGCTCGGTTGTGAGCATGCCAGCGTTTTCGATGCGGTGGGATGTGCTTCCTGTCAAGGCAGTGGTTACCGTGGGCGCATGGGGGTATTTGAAACCTTGTGGTTAGATGATGAATTGCTTAAGTTGGTGTCTAGGGGTTGCACAGAAGAAGCGTTAGAGAGCTTGGCGGTGAGGAGGAAACGAATGGTTTCCATGTGGGAAGATGGCGCCAGGAAAGTGCTGAGCGGGCTAACCACGTTAGAAGAGTTGCAGTTGGTAGCCATGAAGCGTGAAGCCAGCCTAAGCACACCTGAATTACTGGGATAACGCCATGCCACAATTTGAATACGAAGCCAGGGATGCGCGAGGAAAGAGAATACGGGGTACGGTCACGGCGGCAGATACGCGAGCGGTGGCCTTGCTGTTGCGCCGGCAAGCACTTTTTTTAGTGCGTATTATTAAGTCAAAAACCGCCAGTGCTGACGGTGGACAAATGTTTGGTGGCTTATTCGCCTCATTTTCTCGTGCATCGGCAGTGGAGTTAATCTTTTTTTACAAGCAAATGGATTTTATGTTGCGATCCGGTTTAACCGTGCAGCAAGGCTTGCAATTAACCAAGGGTTTGGTGGACGGGAAATTTCAACACATTCTTGCTGATATGGAGAACAGCATTCAAGGTGGGCAAACGCTTTCGCAGGCGATGGCGCAACACCCTGCCATATTTCCGCCTTTATCCGTCAATTTGGTGGTTGCCGGAGAAAGCACCGGCACGTTGAACGTTGTGTTTGAGCGTTTGGCCACGTTTTCCGAACGCAAAATAGCTTTGCGAAAACAGATTATCAGTGCGTTGACCTATCCTGCTATTGTCATGGTGGCCACGGTGGTGGTGGTGGCTTTTTTATTGATCAAGATTATTCCAACGTTTGCCCGTTACATTACCGGCAAGGGTAATGCATTGCCGGCATCGACGCAGATGATGATTGATATTTCAGCCTTTGCCACAGCGTACGGGGGGTATGTGCTGCTTGCCATAGTGACTTTGGTATTGGCCATTATTTCCTACTACAAAACCATGGGTGGGCGTCTTGTGTTAGACCGTTTGCTGTTGCGTTTGCCGGTGATAGGTAAGTTGGTAACGGTGTCGGCCATGACGCAAATGAATTGGGCGTTGGCCATGTTGCTTAATAGCGGCTTAACGGTCGTCGATGCCCTTAAAATCACCTCCGGCATGATAGGTAATCGCGTTATTGCAGATAAGGTTTATGCGGCCCCAGCCTTGGTTTTAGCCGGCCGTGACCTTGCTGGAAGTTTGAAGCATGCGGTAATACCTAATCTTGTGATACAGATGATTATCGTTGGCGAGCGAACAGGATCGTTAGGTCACGTGCTGCAAGAGCTTGGCCGTTATTACGAAGAGGCCTTGCAGCAGGGTATAAAACGTATGACGACATTACTGGAACCCCTATTGTTGGCAGTGATAGGCTCTACGGTTGGTTTTGTTTACTTTTCGTTTTTTCAGGCGATGTTTCAATTATCAAAGAGATGACAAATATGCACAAAAGAAAGCATCGCATGATCTGTTTTTGCAGGGTCATTATTTTAGGGCTGTTTTTAAATGGTTGGGCTATGGCGGCCACAACCACTTCAGTAGACACGGGGTTTATGCACGAGGAAGACTTTATGCTGCATGACACGGCGTTCACCGGGAAACGGGATCCATTTACGGTGAGCGATCGCATGTATCAGCGTGCTGGTGGCTTGCCATCAGGTGGCTTGGGGGGTCAAGGTTTTGTGCCGTATCTTGGTCAGTCGACCATCCCTAAAATGCGCGTTCGAGGATTTGTAAAAAACGGTGGCAAAGAAGGCATGGCTTTGTTGGAGGTTGAAGGGGATGACACGGTGCATTTTGTTCGAAAAGGGGATGAGATCGGTATCCAGAACCAGGCAGCCAGAGGCGGTAACAGCGTGGTGTTAAAAATAATCCATGTCGATGCGAAAAAAGTTGAAGTGCAGTCTGGCAGCTTAAAGCAGATCTTTATTGTTCAGTAGAGTGGGTAGGCGATGAAAAACAAAATCAATATTTTTTTTGGGACCCCGTTGCAATTTGTTTTGCTGATGGGTTTCTCTCTCTATTTTGGCGTGGTGATGGCAGCTGTGCCACAGTTAAATAAGGTGGATCCTCATTCCAGTAAAGAAACAGAGCGAGTGATTGAGCGGATAGAGTTTAAAAAAGCGAAATTGACCGATGTTATTCGCGCATTGTCTGAATTGAGTGGACTTAATATCGTGGCCACTGAAGCGGCGGCAAAAAAAGAAGTGACGGTTTATTTACGCAATATTACTGCTCGTGAAGGTATTGAGGCAGTCAGTAAGAGCAGTGGTTTATGGTATCGCATCGATGGCGCGGGTAAAGGCTATCGCATCATGACTGCGGAGGAGTACCAAAAGGATGTCGTGGTGTTCCGTGAGGACGTGACCAAGATATTCACGCTGCTGCATCCCAATCCAGTGGTGGTGGCAACAGCCGTTCGGGATTTGTATGGGTCGCGTGTGCAACTTTCATTGGGGGTGGAGGACAGCACGGGTCTGGGTGGCGTAGGTGCAAACTCAAGCGCATCTTCCACATCTTCAACCGCATCTACATCTTCCACGTCTAGTAGTTCTAGCAACGCCAATAGCGGTGCTATGTTGGATACGGCTAAGTTAAAAATGTCACCGGAACAATTGGATAGATTGACTCAAGCCTTGGGTGGCATCAGTGGGACTGCCTCAGCTAATTTGATCAGTGAGATTAGTCGCACTGAGCCACCCATTCTGGTAACGGTCAGTCGTGAACACAATCTGATCGTTGTCCGCACCAGCGATGCTTTTGCGATGAAAGAGATTGAAAAATTGATTAAAGAGATGGATAGGCCCACCCAGCAAGTGCTTTTGGAAATGAAGATTTTGGAATTAACGTCTGGGGATTCCTTCAGGCAGGTTTTTAGCCTTTCTGATAACAGCACGACCAACAAAAGCAATATTGGCTTGGGTAATTTCCCCTCTGAGGGCGGCACGCTGGCCTATTCATACATCAGTCGGGCGATTTCACTTAGGTTGGAATTGCTGGAGAAAAATCACAAAATAAAAACCTTAAGCAGCCCTATCTTGTTGGCGTCAAACAATAAATCAGCAAGGGTGTTCGTTGGCGAAGAGCGGGTGATCGTTACCGGCATTAATACCACGGCCGCCACGGTAAGCAATGGTGTCACAACCCCTGCCACAGCAAGTGCAGCCACGTCACTGAAAAGCATCGGTAATACGCTTGTGGTTTTGCCAAAAATAAATGCCGATAAAACCGTGACGCTCAGTCTTCAGCAAGACGCATCTACCGTCAGTGTTGGTGGCGGCAGCATCCCTGTTTTGGTAGGTAATACAGTGCAGAATTTCAGTATTGATACAGTGAAAACGGCCAGCATTCAGGGGACGGTGGTCGCTAAAGACGGCCTGACTGTCGCTATAGGCGGTTTAATTAGAACCAATAGCAGTAAAGTGGTACAGAAAGTACCGCTTCTTGGAGACATACCGATGCTAGGGCAATTATTCCAACGTAAGGAGGACATAGATGAAAGCAGTGAATTAATCTTGTTGATCACTCCCCGAATTATCGCCAATCCAGATGAAGCGGAGCGTGTTTCACGTGACCACTTAGGTTCACGGCTAGACTAATTTTTACAACAACTGACATGAGAAGGGGATTAAAGTGCTTAAAAGTAATATGGCTACGATGATGAAGAGGGCGCAACAGGTGCAGAAAGACATGCAACTGGCGCAACAACAACTTGCCGGCGTATGGGTAGAAGGGGTTGCTGCGGCCGGCGCCATTAAAATACAACTGAATTGCCGAAATGAAGTGAGGAAAGTATTTCTTGATAAACAGTTATCTGAATACGATGATGATCTACTGGAAGACGCACTGGTTGCGGCGATGAATGATGGATTAAGAAAGGCTGAGGTGGCGGCTAAGGACGTCATGGCAAAAATAGTGCCGGCAGAGATGATGCCGCCTGGCGTTAATTTGCCATTTTAAGGCGTAATAAATTGAAAGATGATCGTTTTGACTGCATTTAAACGCAGAGCGGTCATTCGCGGGTGGGATGAAATATTGCCCACTCAGCGTTTTGCTGATTACAAAATGAATTTTGTAAATAGAATGGCAAAAAGCTTAATTCAAGGAGGGTAGATGGGCTCTATTTTATTGGTAGTTTTAATGGTCGTTGTTTTTATTGCAATTCTATTTCTCAAATCAAAATCTGCAGGTAGTTCAAGGCCTAATGAAATTTGGCCTTTTTATGCAAAAAAGGCCCTTACGCAGCCCGAGCAAATTTTATATTTTCGACTTATTGAAGCTCTTCCAGGGCATATCATTTTGGCTCAGGTTCAACTTTCACGTTTTCTTGGTGTAAAGAAGGGTAATAATTATCAGTCTTGGACAAATCGTATTAACCGAATGAGTGCAGATTTTGTGGTATGCAATAAGGATTCCTCTGTTGTAGCGGTGATTGAGCTAGATGATTCAACACACCAAAGGGGCGATAGGCAGGTGGCAGATGAAAAAAAGAATAAGGCGTTAGCCGCAGCTAAAATAAAAATTATTCGCTGGCAGACTAAGTCGTTACCAGACGTTGCAACAATCAAGGCAGAATTGCCATTGCCTTGCGTGCTGGGGTTGCAAACTGATGAAACTTAAAGACCGTTATGCTTACTGCGGCAATTAATATATCCAATGCCTTGCAACAAAACAGCGCATGGGTCATTGCATTGGCTACAGTGTTAGGGCTAATGGTTGGGAGTTTCCTAAATGTAGTCATTCACCGATTGCCCAAAATGATGGAGCGGGAATGGCACAAGCACTGCCTAGAACTTCAAGGCAAAGAGCCTGTTTACGCACCAAGCTATACACTTTCTACGCCGCGCTCGGCATGCCCAATATGTGGCCACAAAATAAGCGCATGGGAAAACATTCCCGTTATCAGTTATTTGCTATTAAAAGGCCGTTGTCACGACTGCAAAACACCCATCAGCTTACGTTACCCCTTAATTGAAGCGTTAACCGGTGGACTGCTAGGCTTAATCAGTTGGAAATTTGGTTATACTGCGACCACGGTTTTTGCTTGCTTATTATGCTTATGCTTAATTGTGTTGACGTTTATTGACTTGGACACACAACTACTGCCCGATAACATCACGCTACCGTTATTGTGGTTAGGTCTGGCGTTCAACCTTAATGGTGGCTTTGCTAATTTAAAATCCGCAGTGATAGGCGCAATGGCTGGATACCTCATGCTGTGGTCAATTCATTGCTTATTTAAGTTCATTCGAGGCAAAGAAGGGATGGGGTGCGGCGATTTTAAGCTATTCGCAGCGCTTGGCGCTTGGTTTGGTTGGCAGTGGCTACCAGCAGTCATTTTATTTGCTTCCACATTAGGTGTGATGCTTGGTATGGCTATGATGATGTTGCTCAGCAAGCATGACAAAAATACCCCTATGCCTTTTGGCCCGTTCTTGGCCATTGGCGGCATGGCCGTATTATTTTTATGGCCGCTTACCAATCCTTAATGGGATTTATATCTACTATCCACGGTGACACATGGTGTAAGTAAAGAGTTTGACTGATGGTTGTAGGGCTTTTATTTTGGATCACCCGCAGTAATGAGCTGAGAACAGGATTGTTTTAATTTACTAAATATCCTAGCAGTTGTAGTCGACGTGATGATTTTTAATTTCACGGTATTACTTGTCTACACTTCTAAGATGAAGCTTTCGCCGGCATTTTGGATAATTAACACATCCCCAGAATTCTCTTTGATTGCTAGAACGTTTGGTCATTTTTACATCACATTTTGGGCAGGTTGGCGTTATATAGTCTCCCCTCGTTACTGAAGTCAAGAGTTTTTGTTGAGACGCATCGGGTAAGTCTTTAATCATTACCAGTAGCGCCTCTCCGTTAATTAATGTAATTTCGTGTGCAGTGGCTATTTCTTTGGCGCCATCAGAAAATTCACCGGACGTCATGTAAAAACCCGTAATTATTTTCTCATGGGTCATAACGCCTAGAAATTCACGAAGCTCCTTCACGCCAACTTGTTTGATACCCCATGCTTTACATTGCACGATGGATGCTGGCTTGTCTGAGTTGTCTTGATAAAGCTTTATATCAATTCCGCCATCAGCGACTAAAGGAGTGTTTTCTGCTTTAATGCCCTTTTCTTGATAGTACCCTGTAGATAGCTCTTCAAATCTTTTCCATTCAAGATCTTGGATGAGTTTTAGCGTCCAATTGTTGGGTTGTTCTAATGGAGTGTTTAAAATAGTGGGTTTAATTACCACTGATACGGGCGTTGTGTTTGATTTACTTTTTGTAGGCCGTGCATTTTTGGTCTTAACTGAATTGGATTTATTTTTAAATTTTTCTTGTAGTAGATTTAGTGAAAATTTAATAACGGCAATAAAGCCCAAAGCCCCTGCTAGAAAGAATCCTAGAGGACTCAATCCAACTACCAATGTCTTTAGTGGTGGGTTGGTGGTAAGTAAAATTGCACCATAAATTGCAATGTATAAGACAATTGCACGAGTAGCTGAAATTTTCCAGTTTTCTTGAATAACCGCATCTAGGATGGATTGTTTCGGTCGTCTAGCCATATTGATTTAATTTTTAAAATAGTTAATGTTCAATGTAACCTAGGGTTGCGGATACATAATGAAGAAAATCACATAAAAAGCTATAGGAGTTATTCCTGTTTTTTAGTGTAAGGGGTAAAACGGGTGACGTTTTGGTGATAGTAGCGGGAAATAAAAAAGCCCCACATCGCTGCGGGGCTTTTAGTATTTTGGCTCCTCGACCTGGGCTAGAACCAGGGTCACACGGATTAACAGTAGCACACTCCACATGAACATTGATTTACAACATCATGATTTGTAAGGTGTATTTTTTATGACTCATCCATGAAAATTGCCTTGTGAACCTATGTAGAACCTAATTTGTTTAACTTCTAAACAAGATCACTTAAAAAATAAAACGAATCAATCAAATACAAAAATCGAACTCCGAACTAAAAACGAACTCGGCTTAAATGTGGTTCGTTTCATAGAAAAACCTATCAGTATTACAGCATGAATTGACGTAGAACAAAAAGACTTAAATTTGTTGGTGGCATAATCAAAACCTACGTTAAGTTTCCCTTAAGAAAACCCTGTTTCAATAATGTTGAGAACGTATTCAACAATGATATTGCGGAATTCTTAATTAGCAGATGCCTCGTTTAGGGTTGTTTGACTAAAATTGTTTCGCGCAAAGGCATTATGATGACTTTTAATACAGAAATGTCCTACCAAAGTCGCCCGCATGCAACCATAAATAGGTGCCGTGCAGGTAACATTAAAGTAGCCACTTCGGATAGATATGCCCCTGACCGTTTAGAGGTGGAACGGTTTGTTCATAATGTGTTTGCATCGACCTATGGCGCGGACGTACAGCAATTTATGCCACAACTCGTTAGTTTGCGTGAGGATGATACCGGAGAGTTGGTTGCTGCATTTGGTTTACGCAAAGCCTGTGATGAGCCACTGTTTTTAGAGCGATACCTAGATGCACCAATTGAAGATGTGCTATCAAGTCGCTTGCATCAGACTATCACCCGTGACCAAGTTACTGAAATCGGCAATTTAGCCGTAGCTAATCCACGTAATGCAGGCATTTTAATTGCACATGTTATCCAACATAGCTTGGATATTGGTGTGGAGTGGTGCGTAGCAACAGCACGTCACAGCTTACAGAACGGCTTAATTAAGGGTGGGCGTGACGTATATACCCTACAAGTTGCTGATAAAACGTGTCTAACCCCATCCGAACAAGTGGCTTGGGGGAATTATTACGACAATGCACCACAGGTCGTGGCGGTAAGAGGGATTGCAAAAGCGAAACACGATGCAACGTGACTTAATTAACCAGGCCGTTGAGCAACACGCTCACCAACAGCCAATGCAAATGGCGTTGCGCGGATCAGAAACCAGTCTGACTTATGCTGAATTACACACCGCAATACAGGGTCAGGTCAAAGTTTGGGATACATTTTTTTCTAATCAGCCCCCAACCATGGCGCTGGCTGTAGAAAATCACCCGGCTTGGGTTGTTTTGGATTTAGCAGCATTAAAATGCCAAATTCCGCTCATTCCACTACCTTTCTTTTTTTCACCTGCGCAATGGCTACATGCTATGCAAGATGCAGGAGTCGGTGTGCTGGTAACAGATCGCCCACAGCTATTTGCGCCATTATTGGCAGGCAAAATTGCGAATCAAACGCAGTTTGAACTGGCTGGAAAAACGCTTACACAGTTTGTGCTACAGGCGCAGGAAAAAGTAGATTTACCAGCTGATACGGTAAAAATTACCTACACTTCTGGCACCACAGGCAACCCAAAAGGGGTGTGTTTAAGCGTAAACAATATGCTCAATGTTGCAATATCCATTGCTGAAGTGACGAAGATGCCCTCTGGATATGTACATTTGAATGTATTGCCGCTTGCTACTTTGCTGGAAAATGTTGCGGGTGTTTATACGTCGCTGCTTGCATGTGCAACGTGCGTATTGCTGCCAAGCAGTGAGCTAGGTTATAGCGGCACATCAGGTTTGGATGTTGAAAAATTACTGGTAACGCTCAAAGAAACGCAAGCAAGCACTGCAATTTGCACACCTGAATTGCTGCACGCACTTGTGGCGCACATAGAGACAGGCGCATGCACGCCGAGCGATTTACGTTTCTTGGCAGTGGGCGGTGCTTCAGTGTCGCCGGCTTTACTCAGGCGTGCGCAACAACTGTCCATCCCTGTGTATGAAGGTTACGGGCTTTCAGAATGTGCTTCTGTAGTTGCACTCAATGTGCCGACCATGAATAAAATTGGCAGTGTTGGAAAGGTTTTGCCACACGTTAAAGTTGAGTTCACGGATGATCATGAAATAATCGTCACGGGCAATGCCTGCCTCGGCTATGTTGGCCAACAACATACACAATCAAACAGCTTTTATACAGGAGACATTGGCTATCTGGATGAAGATGATTATTTAATAATTTCAGGACGCAAGAAAAATGTATTTATTACCTCGTTTGGACGCAATGTATCGCCAGAATGGGTGGAGCGGGAGCTAAGAATGTCACCGCATATTGCACAGGCCGCTTTGTTTGGTGAGGCAAGGCCGTGGAATGTTGCTGTGATTGCGCCTTGCATGAGGGCGACTGCCGCACAAATTGAAGCTGCTGTGCAAGCAGTAAATAAGTGCTTGCCTGATTACGCACGAATTACACGATGGATTAGCGCAAATGAACCATTCTCCATGGATAACCAGCAGCTTACTTCAAATAGCAGAAATAGACGCGATACTATTTGGCAGCACTATCAAAATAAAATTAACGCATTATATGAAGGGAAATAATTAATGACTGTTTACCAAACCTTGCTCCAAGCTACTGAGCAGGAGCGTAACGAACTCCTCAGTCTGCCTATGATTGTGCAAGGCGCAAAAGGGCAAATATCCCTCGCCACTTATATGAATTTTCTTATTCAAGCTTACCATCATGTTAAGCACACAACACCGTTGCTTATGGCTTGTGGTGGGCGTTTGCCTGCCCATTATGAATGGTTACGAACGGCTATTGGCGAATACATTGAAGAAGAAATGGGGCACCAGGAATGGGTGCTTAACGATATTGCTGAATGCGGTGGCGATAAAGAGGCTGTACGCACAAGTAAATCAGTAGCCACCAGTGCCAGTATCGCTACCGAGGTAATGGTAAGCTATGCTTACGACATGATTTATCGGGTCAATCCAGTTGGGTTTTTTGGCATGGTGCTGGTATTGGAAGGGACAAGTACCGCAGTGGCCACACAGGCAGGTGAAACACTGATGCAAAGCCTGAACTTACCCAAACAGGCCTTTAGCTACTTACTTTCGCACGGCTCACTTGATATCGGGCATGTGTCATTTTACGAAAGTTTAGTGAACCAAATCACTGACACAAACGACCAAGCCACACTTATCCATAGCGCAAAAGTTTTTTATAAATTGTATGGCGATATTTTCCGTACGATAGAGTCTGAATTTATGCAGGACTAATGGGCGGAACGTATCGGAGAGAATAGATCCATGCAACTCAAAAACAAACGAATTCTACTCACAGGCGCCACTGGCGGTATAGGTAAGCACCTAGCACTGATGCTGGCAAGCAAGGGTGCTAGTTTGGCTATTGTTGGCCGCGATATCGACAAGCTTGATGATCTAGCCAATCAAATTGCTCTAAAGGGGGGTGCTGCAGAGAGAATTGTTGCTGATTTCGAGGTGCCTGGAACTGCTGAGAATGTTGCGGCGATTGCATTGGAAAAACTCGGTGGTGTTGATGTTTTAATCAATAATGCAGCGATACTTGATTTTATTCAATTTGAAGATCAAACTCCCGAACGTATTGCGCAAATGATACATGTCAATGTCACAGCGCCTATCCAGCTTGCACGAGCCTTGTTATTACACTTTAAAGCTAACAGCCAAGGGCACTATGTGATGGTGGGCTCTATTCTAGGCTCGCTGGGCTTTCCACATTACGCTACTTATTGCGCAAGCAAATTTGCTGTGCATGGTTTCTCACAGGCGTTGCGGCGGGAGTTGGTTGATACGAATATCGGCGTGACTTACATAGCACCGCGCAGTGTCAATACGTCGATGAATGATGCAGCCATCCTCGCCATGCTGGCTAGAACGGGGGGGAATTTAGACGAACCTGAAAAGGTGGCCGCCATTGTAGTGAAAGCGCTGGAGGATGAGAAACAAGAAGTGTTTATCGGACAACCGGAATCATTTTTTGCATGGCTAAACGGCGTATTGCCGCAAGTTGTGAATGTTGGGTTAAAAAAACAAACCAGAGTGGCAAGTGAGTATGTCACTGTAAAATTGAAATAGGCAATATCGCTAAAGGAGTTCATCATGAAGTCGCATTTTTTATTAGTCACATTCTTATTATCATTGCTGACTAGCCCAGCCGCTAATGCCGTCAGCAACAACACCTGGGCGGACATCAGTGATGTAGGTGTCATTGCCTTAGCCGGTAGTGCACTGGTATTGCCGGTGGCACGTGATGACTGGGAGGGCGCCCGTCAAGCCGCCTACAGCTTAGGCACAGCGGAAGGCATTGCCTTGCTAGGCAAAGCCACAATACACGAGGAGCGTCCAGACCACAGCGATAATAACAGCTTTCCTTCTGGGCATTCTGCCGTCGCCTTTGCTTCAGCCACGACCATGTATAAGCGCTATGGCTGGGAAGTGGGGATGCCGGCTTACGCGCTCGCCACATTAACCGCGTCGGCTCGCGTGGCCGCAAGAAAACAC
>SXGU01252204.1_pt1 | contig 17155 bp, 11 predicted proteins | sample 3174531 | NCBI WGS metagenome assembly SXGU01 (sample SAMN11356863, study PRJNA531348) | freshwater metagenome | isolation source: freshwater sample F1-140 | place: China: Fuxian Lake, Yuxi | collected 2017-12-25 | reverse complement strand
CGTACGCAGATGCTCTGCATAAAAGAGCTCTTAATCAGTGTGTTAAGGTGAAGTTGGTCCCTCGAATGAGGGAGCAGATTGATGAGTCTAAATGGCTATGTGTCACCAGAAAAAGCAAGCCCGAATCACCCGCAAGTCGTCTCCGCAAAAGGGCGGGAGGAGAAAGGCGAAAGGTGCGACCGTCGCGTAAGGCTGGATGGAAATTTCGCTCGTCGGCGACCAGCCAAGACCTTGATGGAGTTCTGGGATAGCGAGTTGCCCGGCTTCGGGCTGCGCGTGCATCCGACCGGGAAGCGCACGTGGTTCGTGATGTTCCGGCAGCGCGGCAAGCAGCGCCGCGTATCGCTCGGGAGCGCTCCACAGATTTCGGCACAGGAGGCGCGGGGCTTGGCGCGCGCAAAGCTGGCCGAGGTCGCGCTCGACGGCTTGCCGACGCGCAAGGCCGACAAGACTGGCAAGAAGCAGGCGCCGTTGATGCGCGACTTCGCCGAGCTCTTCTGGGCTGACTGCGCCCGCCATTGGAAGGAGAGCACTAGGCGGCGTAACCGTGTTGCTCTCGATCGCGACATCCTTCCGGCGCTTGGCGACAGGCGCGTCGATCACGTAGCGAAGGCCGACATTCTGTTCTGGCGCGATGGCTTCGCCGAGCGGACGGGCGCATTCAATCGGACGATCCCGATCCTCTCGGTGATGATGACCTACGCTGAGCAGCTCGGCTATCGCGCGCGCGGCTCTAACCCTTGTAAGGGAACACCTCGCTACAAGCGCAAGCCAATGGAGCGCTACCTGTCGCCGCGCGAGTACGGCCAACTCGCTAGCGCGCTGCGCGACTTCGAAGAACATCACCCGCTCGCGGTCGCGGCCATCCGTCTGCTAGTCTACACCGGAGCGCGGCGCGGCGAGATCGAGCGGCTGCGTTGGGAATGGGTACAGTCGCCCCGACTTATGCTGCCCGACAGCAAGACCGGCGCAAAGATTCTCTACTTCAACCGGCAGGCGGTGGAGATCATGGAGGGGCTTCCAAATCGCCGCAGCAAGGGGCTGGTCTTTCCATCAAAGCGGAATCCCGAAGCTCCGCTCAATCTCGCCCGCGTCTGGAGCGGGCTGCGCAACCATGCGGCGCTGCCCGATGTCCGCTTGCACGACTTGCGGCACAGCTTCGCCTCCACCGCTATCCACGACAACATCTCGCTCATGGTGATCGGGAAATTGCTTGGCCATGCGCTCGCTGAGACGACCTCGCGCTACGCGCATCTCTCCGACGAGATCGTTGCCGACGCTGCCGAGCGGGTCTCCGGGTCGATCGCACGGCTGATCGGAGTGGGCCGATGAACGCGCTGACGCTCGGTTCAATCGTAACCGCTGAGCTCGGCTCGCTCCGCATCCGGCTGGTGGGCAAGACAACTGGCGACAGCGAGCTTCGACAGACCAGCTGGTCGAAGCGCCTGCCGGGGTTTGGCACACGCCACTACGCTAGCGGTCGCACGATCTACATCGTGCAGGCCGCAATGGAGGGCCGCACTCGCACAGTGACTATCGGCAACGCCAAGGTGCTGAGCCGCGCGCAAGCGATGGACGTGGCACGCCGGGTGCTCTTGCGTGCCCAGGTCGGACAGAACCCCGCCGAGAAGCGCAAGGTTAGGCGCAAGGTGCCGCTCTACACTGAGTTCCTCGACACCTACTGGCGCAAGGTGTCTCCAGGTTGGAAGCTCTCGACACAGAAGACGCACGGGCTCTACCGGCAGAACTATCTGCAAAGCGCCTTTTCAGGGCTGTTCCTCGACGAGATCGAGCAGCCTCACGTGCAAGAGTGGTTCAATCGCGTGACCGACATCGGCGGACCGGGCGCGGCCAACCGCGCCTTCGACCTTCTCCGTGCCGTGATGAACAAAGCCGCGGAGTGGAGCATCAGACCCGAGGGATCGAACCCGTGCGCATCTCTCAGAACGAACAAGCGCCGCAAGTGCGAGCGCTTCCTGTCCGATCAGGAGTTCGAGCGCCTGGGCAAGGCGCTCGACAGGCGGCGCGCCTCGCATCCGCTGCACTGCTCGGTGCTTCATCTCCTCATACTGACCGGCTGCCGCAAGTCCGAAATCACAAGGCTGACTTGGAACGAAGTGAAGGGGCGGCGCTTGCTGCTCACCGACAGCAAGACTGGACCGCGCACCGTTTGGCTAGGGGATGCAGCCTGGACCGTCCTTCAGTGCCTGCCGCGAAGCAAATCGCATCCGGACGTATTCTGGAACCCCAAGACGGACAGCGTGATCGACACCAGCAACTTCTGGCGCGAAGTCCGCGAAGAGGCACAGCTGACAGGCGTTCGCCTCCACGACCTGCGCCACAGCTTTGCCAGTCACGCGGCGGCCCAATCGGAGACCTTGCCGATGATCGGCAAGCTGCTCGGACACAGGCACGTCACCACCACCGCGCGCTACGCGCATCTGGATGATGGTCCTGTCATCGAAGCCGGGCAGCGCATTGGAGACCTGATCGAACTGGTCTTCTCACATTGAACCAACGCAATCATTGCCCAGTTCCGTACATCAAACCAAATCACCACGTACCGGGCGGCAAGCCTGCTGTATCGAGCGAGACATAGATGCATATTACGAGCTAAAAGCAATATGTTATGCCGAGTCGTTTCGTAAGCATGCGATACAGCAGGCTTGCCCCCCGATACAGAGAGCTTTATGTTGCTAAAATGATCATGGATGTAATCCCAAACTTAGGTCGTAATCCTCGATTTTGGCTGGGGATAAGCACATACGAAAGCATCTGAGAAATGTATCGCTATTGACAACGCTGATTTCGACACCCAGATAGGCTTTCAAGTCGTCGCCATCAGGGGGTTCTTGTGCCCGAAGAAGTCAATCAGGAAACGTTCACCGTCACTCTAACCGGCGCGGGGATCGATATCAAAAGGGAGGTAAGCGCCACCAAGCTTGCGCATGTTCTGCGCGTTGTTATGGGCGACGACCTCGGTGAATGTGCCGTCCTCGGTACGACTAGCCCCGCCGTACGTACGGAGCGAGCGAAGGTATCCCTGCGGGAGTTCCTTGATGACGCCAAGGCAACAACGAAACCAGACCAGATCGTCGCAATCGGCCACTACATGGCCGTTCATGAGGGTAAAGACACCTTCTCACGTGATCATGTGAAGGCGCGTTTTCAGGCTGCCCGCGAGCGCCTTCCGGCGAACTTCCCGCGCGACTTTAGTTCTGCGATCGCCAAGGGCTTGATCGCGGAGGATCATGCGAAACGCGGTGAGTACTATGTGACCAAAACTGGTGTGCAGGCTATCGAGCGACATTTCGGAGCGGCTCAATGACGAAGGGGTTTTTGATATGGCTCTGAAGGATTTAGTTGCCGACCGTAGCAAGCTGACGGAGGAGGCGATCGAAGCGATCGTTCGCGATTACGTTCGCTATGATCCGACTCTCTATGAAGTGGTCTTAACCCCTGCCGGTCTCGCGCTTAGCAATGATGCCAAGGTTCTTGTGCTTCTCGTGGCGATCGCTGGGTGGCAATACGTCGTGGAGGAGGAGCGGCCAGTCGATACTAAGCCCGCCGCCCTCGAGCAAATGACAAACATCGCTGGCGGAACGCTTCGCCCGATCCTCAAAAAACTCAAGGACTCGCACTTAGCGGTTTCGACTAACGACGGCTACGCCGTGCGTGTTGCTAACCTTGACGCCGTCGGCCGGGTGATAACAGGCGAGAAGACAATTACGAAATCCACGCCTCGCAAAGTTAAACGCGCTGCGACCGAGAGTGATGACGGAACGACTGAGGGGGAGGAGGCTGCGGCAGCCAGTCGCGCAAGTAAGGGGCGTCGCAAGAGCGGCGTGCCAATTCGCGGTTCGCTATCCCGCCTTGTCGAGGACGGTTTCTTTGCGAACGAGCGGACGCTCAGCGAGGTGGTCGCAAGGCTTCATGAAATGGCGATCATCGCAAAGACGACCTCTCTGTCCGGTCCTGTTGCCGATCTGGTCCGAAGCGGCATGCTCACTCGAAAGAAAGTGACTGAAGGCGGCAAGGACGTCTGGAGCTATAGGAGCGCTTAGCATGCGCGACGCTATCATTTCGGATCTAGGCACTAAGGTCCCTGCTTCTCTCGCGACAGATCTAATCGAGGCGTACGAACAGCTTGTCGCTAAGCATCGGAGTGGCGACCTGGAGGCAGCTCTGACTAAAGCTGGCCGATTCGTAGAGCATACCTTTCGCCTAATTGAATACATCAGGACGGGAGCGGCACCGGTAGAGATTAAGCAGGTTGGAGCGACCATACGATCCATTGAGAACGATACTGCGCTGCCCGAATCCCTCCGCATTCTCATTCCTCGAGCAGCGTATGGAATGATCTATGATCTTCGCAGCAAGCGGAACGCCGTGCATGTCAAAGAGATCGACCCCACAGCAATCGACGTCGCGCTGACCGTCGCGGCAGCCGGATGGATTACCGCAGAGCTTCTGCGTTTGTACCACAGGTCGGACGAGAAGGCGGTTGCGGATGCAATGCTCGCACTTACGCGGGGGACCATCCCAATGGTGGAATCGATCAATGGTGAAGTCTTTGTTGGGAAGGCAGTTCCTGCGAAGATAGAACTGCTACTTTTGCTCGCCCATGCCAAGCCGAAGGGGGTAAGTCGCACCGCCTTGGGAAACGCTGCGAAATGCAGCCAGCCATCCGTATCCAGCGCCCTAAAGGCGCTCGGGTCTGAGCGCCTAATCCATCTCGGAGCTGATCAAGCCTACTATATCACCAGCAATGGCGAGCAAAAGCTCGGTTCGTGGATGATTGCCGCATCTCACTAGGCCCTACTAAAGCGGCGGGAGCTCGACCGCACTTTCTAATACGCAGATTCCGCCGAATTAAGCCAAACTAGCACCGCTTCGTCTGTTCCCTTGATCCTCCAAGGGCGCGTCGGGCTTACCGGATATCAGAGCATTGATCCAGAGCAGCGCCAGTTCGGGGCTGCGGTAACGACCGTAGCAGTCTCGTTCCTCGCGCTCGACGATCGGGAAGGTAGAATAGATGTAGCGGATGTTCTCACGCGACTTGGCGGGATTTGCTGCGTCCCAAACGCCGTAGAGAATGAAGTAGAGCGCATCGAGTTTCGCGCGCAGAGTAAAGCGGCGTTCCTCATCCCACTCGAAGGGCGGCAAGACTTCTCCCTCTGCATCGAGATGCCCTAGGTCGCGCGCGAAAGGAGTCATGTCGTGCGCCGTGTAGGTCAGTTCCAGCACGATTTCGCGAACGATCTGAGCCGCAGGCTTGGAACCGAAGCTACGCGAGTAATCGTCCGGCGGGATGACCGGTAGCTGTTCCAGCAGATACCAGGCGAGGTGATTGCCGTGGACCTTCTGCCGCGCGAGGTAATCGTAAGCGATGGTGTTCATGTTCGCCAGCAAGAGCGGTGCGAAGCTGGCATGGGCGTTCGCATCCACGCCTTTCTTTGGAAACAGAACAGGCAGGGTATGACCCGCGCCGACCTTGGGGATCATCGTCCCGATAGTGGTCCGCATGTTCGTGACCGAGGTCACGTCCTTGATGGCAAGGCACCATTCAGACGGCGCATCCCAGCCAGCCTCATTGGCTGGCACCCAGTATCGGGGCGCCGGCTGGCGCGACGGATCAGCATGATCGTCTTCGTCTAGATCGGAACCCTGTCCCGGTCGGAACACGTTGGCTGCCGCCAATACGATGTCCGCCGCCCGATGATCGTAGGCTTGGACCATCTTGCCTTCATACAGCGGCCACCATACGCCGCTGCCTGACTGGTATTGGTTGCCTCCGATTGGCCACGCGGCCTCGTTGTCCGTCAATTCGGCAACTGTGCGGAACTTGTCGCTGTCGTTCGCCATATCCAACATACGGACGTAGCGAACCGGCCAGACGGCAACCGGTTCATCAGACCGGCAATCGACCAGCACGGGCGAGCGGTCATAGATGCGCGAAGTGATTTCCTTGTCGCGTCGCGAGCGAAAAATTGGCGCGGTCCCGCTGTTCGGGTTGATGAGCGCGATCTCATCTGGCGACATGGCGAACACGCGGTCCGGATTTTCCGCTTCTGCAACATCGCGGATGAAGAACCCATAGAGCGCCTCGTCGGCTGATCGTCCTGTGCCGGTGGCGATGTATCCGCAAAATTTGAAGCGGTAATATACGTCCGGGAAGAACAGCGTGCCGTCATATCGTTTGTTGAAAAAGTCGATGACGTAACGGACCTGCTTAGCCTGCGAGACTTCCTTGAAGAAGCCTGCCGAACTCTTGTCTGAAATCAGGCCAGACGGCACAAGCAACCCGACAACGCCGCGCTCATCGATGAGGTGATGCCCGCGCTCTACAAAGAGCGAATTGAGGTTGGTATCGCCGCCCGAAAGAAGCGGATAGCTGCCTGATTTTCGGGCCATCCGGGAAGTGTCGATAGCGCGTTGTTCCGCGTGCCTGAAATCCTTCCAGAGCGGATCGTTCGCAGCTTTCAGAGCCGCGATCATCTTCTTCCGGTCGGATGCTCGCTCTGCCATTGCGATCTCCGGTTTTCGCGCAGCGAACCATTCGACTTGTTGCAGCTTGATCCTGTCCCAAGGCGGATTGCCGACAATGGCATCGAACCCGCCTCTGCGCTCCTTGCTTTCCCAATTCTGCCAGACACCAGGAAACGCAATCTGCCAATTGAGGAAGCGCTCCTCCTCGATCAACTGACGCGCATCCCGCCAGATTTCGGCGAACGCCTCGACCTCGTCGGCTCTGGCCTTGCCGCCTTCCGGCTCCTTACGACCGCGCGCTATGGGGATGGGATCGCCGAACCGCCCGTCGAGCCACAGGCGCACCAGAGCTTTTTCGTCCTTGCCGAGATTAAGCCAGTCGAGCGCGTGCATGAAGCTGACGAAGCCATCCAGCTCGCCCGTCATTAGCTCGACATCTTCCCACATCGCCGCAGAGCGGTGAGCTTCGGCAATCTCGGCGTCGGTCAGCGCCTCGATGGTCTTCATCGCCTCGGCACTACGCTGGGCATTGCGCAGCGCTTCGTTCCACAGCAGTTCCCCACCGAGCTTCGCCGCCTTGTCGATGGCATCGCGCACCCACAAGCCGAACAGGCTGTCTCCGCAGCGCAGATGGTGATCGATGAAGGAGAGTGGCGCGCCGACGGTGAAGGTGTGCAGCCACAGCGCGACCTTGGCCAGTTCCACCGCCATCGGATTTTTGTCGACGCCATAGACGCAGCGCTTCAGGACCATGCGGCGAACAATGTGCCGGTCATCGAGCTGGGCCTCGTCAATGGCCCAGCCTTCTACCCGCGCGTTCTTCAGGATGGTGCGGCGGATTTCTCCGATCCTATCGGCCAGCGGGCTGGCATAGTCATGGCCAGCTTGTTCCGCACCGGCGGTCGCTTCCGCCATTGCTTCGAGTACCTTGTCGGCCATGAGATCGACGAGACTGACGAGGAAGTGACCGGACCCCATCGCTGGATCGCAAACGCGCAGCCGAAGGATGGCCTGCGCGGGATCGGCATCGCCCAGTTCGGCACGTATGTAGTCTTCTGCGTCGCCCCTTTTGATCCGGTCAATCGCCGCTGCAAAGCCCGCGTTGGCATCCTCGAACAGTGGCTCAAGTGTTTTTTCAAGGATCAGCGTGACCAGCTCGTCCGGCGTGTAATAGCTGCCACTGTTCTTGCGCGCGAACGCGTTGGGGCGGACGGCGATAGCGCCATCCTCGCGGACTACTTCGTGCTCCAGGAGGCGCTCGTAGATAGACCCTAGTTGCTGGACCGTGAGGTCGCGGTAGTTGATGTAGCGCCGGACGCTGTCCTGGCGCTCGAATGACAGCTTGTCGATGACCGGAGCGAGCACGCTGTCCGGCAATCGAATTTGATCGAGCAGCGGCGTCTTTCCGGGATCGAACAGGCCGCCATTGTAGGGCGGAATGCCGATCGAGGCATCGCCGCGATCGACGATGCGCGAGAGGTCCGCAATTCGGTTCCAGATTTGCGATGCACTGGTCGAAAAGGCATCGCCGCGCCCCATCCGGTCGCCCACTTCGAGGCGTTTTGGGCGCAGCGCGTAATCGTCATAGCCTTCCGAATTGACCGGCAGCAGGTCGCGGTCTTCGGCATAGAGCAGGAACAGCAGGCGATAGAGCAGGACAAGCGAAGCGTCGCGCACTTCCTCGAGTGGCGTTTCCGGCGAGGCCCCCGCAACGGCAGCTGTCAGCGCGGGGAAAATATCCTCGAAGACCAGCTTCGAAAGCGACTTGGCAACGCGCTCTTCATAGAATGCTGCCTCTGCCCGCGCGCGTTCGTGGAACGAGCGGCCATCGGCCCCGGTCTTGGCAAATGCTGTGCGCGAAAAGATCGCAGCAAAGACCCGCAGAGCATGGTCGCGCGCATTGTCATCGACCCCAAGTTCACCTTGCGTATCGAGCGCCAGCGCGCCCGCAAGGTCCACCTCGAGAAACTCTTCGCTGACCGATCGTGCGCCCGCCCAGTAGAGCCGCCAGCGCGCACCATTGGTAAGGATGCCCCAGCGCAAACCGTGCTCGCTGTTATCTTCGATGCGGCGAAGGTAGCGGAGCATCTGTGTCGAAGGCGCTACCGCATCTTCGCGACTTACCGAGCGGTCCAGTGGCCGTGCCCATCGCTTGCTCTCAACAACGGCGGCACCATGTTCATAGCGCCGCCATTCTTGCGCTTGCGCGTTGGCGCGGTCCTTAGCGTCGCTATCGATGAACATCAGTCCGTCCGGCACATCGAGCCTGCCACCGGCTGACAAATTCTGCTGCCTTAGGCTTTCGGACCAACCCAGTTCGGCAAGGATTGGCCAGATGAAATCATCCTCGGTCTGGCTTTCGTTCGGCGACGAATCTCGGGGGAAGCGCACAGCAATCGCGGTGAGTGCGGAACGCAACGCATCGACATCAACCGCCCGGTAGTCGGCCGACTGCCGGATGGCTTCTTCAAGGTAATCAGTCGTTAGAAACGATCCGGCGAACAGCTGCATCGTCATCCACTAGCAGGCGGAGAACGACCCTTCCACGGGATGAAGCTTTCTGTCCCAAAGATCGTCGATACTCCTCCGGCGGACCGATAGCGGCATCGAAACCAGATTTGCGGAGCGACCATAGCGGACGCGCCCGAGCGGTAAAGAGCAGGGTGGAAAGCGGACCGGAAGGTTTTGAGGACTTTTCGACCAATGCAAAACCCTTAAAATTTGCGACAGCGGCTGCCCAAACCGCCGGCCATATATGCAAACGAGTGACGATGATCGTTTGCCACAGCGACACAATCAGTTCGTTTCATTAGCGTTGACAGACAGACAAGCTGTCCATAGATAGCGAGTGCGAATGAGCGCAAACAACTGTCAAGCAAAGGATAGCAGTCATGACCAGTGGTATTTTTCTTTCCTTTCCCGCCGTTGCGGGGTTCAGTCCGATTTTCCAGGTGGAGCTGAACGAATACGTTCAGGCGCAGATGGGCGCTAAGGGCGACGCTTCCGAGGAAGGTGGCTCGATCACCACTGACGAGAGCGAGGAGCCTGCCGATCTTTCCGTTGCGCAGGCCAAGAAGTTCCTTGATCGCGTCAGCGACAAGGTTCGCACGACCATTCGTGTGATCGCGGAGTCCGACCCCTCCGGCTTCGACCTGGCGCGCGTCAGAGAGGGCCTGGGCGTGGACGACGGCACCGACCTTCGCGGCGTCTGGGGGGGCATCACTAAGCGCGTCCGCACCGTGCTTGGCGATGACGAAGCCTATCTGATCTGGTGGACTGAGCAGGAGAGCGGAGACTGGACGGGCCGGGTTTCGGCGACGACGCATCGCTCGTTTGGCAAGGTGCTCGGCCTCTAATTCAGGCCAATCTGACGATCCGGGCGGGGGGCAACCCCCGCCCCTTTTTGTGTCTTTTGCGGCGTGAGGCCCGGCGCGTCGCCAACTCGGTTTGACGGGGTCACGATACAGTTCGATGCCCCTCCAGCCGCCACACGCAAGCTACATCGTGCGATCAAAAACTGCTCGGAGTTTTTCACACTCGAATGGCTATTTGTTACCAAAACCGTCCCCCCGTAAGAACAAACATGCGTCTGTGCGCCTTCCCCTCAAGCCCGGTTTAGGCTAGAAAACCCGAGTTAAACCAAGGCCTTTACCGTCATTGAACGGACGGGGCAGCGGTGGATCGAACCATGCACATATGGGGAACAACTTCGTGCACACCGTACGCAGCGGTGCTGCCGAGTGTTTAATCGCTTCTTCAATGGGATAGACCTTGATTTCGCGGGATGTAGCAACTGATTTGCCGGTGATGCATGAAGCGGATTCGCAATTTGCCGATAAATCACTCTGCCATAACGCCTTGAATAGACGGGCGAATTTTCCGTTTTCCTACAGGCTGTCCATGATTTAGTCTGATCCTCGCCTTCCGCAGGGTGAACCAGGTTCCTTATCGTTCAAGGAGCTTGGAAAAGTGCAACGTCATCAAAGTCTGCAGAGCTATGTTCCGCCGCTGATCGCGGACTGGATCAGGGACCAGGCGCGGCTCAGGCAGGTCAGCGTCAGCATCGTCGTGCGCGACCTGCTGGTCGCCGCCTGGACCCGCGACAACGATGCGCAGCTGCGCCCGACCGGGACCGATCCAGAGCGGCAGCGGGTGTTCGCGACCGTCGCGCTCGACGCGCTGCTCGCCCACCATTCCGACGAGACGCTGAGGGAGCGCACACTCGCCGCCTATCACCGCCGGCTCGAGCGGCTCGGCCTCATTCCGGCGTCCGGCAAGGGAGGCGAGGATGAAGAATAATCTCGTCAACTTCACCCGCGGTAGCCAGCTGCTGGGCCACTTCGGCTTCATGTTCGCAGCGGGCCTCAAGGGCCCGTTGATCGTCACCATACTGGTCATCCTCGGCCTGGGCTGGTGGGAGGTCCAGTCCTCCCTCACCGAGCAAGAGGTCTACCTCATCTGGATGCACCTCTACGCCTCGGCCTACGGCTTCATGGAGTTCGACCCCGATAAGCTCGTGACCCTCAAGCTGGACACCGGCGAGACAGCCGCCTTTCCCTTGTCGGTCGTCAGCCAGTACCCGCCGATGCGTGAGGCGGTCGCCGCATTCGGGGAGGCGCTCCGGAGCACGCTGATGCTCGCAGGTCTGGTCCTCGTGCCGCTGTTCATCGCCTTCTGGTGGATTGCCGAACGGTTCGGCGAGCGCTCGAAACAGAAGAAGCATGTGCGCGGGTCGTCCCTCGCGAGCCTGCCCGAACTGGAGACCGAAATTACGCGCCACAACGCTCGCGAGCGGGCGCGCGAATACGGCAGCGAAATGGGTTGGGCATGGCGGCTGGCCGGTCGCGCATCGCTGCGCGAAGCGGGCCTTTACGTCCCTGCGCATCTCGCGGGCGTGAGCTGGCCGTGGCGCCGCGAGCAGAGCCACGCCATGCTGGTCGGGACGACCGGCACGGGCAAGACCGTGGCGCTGACCGAGCTTGTCGCCGAGATCCGCGAGCGCGGTGAGCGCGCAGTGATATTCGACCTCACCGGGGCCTTCATCGAGACCTTCTACGAAGCGGACCGGGACGTCATTCTCAACCCGCTCGATGCCCGCTGCCCGAGCTGGAGCGTGTTCAACGACTGCACCTCGCGCGCCGAATTTCATTCCGCCGCGGAATCGCTGGTGCCCCACGACGGGGGCGGCTCGGAGCAGTTCTGGGTGCTCGCCGCGCGCACCATGTTCGTCGAGACCTGCATCAAGCTCGCCGAGAAAGGACGGGGCAGCAACCAGGCGCTCGCGGACGAGCTGATGAACGCCGACCTCTCCGACCTGCACAAGCTGCTCGAGGACACGATGGCGGGTCCGATCACCACGCCAAGCGCCGCCAAGATGGCGGAATCGGTGCGCGCGGTGTTCAACGTCAACGCCAAGGCGATGCAGATGCTGCCCTCGGACGGGGAGCCGTTCTCGATCCGCCAATGGATCCGGGGATCATGCGATCCGGGCTCGCTGCTGTTCCTTTCGGCACGTTACGCTGACATGAGCGTGCTCTCTCAGCTGCTCACGTTGTGGCTCGATACCGCGATCAACACGCTGATGACCGGACGGCGCACGCGCGACCTCAAACTGTGGTTCCTGATCGACGAACTCGGTGCGCTGCACCGCCTGCCGTCACTTGAGAAGGGGCTTCAGACCGCGCGCAACTTCGGCGGCGCGATCGTCACCGGTGTGCATGCCTTCGCCAAGCTCAAGGAGGTCTACGGCGAGAACATGGCGATGACCCTGTCCTCGCTCGCCAGAACCAAGCTGATTCTTGCAACGACAGACCGCGAAACCGCGACCTGGTGTTCCGATGTGGTCGGACACCGCGAGGTCCGTGAGATGGAGGAAGGCTATAGTTATGGCTACAACAACGCCCGCGACGCGGTCAGTCTGACACCCCGCCGGCAGGTCGTTCCGCTGCTCCTTCCCGACGAGTTCATGGAGCTTCCCAGCCTGTCGGGCTTCATCAAGTTTCCGGATGGATTTCCCGCCGCGCCGGTTACGCTGACACCGCGCGATTGGCCCCGTGTCGCCGAAGGTTTCATCGCGCGTGAGATGCTGCCGCGAACCCGCGCAGCGGACTGCAGCGATAGCGATAGCGCTGAGTTTAGCAGCAATGAGAACTGCGCGAGAAGCGACGAAGAGGGCGGCGAGCCGCGCCGTCTGGCAGCCAAGAATCGACCATCGGCCGATCCGCAGAAGTTACGTTCGCGGAGCAATCGAGCGGCGCAGCCGGACACTCCGAAATCGGGCAAAGGCGGCAAGCAAGCCTCGGCCAAGCCGTCCTTGGCCACCGATCCGGCAAGTGATGCGCGGACTGCATCAAGGTCGAGCGCCAGGCCGGAAACCGGCACTCACGCGCAATCCGAATTGCCGCTCGGCGAAACCAGGGAGAGCTCGGAGGAGAGGCGTGGCCTGCCGGACAAGCCGTCGCGCCCGGATGTCCCTGATCCGCAAGCCTCACAGGATGCGGCACGCGATCGTAACCGCGCCGACCACCGGCAACAGGAGGACCAGCAGCGCGCGCTGCTCGGAGGCGCCGCGCGCGAACAGCAGGACCGCGACCTGGGCGATATCGGGCCCGATATCTGATCACTTGGCGGGAGGCTTGAGGGGCCGAATGGGATCCGCCGCCAATGCTCTCTGTTGCCAATGTCCGCTCGCCGTCGGCCGCGGCGAGCTACTTCGCCGCTGACAACTATTACGCAAGAGCCGATGCCGACCGTTCGGGCCAGTGGATCGGGAAGGGCGCCGATCTGCTGGGCCTGAAGGGCCGCGTCGAGACCAAAGCTTTCGACGCGCTGCTACGCGGCGAGCTGCCCGACGGATCGAACGTCGGCAATCCTGGCCAATGGCATCGGCCGGGCACCGACCTCACCTTTTCGCTGCCCAAGAGCTGGTCGCTGCTGGCTCTCCTCGGCAAGGACGAGCGGATCGTCGAAGCCTACCGCAAAGCGGTCATCGAGACGCTCGCCTGGGCGGAAAAGAATGCCGCCGAAACTCGGCTCATCGAGAAAGGGCAGGTGCGCACGGTCGCCACCGGCAATCTCGCGATCGGTCTGTTCCAGCACGACACCAACCGCAATCAGGAGCCCAATCTGCATTTTCATGCGGTCGTCGCCAATGCGACCAGGGGATCCGACGGAGTGTGGCGCACGCTCAAGAACGACCGGCTGTGGTCCCTGAACACGCTCCTCAATTCGATTGCGATGGCGCGCTTTCGCACGAGCGTCGAGAAGCTCGGCTACGAGACCGGTCCGGCGCTCAAGCACGGCAATTTCGAAGCGCGCGGGATCAGTCGCGAACACCTGATGGCGTTCTCCACCCGTCGGCAGGAAGTGCTCGATGCGCGCCGTGGCTCCGGACTGGAGGCCGGGCGAATTGCCGCTCTCGCCACCCGTTCGGCGAAGGATTCGATCGAGGACCGCGGTGCGCTCACCGTGCGCTGGGATCAGGCGGCGAAGGAGATCGGTCTCGACCTCCAACCGCTGGTTGAAGCCTCGCATCTGCGCGCCGCGCAGCAGGAGCGGGAGACCGCGCGGCCGGCCACGCTGGTCGAGCGCGGTATCACGCGCCTGCGGGAGTTTGCGGCGCGCATTTCGGGCGAGGAGCGCGACCCTTTGGTTCTGAGCCATGTCTTGAAGAAAGGTCCCGAAGCCATCGCGGCGGCGCAGGCGGTCGCCTCGGGCGTGCGCCATCTCTCTCAGCGCGAGGCAGGCTTCGAGCGGGAGGCGCTTTTCAAGGCGGCGCTCGACTTCGGGCTGCCCACGACGATTGGGCATGTCGAGGCCGCTGTACGCTCGCTGGTGCGCTCGGGACATCTTCTGGAGGGGACAGGCGAGCACAGGGGCTGGGTCGCGAGTCGCGAAGCGGTTGAAGTGGAGACGCGAATTCTTGCCTGGGCGGCCGAAGGCAAAGGCGCGATAAAGCCCGGAATTGCAGGTGACGAAGCGGAAAGCCGCGTTCAGGCTTCGGCCGAGATCAATCACGGGTTCAAGCTCAATCAGGGGCAGCTCGGTGCGGCGCGGCTCATCCTGTCCTCGGCCGACCGCACAATCGCCATTCAGGGCGTGGCCGGCGCGGGCAAGTCAAGCGTGCTCAAGCCGGTGGCCGAAGTGCTGCGCGAGGAAGGACATCCAGTGCTGGGCCTCGCGGTTCAGAACACGCTGGTGCAGATGCTCGAGCGCGACACTGGCGTTCGTTCGCAGACGCTCGCCCGCTTCCTCAAGGATTGGGGCAAGCTGATCGACGAGCCAGGTAAGGGCGCGCACCAAACCGAGACGAAGACGGGGCTAAAGAACCATGTCCTGGTCCTCGACGAAGCCTCGATGGTCTCAAACGCCGACAAGGAACAGCTGATCCGCATCGCCAACTTGGCCGGCATCCATCGCCTGGTCCTGATGGGCGACCGCAAGCAGCTCGGTGCGGTCGATGCCGGCAAGCCGTTCGCGCTGCTCCAGCAGGGGGGCATCGCCAAGGCCGAGATGAACACCAACCTCCGCGGCCGCGACCCCGTTCTCCGGCAGGCGCAGGCGGCCGCGCAGGCCGGTCTCGTACGATCGGCGCTGGACCATCTCAAGGATCACACCGTCGAAACCGAAGACGATGGCGCGATCGTCGCGGCCGAACGCTGGCTTTCGCTGCCGCCCGAGGAGCGCGAGCGCACGGCGATCTATGCCTCGGGCCGCACCATCCGTTCTGCGGTCAACGTAGCGGTCCAGCGCGGCCTGCAGGCGAACGGGGAAATCGGACCGGAGAAGATCGCGATCGAGGTGCTCGACCGCGTGAATCTCACCCGCGAAGAACTGCGCTACCTCGCAGTCTACCGGCCCGGCATGATGCTCGAGGTCGCAAAGGCCGAGCGTACTTTGGGACTTAGGCCCGGCGAATATGCCGTCCGCCGCATCGACGAGGCGAAAGGCATCGTTCGGCTTGAGGACGAGCGCGGTCGGCAGGGTGCATTCAGGCCTGCACAAATGCGGAGGACCGGCAAGGATGACAATCTGGCGCTGTACGAGCGGCGCAAACTGGAGGTTCACCGCGGAGATCAGGTCCGCTGGACCCGCAACGATCACCGGCGCGGACTGTTCAATGCCGACCGCGCTACGGTTGTTGCAATCGAGGGGGGAAGGGTCAGGGTGGAGAACTCGAAGGGCGAGCAACTCCAGTTGAAGGAGGGAGACCCGATGCTGAAGCGGATCGATCTCGCCTACGCGCTCAACGCGCACATGGCGCAGGGGCTGACATCCGACCGAGGCATCGCGGTGATGGACAGCCGCGAGCGCAATCTCTCCAATCAGAAGACGTTTCTGGTGACTGTGACGCGTCTGCGCGATCATCTGGCTCTGGTGGTCGATAGCTCCGCAAAGTTGGGGCGCACGGTGGCGCGCAACAAAGGCGAGAAAGCGTCGGCGTTGGAGGTGACCGAACGACTACGACAAGCCGCAGCGAGCGGAGTCGCCAAGGGCCCTGCCGAGCAGCCTGGACGCGATTCCGAGCGCGAATTGTTCAAGAAGGCCAAAGCGATCGATATCGGGATCTAGCCGTGGGCTGCTCGGAAAAGCTCCTTTCGCCATCGCGACGGAGGTGCCTGTGAAATCGAGACTGCTCTAGGTTAAAAACGCGCTCCGATGCGTGCGGAGGAGGCGGACCAAGCACGGTTAGGTGAAAGTAGCGGCTTAGCTCCACCTTCTCGAAAAATTTGGCAGCAATGGCCGGCAGCTAGGCGCCCCACTCCGGCCGTTCCGGCTGCCGCAGCGCTCACCTGAAATGGCCGTCGCCTGAGCAGTTTATCCGTATTCTGCAACGTCGGCTGGGGCGAATCCTTGGATGCGCGCCGGTCTGGGCGATCGATAGTACGAGTTTCCTGCGGAATATCACCTCTTGCCCATCCATAATCATTCACTAAATTAGTGATATCTTATGGAGCCCTGCGTGAACAAGGTTGAACTTCCCGCCACAGACTTCACCCGCCAAGCTGGTGAAGCTACCCGCCTGCTCAAGGTTCTGGCTAACGAGTGCCGCCTGCTCATCCTGTGCTTTCTCGCGGAAGCGGGCGAACTCTCAGTGGGCGAACTGACGGAGCGTGTCGGCTTAAGCCAGTCCGCTCTCTCGCAGCACCTGGCCAAACTGCGTGAAGAAGGCCTGGTCGCTACGCGCAAGGTGTCTCAGTCAGTGTTTTACCGCGTCTGTGATCCCAAGGCGGAGCAGGTGCTCGCGCTACTCCATCAAATCTACTGCCCCGAACTTGGTCAAGACCTTGGGGCAGCCACCGGAACAGGAGAGAAAGTATGACCGGGGACATGAACATCGAGAAGGCGATCGAGCAGGTAAACGCCGTGCTGGAAGTCAAGCTGCGGGCGCCGCACGTCAAGACCTTCTTTCATGAGCCGACCTTCACCGCTACTTATGTGGTGAGCGACGATACAACCAAGCGGGCTGCTATCATCGACAGCGTGTGGGACTTTCACCAGCCTTCAGGTCGTACCAGCTTTGAGGCCGCCGACGAGATCGTCGCCTATGTCGAGGAGCAGGGGCTTACCGTCGATTGGATCCTCGAAACCCACGCTCACGCCGACCACTTGTCGGCCGCGCCTTACCTGCAGGAGAAACTTGGCGGCGAGCTAGCTATCGGACGCG
>SXGU01205615.1_pt1 | contig 17160 bp, 14 predicted proteins | sample 3174531 | NCBI WGS metagenome assembly SXGU01 (sample SAMN11356863, study PRJNA531348) | freshwater metagenome | isolation source: freshwater sample F1-140 | place: China: Fuxian Lake, Yuxi | collected 2017-12-25 | reverse complement strand
TGTGGCAAATCTAGCCAAGTTAGCTCGCATTGATTTATCAGAAGATGAATTGGCTGGTCTTGCCAAAGAACTTTCCGTAATTCTTGATGCTGTCGCACGAGTACAAGAGGTTGCAGGCGAAGATGTTCCACCAACTTCTCATCCACTTCCACTCGTAAATATCTTTCGTGAAGATGTAGTCCGCCCAAGTCTTACTCCGCAGGAAGCTCTCTCTGGAGCTCCAGAGCAAGAGGAGCAGAGATTTAAAGTTCCGCAGATTTTGGGTGAAGAGTGATGATTAATAAGAGCGCAGTTGAGATGGCAGAGGCGCTAAACAAGGGCGAAATCACAAGCGTTGAACTAACTAAGGCGCACCTAAAGCAGATAAGCGAAGTTGATGGACAGGTCCATGCTTTTCTTCATGTTGATACGCAGGGAGCTTTGGATCAGGCAAGCCAAGTAGATGCAAAGAGAAGTGCTGGCGAAAAACTTCCCGCCTTAGCTGGAGTTCCACTAGCTCTTAAAGATGTTCTAGTTCAAAAAGGAATTCCCACCACCTGTGGCTCAAAGATGTTAGAGGGATGGCGCCCTCCTTATGACTCGACGGTAGTTAGAAAGTTAAAAGAAAACGGCATAGTTATTCTAGGTAAAACCAATATGGATGAGTTTGCTATGGGCTCATCAACTGAAAATTCAGCTTATGGTCCAAGCCGAAATCCCTGGGACTTAACTCGCATCCCTGGCGGATCAGGTGGTGGCTCATCTGCATCACTGGCATCATTTCAAGCACCCCTTGCAATTGGAACTGATACTGGAGGATCAATTCGCCAGCCAGCTGCAGTAACAGGAACTGTCGGAGTGAAACCAACTTATGGCGGAGTTTCAAGATATGGCTTAGTTGCCTTCTCATCATCTCTTGATCAAGCAGGACCGTGCGCTAGAACTGTTCTTGATGCGGCATATCTTCATGAAGCAATTGCCGGCCATGACCCTCTAGATTCAACTTCCATTAACGCCCCAGTTCCGGCAGTTGTTGCCGCTGCTAAGGATGGAAATATAAAGGGAATGAAGATTGGCGTTATCAAAGAACTTCAAGGAGATGGCTATCAAGCTGGAGTTTTAAAGTTATTTAATGAATCACTAGATATTCTGGCATCACTTGGCGCTGAGATTGTAGAAGTCTCCTGTAAGTACTTTGATTATGCTCTAGCAGCTTATTACTTAATTGCACCAAGTGAGTGCTCTTCAAATCTTGCTCGCTTTGATGCGATGCGTTATGGAATTAGAAATGGTCAGGGCTCTGCTGAAGAGGTTATGAATGCCACAAGACAGATTGGTTTTGGCAGGGAAGTTAAGCGCAGAATTATCCTTGGAACATATGCACTCTCAAGCGGTTATTACGATGCCTACTATGGAAGCGCACAGAAGGTTAGAACTCTAATCTCACGCGATTTTGAAAGCGCTTTTAAATTAGCCGATGTCTTAGTTTCACCGACAGCGCCAACGACTGCATTTAAGATTGGCGAGAAGTCCAATGATCCAATTGCGATGTATCTAAATGACATTGCAACAATTCCAACTAACCTTGCCGGCATTGGCGGTATGTCTCTGCCATCAGGGCTTGCCGCTGAAGATGGGCTGCCAGCTGGGTTTCAAATAATGGCACCAGCCATGAAAGATGATTTGATGTATAAAGTCGGCGCTGCCCTTGAAGCCGAGCTAAATACTAAGTGGCAGGGACCAATTCTAAATTCTGCTCCAACGATTGGAGCTAAATAATGGCTCTTAAGTATGAAGATGTAATCGCAAAATATGAGCCAGCACTTGGTCTTGAGGTTCACGTTGAACTAGGCACAGCATCAAAGATGTTCTGTGGCTGCAATACAGTCTTTGGCGCAGCTGCCAATACTCAAACCTGCCCGGTCTGTTTAGGCCTTCCAGGCGCGCTTCCGGTAGTTAATGGCAAAGCAATTGAATACACAATTGCAATAGGACTAGCACTTAATTGCTCTATTGCGCCATTTAGTCGATTTGCTAGAAAGAATTACTTCTATCCTGATATGCCAAAGAATTTTCAAACCTCACAATATGACGAGCCAATCTGCACCAATGGATATCTAGATATCACCATTGATACAGATGAAGGCAGCAAGGACTTTAGAATTGAAATTGAACGTGTCCATATGGAAGAAGACACTGGAAAGTCACTTCACATGGGAGGGGCGACTGGTCGAATTCATGGGGCTGATTACTCACTTCTTGATTACAACCGAGCTGGAATTCCTTTAGTTGAGATTGTTACAAAAGTTGTTAATGGCTGCGGCAAATACGCACCTGAGGTTGCACGGGCATATGTCTCAGAACTTCGAGATATTCTGCGCGGCCTTGGGGTGAGTGATGTGAAGATGGAGCAGGGATCACTGCGCTGCGATGCTAACGTCTCACTTCGACCAATTGGCTCTGAGAAACTCGGAACAAGAAGTGAGACTAAGAATGTCAACTCACTTAAGTCAGTAGAGCGCGCAATTAGGTCAGAGATGATTCGCCATGCTGAACTTCTCAATTCCAATCAGCGAGTAATACAGGAGACTAGACATTTCCATGAGGACACTGGCCTGACAACATCCGGACGCTCAAAAGAACAAGCCGAGGATTACCGATACTTTCCAGAGCCAGACCTTGTTCCCATTGCTCCAAGTAAAGAGTTAATTGCAAAGATTGCTGCGACCCTTCCAGAAAAACCCTCAGTTAGAAGAAAGAAATTACAAGAGGCTTGGCAGGTGCCAGATAAAGAGATGGCGGCGATGATCAATGCTGATGTTCTAGATTTAGTTGAAGCAACCGTGAAATTAGGAGCAGATCCAACTCGCGCTCGCTCTTGGTGGCTAGGTGAAATTGCCAGAATTGCAAATGAGAAGGCGGTTGCTGCCGCAGATTTAGCTATCAGCGCTGCAGATGTTGCTGAAGTTATCGCCCTAATTGTTAAGGGTGAGCTAACCGATAAATTAGCCCGCCAGGTTGTTGAGGCGCTAATTAATGGCGAGGGTAGCGTGGCAAAAATAATTGAAACTCGTGGCATCAAAGTTGTCTCCGATGATTCATCTCTAATGGCAGCAATTGAGCGAGCAATCGCAGCAGCTCCAGATGTTGCTGAAAAGGTTAGAGGGGGAAATATTCCAGCCTCAGGAGCTTTAATTGGCGCGGTCATGAAGGAATCAAAGGGTCAAGCTGATGCAGCAAAGGTGCGCGATCTTCTTCTCAAGCATTTAGGTCAGGGATAAGTAGGATTAACTCATGACCAATCCAATGAAGCCGCGTTCTGGACTTGTAACTGATGGTCTTGAGCGCGCTCCTGCTCGCGGAATGCTTAGAGCGGTAGGAATGAAAGATGAAGATTGGGTTAAGCCACAAATTGGAATTGCATCATCCTGGAATGAAATCACGCCATGTAATCTTTCGCTGGATCGTTTAGCAAAAGCATCAAAGCAAGGAGTCCTTGATGCAGGCGGATTTCCAATGCAGTTTGGCACTATCTCAGTCTCTGATGGCATATCAATGGGCCATGAGGGAATGCACTTCTCATTAGTTTCAAGAGAAGTCATCGCAGACTCTGTTGAGACAGTGATGCAAGCCGAGAGATTTGATGGCATGGTCACATTTGCTGGTTGTGACAAATCCCTTCCAGGAATGATGATGGCAGCAGCGCGCCTTGATGTTGCTAGCGTCTTTGTTTATGCCGGCTCTACTCTTCCAGGACAAGTTGATGGAAAAGATGTCACCATCATTGATGCCTTCGAGGCCGTTGGAGCATGCGCTCGAGGCTTAATTTCTCAAGAGCAGGTCGATAAAATTGAGCGCGCAATCTGTCCTGGTGAAGGTGCCTGCGGCGGGATGTATACCGCAAACACCATGGCAACTGTTGGTGAGGCAATTGGTTTATCACTTCCTGGCTCTGCTGCTCCGCCAGCAGTTGATCGCAGGCGCGATAGCTATGCTGTTAAGTCAGGGGCAGCAGTTGTTGAGCTCATAAGAGCAGGAATAACGACAAGAGATATTTTAAGTAAGCAAGCATTTGAAAATGCCATCACTGCGATTATGGCCCTAGGTGGATCAACTAATGCTGTTCTCCACCTACTAGCAATTGCCCATGAAGCAAAGGTTGATTTAGCGTTAGATGATTTCCATAGAATTGGCTCAAAGGTCCCACTACTTGGTGATTTAAAACCATTTGGCAGATTTGTTATGAGCGATGTCGATAAAGTCGGTGGAATTCCGGTGATCTTAAAGGCCCTTCTTGATGCTGGCCTACTCCATGGAGATTGCTTAACAGTTACTGGAAAAACTATGGCTGAGAATCTAGCTGATATCACTCCACCAGATCCTGATGGCGAAATATTAAGAGCGGTAAAAAGTCCGATGGGTGTAAGTGGTGGACTTACGATTTTAGGTGGCTCACTTGCTAAGGAGGGCGCAGTGACAAAGGTCGCAGGAGTTGGAGTTGATTCCTTCGAAGGGCCTGCCAGAGTCTTTGATCGTGAGCAAGCTGCGATGCAAGCCCTAGAAGATGGAACTATTACAGCAGGAGATGTTGTAGTGATTCGTTATGAAGGACCAAAGGGTGGTCCTGGAATGCGCGAGATGTTAATGATTACTGGCGCAATTAAAGGCGCAGGTCTTGGAAAGTCTGTTCTCTTAATTACCGATGGCAGATTCTCTGGTGGCACAACCGGGCTCTGTGTGGGCCATGTTGCACCAGAGGCTAGTGATGGTGGAGCGATTGCACTTGTAAAAGATGGCGATCGAATCCGGATTGATATAAATGCTAGAACGCTGGATTTATTAGTTGATGAAAGCGAGTTAGCAAAGAGAAGGAAAAGCTTTAAAGCTCTACCAAGTAGGTATACCTCTGGGGTATTGGGTAAGTATGTAAAGCTTGTGGGATCAGCATCAAAGGGTGCGGTCTGCGACTAAGAGGGGATTAATCCCCGTTCATATTGTGAGATAGCCGTCTTAAGGGTTGACTCATACTTTTTATCAGGGGATACTTATCCACATGTCAGCGAAATCAACTTCTGTAATAGCACTTGTTTCAGTGGTGATTCGCTGCGCGTGAACTAAATAAAAGTTCACGCGCACCCTCAGGAAACTGAGGGTTTTTGCATTAGTGGGCCTAAAGAGAGGGAAGAAAGGAGTGGACCAAGATGGCAAGTGAGATAACAGGGGCTCAAGCCCTCGTTAACGCGCTAGAAGATTCTGGCGTCGATGTCATGTTTGGTATTCCTGGTGGGGCAATTCTTCCTGCCTATGATCCAATCTTTGATTCAAAGATTCGCCATATCCTGGTTCGCCATGAACAGGGAGCAGGTCATGCTGCAACTGGATATGCCCAAGTTACCGGCCGCGTTGGGGTATGCATTGCAACTTCAGGTCCAGGAGCAACAAACTTAGTTACACCAATTGCTGATGCACAGATGGATTCAGTTCCAATTGTGGCTATCACTGGTCAAGTTCCTTCAGCTGCTATTGGAACCGATGCATTCCAAGAAGCTGATATCCGCGGAATCACCATGCCGGTAACAAAACATAATTACTTGATAACTGATCCTGCTCAAATTCCTCGGGCAATTGCTGAAGCTTTCTATATTGCATCATCTGGAAGGCCAGGACCAGTTCTAGTTGATATCGCTAAAGATGCGCTACAGAAGATGACTAGCTATAACTATCCAAAGAAGTTAAATCTTCTAGGCTATAACCCGCAGATCGAACCAAACTCAGAGGCAATTCGAGATGCTGCATCACTTATTGCCCAATCAAGTAAACCAATTTTCTATATCGGTGGCGGGGTAATAAAGGCCAACGCAGCAAAAGATCTTCTTGTGTTAGCAGAGTTAGTTGGAGCTCCAGTTGTTACAACTTTGATGGCAAGAGGAGCATTTCCTGATAGCCATAGCCAGCATCTTGGTATGCCGGGAATGCATGGAACGGTTGCTGCTGTTACTGGCCTACAAAAAGCGGATTTACTTATTACTTTAGGCGCTCGATTTGATGATCGAGTAACTGGGAAACTCTCCACATTTGCCCCAAATGCCAAGATAATTCACGCCGATATTGATCCTGCAGAAATTGGTAAGAATCGCTACGCAGATGTTCCGATCATTGGCGATCTTGGCCCAATCATCAGAGCGCTAATTCCTGCTGTTAAAGCTGAGTTTGCCAAGAACAAGGCTGATATCACTCAGTGGTGGAAGCAGATGAATTCACTACGCCAGAAGTATCCACTCGGATATAACCAACCAAGTGATGGATCGCTATCGCCACAATATGTAATTGAGCGAATCGGAGAAATCACTGGCCCCGATGGAATCTATGTTGCCGGAGTTGGTCAACATCAGATGTGGGCATCACAATTTGTTAAGTATGAAAAACCTAGAACCTGGCTAAATTCTGGTGGACTTGGAACTATGGGTTATGCAGTTCCAGCAGCAATGGGTGCCAAGGTTGGCGCGCCTGATACTCCAGTTTGGGCAATTGATGGTGATGGTTGCTTCCAGATGACAAATCAGGAATTAGTAACTTGCGCCCTAAACGATATTCCAATCAAAGTTGCTGTTATCAATAATGAGAGCCTGGGAATGGTTCGTCAGTGGCAGACTCTCTTTTACAAAGAGCGTTACTCAAATACGGATCTGCACTCCAAGAGAATTCCTGATTTTGCAAAACTTGCAGAGGCGATGGGCTGCGTTGGTCTTCGCTGTGAGTCAAAAGGTGATGTCGATAAGATTATTAAAGAGGCGAATGCAATCAATGATGCGCCAGTTGTAGTGGACTTTAGCGTTTATAGAGACGCAATGGTCTGGCCCATGGTGGCTGCCGGAACTTCTAATGATGATATTTTGATTGCCAAAGAGATGGCACCTGACTGGGATTCACAGGAGTTATAGCCATGGCCCAACACACACTCTCTGTCCTTGTTGAAAATAGCCCTGGTGTTCTAGCCAGGGTTGCATCCTTATTTTCTCGCCGGGGATACAACATTGATTCACTCGCTGTGGGACCAACAGAGAGTCCTGAGATTTCGCGAATTACTATTGTTTTAAGTCTTGAGGGCCACGCACTAGATCAGGTCAGCGCGCAGCTATTTAAGCTAGTTAACGTTATCGGCATTCAAGAGATGGAAGATAAGAACTCCCATCAAAGAGAGCTCTTGATGGTTAAGGTAAATAGCACTGCAGATAATCGTCCAAAGATTGAAGCAGTTGTGGGCAAATATCGAGCCTCAATTGTTAGCCAGGCTTCCTCCAGCCTTACCATTGAGGCGATAGGAAACAGCGCTGAGATTGCAGCGTTGCTAGGTGAACTATCAAGCTTTGGCATCAAAGAGTTAGTTCAATCAGGTCTCATCGCGCTAGAAAATGGTGATGCGACTTTAGCTGAACGAACTTTGCAAGAAACTGGACTAGCTTCTTCATCGACGCATAGCCAGACCGAGGACTACCAAAACTAAACTAGAAAGCAGGAGAACGTGGCAACTATTTATCATGACGAAGATGCAGACCTTTCGGTAATACAGGGGCGAAAAGTTGCGGTCATTGGATACGGTTCACAAGGACATGCCCATGCCCTAAACCTGCGCGATAGCGGTGTTGATGTAAGAGTTGGATTAGCCGAGGGTTCTAAATCCCGCGCCAAGGCAGAGGAGGAGGGTTTAAGAGTTCTCTCGGTTGCAGAGGCAGTTAAAGAAGCAACAGTAATTATGCTCCTTGCACCTGATCATAAGCAGCGCCATATTTATAAAGAATCTATCGAACCTAATCTAAAAGCTGGAGATGCACTCTTCTTTGGCCATGGATTTAATATTCGCTTTGGTTATATCAAGCCGCCAGCAAATATTGATGTCTGTATGGTTGCTCCAAAGGGCCCAGGACATCTAGTTAGACGTGAGTTTGCTGCAGGGCGCGGAGTTCCAGATATCGTGGCGGTTGAGCAAGATGCAACTGGATCTGCTTGGCCACTTACCCTCTCTTATGCAAAGGCAATGGGAGGTTTAAGAGCTGGTGGAATTCTTACTACCTTCACTGAGGAGACTGAGACAGATCTATTTGGCGAGCAATCAGTGCTATGCGGCGGAGCATCTCAATTAGTGCAATATGGTTTTGAAGTTCTCATTGAAGCTGGATATCAGCCAGAGGTCGCCTACTTTGAGTGTCTCCATGAGCTAAAACTCATCGTTGATCTTATGTATGAAGGTGGAATTGCTAAGCAGCGTTGGTCAGTTTCAGATACTGCTGAATATGGCGATTACATCTCAGGGCCAAGAGTTATTGATCCAAGAGTGAAAGAGAATATGAAGGCAGTTCTAGGAGATATCCAGAGTGGCGCATTTGCTAAGCGCTTTATCGAAGATCAAGATGCTGGAGCTGCAGAATTCAAAGCACTTCGCGCTAAAGGTGAGTCTCATCCGATTGAGGAAGTTGGCAGAAATCTACGCAAGATGATGTCTTGGGTTAAAGCTGCCAATAAGGATGATTACAAGGAAGGATCTGCCTCGCGTGGCTAAACCTAAAGTTCTAATTGCTGAGGAGCTAAGTCCAGCAACCCTAGATGCCCTAGGACCAGAGTTTGAGATCATCAATTGTGATGGGGCGAATAGATCTGAGTTACTGGCCTGCCTATCTTCAGGAGTTGATGCAGTTTTAATTCGCTCTGCCACAAAGATGGATAGCGAAGCAATCGCTGCAGCCAAAGGTTTAAAGGTCATTGCAAGAGCTGGTGTTGGGCTAGATAACGTTGATATTCCTGCCGCAACTGCTGCTGGAGTAATGGTTGTTAATGCTCCTACATCAAATATCGTCAGCGCAGCAGAACTTGCCATAGCGCTCCTTCTTGCATCTGCTCGCCATCTATCACCTGCGCACGCCGCGCTAAAGGGCGGCAAGTGGGCTCGTTCTAAATACACAGGTGCTGAGTTATTTGAAAAGACTCTGGGCGTTGTCGGCTTTGGAAGAATCGGTCAGCTAGTTGCTCATCGCATGCAGGCATTTGGCATGAAGGTAATTGCATATGACCCATATCTTCAACCGGCAAAGGCGGCAGCACTTGGGGTAGATCTAGTCTCACTTGATGATTTGCTAGCAAACTCTGATTTCATAACTATCCATCTTCCAAAGACAAAAGAGACAGCTAACTTGATTGGCGATGCAGCACTGAGCAAAGTTAAGCCAACTGTTCGAATCATTAATGCTGCCCGCGGGGGAGTATTGGATGAAGCTGCGCTCTATAAAGCTATCAGCCAGGGGCGAGTGGCAGGTGCTGGACTTGATGTATTTGCAACCGAGCCGTGCACTGACTCTCCGCTATTTACTCTAGATCAAGTTGTTGCAACTCCTCATCTTGGCGCATCAACAGATGAGGCCCAAGAGAGAGCTGGTATTGCCGTAGCGGTATCAGTTCGCAAGGCGCTCTCTGGAGAGCTCGTGCCAGATGCAGTAAATGTTAAAGGTGGCGAGATTCATGAAGAGATCCGTCCAACGCTTCCACTAGTTGAGAAGATGGCCCAGATTGCAACCGGTCTTGAAGCAGAGCTGCCAGTAAGTATTGAAATTACTGTTAAAGGTGAAGTCTCTATTTATGACTCATCAATTTTGGCAACTTCAGCGCTAAAGGGAGCGCTAATTGCAATCGGAACCGAAGATGCAACTTATGTTAACTCACCAAATCTTGCGCAAGAAAAGGGCATGAGCGCAACAGTTACAAGTGAGGCTGAGTGCGAGGATTATCGAAGCATGATCTGTCTTCGAGCCGCGTTCTCAAATGGCTCAAGAGTTGAAGTCGATGCCACCCTTATGGGAATTAGAAAAGTGGAGAAGATTATCCGTATCAATAAGTTTGATATTGAGCTACCGCCAAGTGATCATCTTCTATTCCTTGTCTATCAAGATAAACCAGGAGTTGTCGGAGCTGTTGGAAATATTCTTGGAGCTGCAAAAATTAATATCGCCAACATGCAAGTCGCTAGAGATAAGGCAGGCGGTGAGGCTCTAATGGCGCTAACTGTTGATTCTGCTATTCCACTTGAGTTCACAGAAAAGATTGCTAAAGAGGTTGGAGCTCGGGTATCTAGATCGGTATCCCTACTGGTATGAGTAAGAACTTTAATCTCGCAGTAATCGCAGGCGATGGAATTGGCCCTGAGGTTGTTAATGAGGGTTTGAAGATTCTTGACGCAGCGGGCAAGAAGCATGGCTTTACCTATAGCAAGAAAGCATTTGAATTAGGGGCTGCTTTTTGGCATAAAACAGGTGAAGTTCTGCCAGATAAAACTCTGGAAGAACTAAAAAGCTTTGATGTAATCCTTCTTGGCGCAGTAGGAGATCCAAGTGTCCCAAGTGGAGTCCTTGAGCGCGGGCTACTTCTAAAACTTCGTTTTGCCTTTGATCACTACATCAACCTGCGCCCGGCACGCCTATATCCAGGAGTAGTTGGTCCGCTAAAGACAAGTGCGCCGATTGATTTCATTGTGGTTAGAGAGGGAACCGAAGGACCTTATGTTGGAGCTGGTGGAGTTCTTGGCTTTGGCACTTCAAGTGAGATTGCAACTGAGGAGAGCCTCAATACCAGACGAGGCGCAGAGCGAGTTATAAGAGATGCATTTAATCGAGCCATGGCAAGGCCTAGAAAGAAATTAACTTTAGTTCACAAGAATAATGTCTTAACAAGAGCGGGTAGCCTTTGGACTAGAACCTTTGAAGAAGTTGCGAAGGATTTTCCGCAAGTAAGTACTGATTATCTCCATGTTGATGCAGCCTCGATGTTCTTTGTAACAAATCCGGAGCGCTTTGATGTAGTGGTGACTGATAATCTCTTTGGAGATATTTTGACCGATATCGCCGCTGCTATCTGTGGCGGAATTGGTCTTGCTGCCTCTGGCAATATCAATCCAAGTGGCGAGTTTCCTTCAATGTTTGAACCAGTACATGGCTCAGCCCCGGATATCGCAGGAAAAGGAATTGCCGATCCAAGCGCAACAATCATGTCTGTTGCGATGCTACTTAATCACTTAGGGCTTACAGATGCTGCAAGAGATGTTGAAAAAGCAGTTGAGGCTGACTTGCTTACCAGAGCAGATAAGAAGAGAAGCACTAGTGAAATCGGCGATGACCTAGCAAAGGCTCTTAGCTAATGAAAATTAACGTCAGCCCTTCCTTAAATCCAATCTCGCCGACTCAGAGAGATCAGTATTTAGAGGCGCCTGGATTTGGAAAATACTTCACAGATCACATGGCAGTTGCTGAATGGAATCAAGCTAGTGGCTGGTCTGATCTAACAATTTCTGCCTATGGGCCATTGAATCTTGATCCTGCAGCAATGGTTTTTCATTACGGACAAGAAATCTTTGAGGGAATGAAGGCTTACTACCAACCCGATGGATCTATTGCGCTATTTCGCCCTGAAGCCAATGCTCTTCGTTTTGCAAAGAGTGCAGCGCGAATCACTCTTCCCGAGCTTGCTATTGAAGATTTTGTTACCGCCGTTGAGGCTCTAGTAAAGCAGGATGCTGGCTGGGTTCCAAAGAAAGTTGGCGAGTCTCTTTATTTAAGGCCCTTTATGATCGCAACTGAAGTTGGTCTTGGAGTTAGGCCATCTAATAAAGCTTTATTTGCAGTGATTGCAACCCCTGCTGCTGCTTACTTCAACTCTGCCAAAGCTGTAACAGTTTGGATCTCTTTAGAGTATGTCAGAGCAGTACTTGGTGGAACGGGCGAGGCAAAATGTGGTGGAAATTATGCAGCCTCTCTTCTTGCTCAGCAGGAGGCAGCAAAACAAGGTTGTGATCAAGTGGTCTGGCTTGATGCCAAAGAGCGATTCTGGGTTGAGGAGATGGGCGGAATGAATCTCTACTTTGTTAAGGGCAGAGGAAAAGATGCGACAATCTTCACGCCGAAATTAACTGGAACTCTGCTCCATGGAATTACTCGAGATTCAATCCTTAGCGTTGCTAAAGATTTGGGATACAGAGTCGAAGAGGGAATGATCTCAATTGATCAATGGCGAGATGGCGTTGCAAGTGGGGAGATTTCAGAGATCTTTGCCTGCGGAACTGCAGCAGTTATTGCACCTGTTGGTTCTGCAAAGAGCAAGTATGGAACTTGGGTAACCGGTGATGGCAATCCTGGGCCGATAACTATGGAAATTCGTAATCACTTACTCGGCATTCAACATGGCAATATCCCTGATAAGCATGGCTGGATGAAGCGAGTGATCTAGTGGCAATCTCTGATTCATTTCATATCTATGACACCACACTAAGAGATGGCGCGCAGCAAGAGGGCCTTAATCTCTCAGTTCATGACAAATTAACTATTGCCAGACATCTCGATGATCTTGGAGTGGGCTTTATTGAAGGTGGGTGGCCTGGAGCCAATCCAAAAGATACCGAATTCTTCAAATTAGCTGCTAAAGAGTTGAAGTTAAAGAATGCCACGTTTGTGGCATTTGGGGCTACTAGACGGGCCAATACCAAAGCAGCAGATGACGCGCTTCTTAGAGCGCTGGCTGATTCTGGAGCGCCAGTTGTAACTCTTGTCGCAAAGTCACACGATCGCCACGTCGAGCTAGCGTTAAAAACAGATTTACAAGAAAACCTAGCGATGATTAAGGATTCAATTAAGTTTTTAAGACAGGGTGGGCAGAGAGTATTTCTTGATGCGGAACATTTCTTTGATGGTTATCAAGCAAATCCAGCATACGCACTTGAGGTAGTAAGAGCTGCAGCAGAAGCTGGAGCAGATGTCGTTGCTCTCTGTGATACCAATGGCGGAATGCTGCCTGATGAACTATCAGATGTAGTTGCAAGGGTAATATCAGATAGCTCTGCTCGCATTGGAATCCATTGCCATAATGACACGGGATGTGCCATCGCTAACTCACTTGCTGCAGTTGCTGCTGGAGCGAGCCATGTGCAAGGAACTTTAAATGGCTATGGCGAAAGAACTGGTAATGCTGACCTGATTTCAATCATTGCTAATCTGCAATTGAAGAAGAAGCAAGAAGTACTTCCAGCAGGAGCGCTAGAGGAGGCATTTAGAATCGCTCACGCAGTTGCTGAAGTCACCAATGTCTCACCAAGTGCTAGACAGCCATATGTTGGTATCTCTGCCTTTGCACATAAGGCCGGTCTTCATGCATCCGCAATCAAGGTAGATCCAGCGCTCTATCAACATGAAAATCCTGAAAGCGTTGGTAACGATATGAGAATGCTCGTTTCTGAAATGGCAGGAAGGGCATCGATTGAAATTAAGTCCTCACAATTAGGCTTTGACTTAAGTAAAGAGAAAGAGGTGGTTGCCCGCCTAGTTGAGCGAGTAAAAGCAATGGAATCTGGCGGTTACACCTTTGAGGCAGCCGATGCCAGCTTTGAGCTCTTACTGCGAGAAGAGCTTGCTGGAAAGAAACCCTCTTTCTTCACTATTGAGAGTTGGAAAACTAGCGTTGATCAAGGCGCAGATGGCTCCGTAACTTCAAGAGCTGAGGTAAGTATTAAGGCAAAGGGAGAGTTGATTTCATCATCTGGTAGTGGAAACGGTCCGGTTAACGCTATCGATAGAGCGCTACGAAATGGCCTTGAGAAGTTATATCCAGAACTAGCTCAACTAGAGCTAACCGATTACAAAGTTCGTATTTTGGAAGGTCGCCTTGGAACTGGGGCCATCACTCGGGTGTTAGTTGAGAGCAGCGATGGCCTTGGCGAATGGAGCACAATCGGAGTTCATGAAAATGTTATTGCTGCCTCTGCCATGGCGCTAGAAGATGCGCTAACTTATGGGCTGATAAGAGCGGGGAAGAAACCTGAGTAAGGTTTTTAGTTAAGGAGAGAAAAGAATTTAGCTATGCGCATGGTTTTAAAAAAGGGAGTGAAATTGACTCCCAGCGAATCATCAGAGTGGCTGAGAGCAAGAATGGAACAACTAGGGATTTCAGGGCTTGAAGAACTCCACTTAAAAACAGGAATCGATAAGGGCTCAATCTCTCGCTATTTTCGCCAGGAGCGCACCCCAAAGATTGATGTCATTGCCCCTCTGGCTCAAGCACTTGAAGTATCACCAGAGACGCTGCTTATCGCTCTTGGCGCAATAGATAAGAAGCGCAGCTAATCACTGTCTTGCAGTGATGATTAGCTCATCTCCAGTTCGATTAAAGTCTCTAGGAAAAGCATCATCTGCCCAGAGGCGATGCAGGTGAGCTATCTGCTCAGTATCTAATATCCCGGATGTAACATCTAAAATCTGATCAAAGTCATCATTGATTCCAATAGTGACTCTTATTTCAGTAGTGGTATTTGTAAGGCTTGGCTCAAGGGCAGTATCACTGATTACTAAGAGAATTTTCAATCGCTGCCCCTTCGACATTTAGTAGCTAAGTGATTCACTTACCTCTGACAAACCACCGAAGAAGATCCACATTTTGCGCATCTGAAACAGCGTGGAATAAGTGTTGCTTATAAGCAACGCTGTGTCTATCGTTCTTATAGGTGATTCCTAGATAACCTAGGGTTTATGTCGCTAGATAGTGAGTTGGCAAAGGCTTATCGCAGCCATCTAATCTCTGAGCGAAATCTCTCAGAGAACTCAATAAGGGCATACCTTGCTGATTTAGAGTCCCTCCTGCTTCACATAAATCAATTAGGAGTTTCAGAGTTTGCTCAGTTAGAGCTCAATCACATTCGCTCTTGGCTTGCAAACCTTTCAATAAAGGGAGCAGCTAGATCATCAATTACCCGCCGGGTGGTTTCAATACGCGCCTTCACCTATTGGGGGGCGAGAAGCGGCTGGTTAGCAAGAGATATCGGTAAAGATTTGATTGCCCCAAAGCCTGAGAGAAATTTGCCTGATGTTTTAGATATCGAAAGTGCAGCACTAACAATAAAAGCTCTTGAGGTAAGAGCGCAGGAAGAGTCAAGTGCCAGTTCGCTTCGAGATCTGGCGCTAGTTGAAGTTTTATATGGCTCAGGTATTCGCATCTCAGAGCTGGTTGGGTTGGATCTCGGTGATATTGATAGAGAGAGATCAACTATCAAAGTGATGGGTAAAGGAAGTAAAGAGAGAGTTGTTCCGCTTGGTAAACCAGCGCTAACTGCTGTTGATAATTGGATCAATAGAGGCAGAGCTCAGCTAGTAAGTGAAGCAAGTGGCAGCGCGCTCTTTATCGGCTCTCGTGGGAAGAGAATTGATCAAAGAGTTGCTAGAAGCGTTGTCTATCAAGCGATGGAGGCAATTGGCAGTGATAAGAAATTAGGTCCACACACTCTCAGACATAGCGCAGCAACACATTTACTTGAAGGTGGCGCTGATTTAAGAACTGTTCAAGAGATTCTCGGCCACTCATCTCTTGCCACCACTCAGATATATACCCACGTCTCACAAGAGAGAATCAAAAAAGCATATGAACAGGCTCACCCCAGGGCTTAAGTCGGATCACCAGTAATCTCTCTTCGTAATTGAGTCTGAGTCTCTGTGATCTCAAATGTCTTTGGTGGATTCAAAGTTAGGCCAGCAATAAAGCCAATTGAAAGGGCTGCGAGGATGGCTGCAAATTTCATTCGCAAAGCCTTCCCAATTTCCTTCTCGGCTAGGACTTGGGGGCCCTTGGGCGTGGAAAAAGTGGGGTTGTGGGTCAGGTAGGATTTGGCCCGCACAGAAGTAAAACCTCTGTGACTTCACGCGTCTACTTCATTTGATTACACACGCTGTAATTACTTGAGGAAACCATTTCGGTCTGACTCTAAATGAGTTAGTCGGTGCCTAGACGCTAGAGAACTAACAAATAGTTGGTTCATTAACCGATGCGAACGAAAAGTTCGCACTTAAGGAGCGTGCCGCCATGGCGGTTGTAACAATGCGAGAACTCCTCGATAGCGGTGTTCACTTCGGACATCAGACTCGTCGTTGGAATCCAAAGATGAAGCGCTTTATCTTCACCGAGCGCAACGGAATCTATATCATCGATATTCAGCAATCACTTGCGCTAATCGATAAGACCTATGACTTTGTCAAAGACGCAGTCGCAAAAGGTGGACACCTATTATTCGTAGGAACAAAGAAGCAGGCACAAGAGCCAATTAAGTCTCAAGCCGCTCGAGTTGGAATGCCTTATGTCACTGAGCGTTGGCTTGGTGGAATGCTTACCAACTTCCCAACTGTCTATAAGCGCATTCAGCGCCTTAAGGAGCTAGAGGCACTTGAGGCATCTAATGATCAAGTTTTAACCAAGAAAGAACTTCTCCTACTTCGTCGTGAGCGCGAGAAGCTTCACAAGAACCTTGATGGAATTCGTAACATGACCAAGTTGCCATCAGCAGTTTGGGTGGTTGATACCAAGAAAGAGCATCTGGCAGTTGCTGAAGCTCATAAGCTTGGAATTCCAGTTATTGCAATCCTTGATACCAATTGCGATCCAGATGAAGTTGATTTCAAGATTCCTGGAAACGATGATGCAATTCGCTCAGTAGCGCTTCTAACTCGCGTCATTGCAGATGCTGTTGCAGCAGGACTTCAAGCGCGCTCTGCAAATGTTGCTAAAGAAGCAATGGATGCAGCAAAGACCGCTGAAGGCAGCGTTGCTGCCGGTGAGCCTCTTGCAGACTGGGAGAAGGAGCTACTTGCAGGATCTCCTGAAGCGCCAGCAGAGAACCAAGGAGCATAAGTGTCATATTCAGCAGCTGATGTAAAGAGGCTTCGCGAAGCAACTGCAGCCGGCATGGTCGATTGCAAAAAGGCTTTAGATGAAGCAGAAGGCGACTTTGATAAGGCAGTAGAAATTATCCGAGTTAAAGGCCTTAAAGGTGTTACCAAACGTGAAGGCAGAGCCACTTCAAATGGACTTATCGCTGCCAAATCAGAGGGCAGCACTTCAGTAATGCTTGAACTTAATTGTGAAACAGATTTCGTTGCTAAGGGAGAGAGGTTTCAAGCAGTTGCTAATGAACTTATTGAGCACCTATTTTCTTCAAAGCAGGGCGATCTTGCAGCCTTTCTACCTTCAAAGCTTGCAACAGGTAAAGCTGTGCAAGAGGTTATCGATGAAGCTAATGCGACTATGGGTGAGAAGGTTGAGTTAAGGCGTCTTGCAGTAATTCAAGGCTCTGCCAATGCTCAGTATCTACATCGCACTAGCCCAGATTTGCCG
>SXGU01399344.1_pt1 | contig 17165 bp, 14 predicted proteins | sample 3174531 | NCBI WGS metagenome assembly SXGU01 (sample SAMN11356863, study PRJNA531348) | freshwater metagenome | isolation source: freshwater sample F1-140 | place: China: Fuxian Lake, Yuxi | collected 2017-12-25 | reverse complement strand
GGGTTAGTGGATTATCTACTGAGTTACAAGATGTTTCTGATGCTGAGTATCGCCAACTTCGCCTTGAAAAAGTTGTTTTAGTTGGTGTGTGGACACAAGGTAGTGCACTAGATGCAGAGAACTCACTTAAAGAGTTAGCAGCACTTGCTGAAACTGCTGGTTCACAAGTTATGGAGGCTTTAATCCAACGCCGGGATAAACCAGATTCAGCAACATTTATCGGCTCTGGCAAGGTTAAAGAGGTTAGAGAGGCCGTTGTTGCAACTGGGGCGGACACTGTTGTTTGTGATGGTGAATTATCACCAGCTCAACTTAGAACCCTTGAACAAAAAGTTAAGGTCAAAGTAATTGATAGAACAGCCTTGATATTAGATATCTTTGCCCAACATGCAAAGAGTAGAGAGGGTAAGGCACAGGTTGAGTTAGCTCAGATGTCATACATGCTGCCAAGGCTTCGTGGTTGGGGTGAATCACTTTCACGACAGGCTGGTGGAATTGGTGGTCGAGGGCCAGGTGAAACAAAGATTGAGACTGATCGACGAAGAATTAATGACAAGATGTCAAAGCTAAGGCGTGAGATTAAAGAGATGAAAATTTCTCGTGATATCAAGCGAAATGAGCGCAGAAGAAATAATATTCCATCTGTTGCGATCACTGGTTATACAAATGCTGGAAAATCCTCACTCTTAAACAGATTAACAGGTGCAGATGTATTAGTTGAAAATGCTCTCTTTGCAACTTTAGATCCAACTGTTAGAAAAACTCAAAGTGCTGATGGCCGTATATACACTCTTGTAGACACTGTAGGTTTTGTTAGACACCTTCCTCATCAATTAGTAGAGGCATTTAAATCAACATTAGAAGAGGTTTCAGAATCTGATTTGATTGTGCATGTTGTTGATGGCTCTCACCCTGATCCGCAGGAGCAACTGCGGGCAGTTAGGCAGGTAATTAATGAGATTGGCGGTGGTGAAATTATGGAGATCATCGCCATTAATAAGGCAGATGTATCTGCCCCTGAAGTACTAATGAATCTGCTGCGTAATGAGAGTAATGCCTATGCAATCTCAGCTAGAACTGGTTATGGGGTTGATACTTTAACTAAGGCGATTGAGGCAGCACTACCAAAGCCAAAAGTGGAGATTAATGCGGTGATTCCTTTTAGTAGAGGAGATTTAGTTAGCGCAGTTCATGAGCAGGGTGAGATTATCTCTGAGGAGTATTTACCTGAAGGAACAAAGATTCACGCGATGGTGGGCGGGGCGTTGGCTCAAAAAATTCAGATGCTTTGAGATTAAGCTCAATATCGCCATAAAATGAGTATAAAAGGATGTCACCCTTCTATGTTTAACTACTCGTAGTAAATAAATAGCAGATAGGAGATTGAAATTTCTTTAATTAATTTAATCTCAATACCGTTTGTAGTTTTATTTGCTTGGGCAAAGGGTCGTGGCCTAATTAGGTGGGCGCTGATGGCCTACCTTATTGGATTTTGGTCATTATTGTTACTACTTCTTGTTAAAACAAGAGAGATTAAAATCTATCACATCCCACAATATTTCAAAGATATTGTTACAGCCCGTAGTTTTAAGAAAGAGATTCACAAGATTGAGTATCCCTCTGATCTACAAAAGGATTTATAACTTTTCCACAATAACGATAATCTCTACATAATTGACCGCAATTGCTATTTGATTGGCAAATGTTTGACTTCAACTTAAATCCAGAACAAAAGCGCGGTTTAGTGATTATTTTTGCATTGACAATTGGTTTAGGTGGATTTTACTTTTTTAACTCAAGGCCATCAGCACAACCAGTACTAATGCAAGATGTGGTCACAGATGCTATGCAAGAGAGCGTGCAAAGTGAATCTGCTCAATTAATTATTAATGTTGCAGGTAAGGTTAATAGTCCAGGTGTTTACCAGTTACCGCAAGGCTCGCGCGTAGTTGATGCAATTGAGGCAGCTGGTAGGCAACTTAAAGGTGTGGATATCAGTGATATTAATTTAGCGAGAGTCTTAGTAGATGGTGAGCAGATATTAGTTGGTGGCATAAAGGCATCTAATGGTAAGGCTGCAACCAAGAAGATAACTGCAGCAAATCCATTAGATATTAATAGAGCAACACTTTCTCAATTAGATACTTTGCCAGGTATCGGACCAGTTACTGCCGAGCGAATAATTGCTTACCGAAGCAAGGTGGGACGGATTAATTCACTCGATGAATTAAAGAAAATATCTGGGTTAGGTGGAGTGAAATTCGAAGAGATAAAGCCCCTACTTCGAATTTTATAGACTATCGATTACTTTTAATCGGTGTCGCACTCTGGTTAGGGGCGGCAGTAATTGGATTTCTACCGGGCATAAAACTCTTTTTTATAGCCACCATTTTTGCACTAATTCTCTACAATCGTAAAAAAGGATTTGCAGTTTTGCTTTTAGCTGTTTTAGTTGGAAGTTGCCTAATCAGTATTCGCCAGCTGGCACTAAATAACCAATTCTTAGTTAATCACTTTAATCAAAAAGTGAGTATTGAAGGTGTAATTCAATCAGATCCACATATTAAGATCGGTCAGGTAATCGGGTCTAACAAACTTAATGATCAATACAGCGCCCTATTTAAGTTAACCAAAATCAATGGAACAAAGGTTGATCTACCTACTAGGTTAAAATTTGGGTTAAATAATGAGGTAGTAATTGATCAAAAAATTACTTTAGATGCAAAAATAGTTAAAAGTCGAGAGCGTAAAGTTGCAGCATTACTGATAGCTAGTGGGCCAATTAAGATCATAAGTGAGCCTAGGAAGATATTTTCTACCACCTCGGTTATTAGAGATAGTTTTAAGAAATTAGCAAAACCATCAGATGCAGGCGCTCTTGTACCAGGGCTTGTACTCGGGGATACTTCACTTCAGAGTGCAGATTTTACTGACCAAATGCGAAGAGTTGGGCTATCTCATTTAACCGCAGTTAGTGGTGCCAATTTTGTATTAGTTGCAACATTCCTACTTTGGATTTTGAAGTATTTCATCACCAAACTGCGCCTTAGATTACAATTAGTTTTTGTATTCTTGTTGGTTTTTATATTTTTGGTTAGACCAACTCCATCTGTACTCAGAGCTGCAGTAATGACTGGGGTGGTTCTAGTTGCTAGAGCCCGTGGTGAGAAATCCTTTGGCTTATCCTCTCTCGGCTGCGCTATTGCATTACTAGTTTTAATTGACCCATTTCAATCAGTTGATCCAGGCTTTGCACTTTCAGTTTTAGCTACAGCTGGAATATTGATTTTTTCACCAATCATAAAAGTAAGGCTTTTAAAGTATATAAAAGTAGATTGGTTAGTAGAGGCGATTGCGATTCCCATAAGTGCAACGGTTTTTTGCATGCCGGTTATTGTCTTACTTTCAGGCCAATTCGCACCAGTCACTATTCCAGCTAATATCTTAGTGGCTCCAGTAATTGCTCCCATAACAGTACTTGGATTTACCGCTGCATTATTATCTCCTTTCCTGGCGAAATTTTCAGAGCTAATTCTTTTATTTACTAATCCATTTACCAACTGGATTGTTTGGGTCTGTCATAAGTTAAATAACTTACCTGTGATTTCATTTACTAAGAGTGGTCTATTTATAGCAATTTTTATATTAGTTGTAGCTGCTTTTCTGTATAGAAAATTATGGATAGTAATTACAGCTTCTGCATTAGTCATTTCTCAACTTTTTTTTAGCGCAGTGATGTGGCCTGGAGTGGGCTGGCAGATTGCAAATTGTGATGTTGGGCAAGGTGATGGCTTAGTAGTAAATCTTGGTGGAGGTAGCGGAATTCTAGTTGACACTGGCCCGGATCCAACAAAAATTGATCGTTGTTTACGTAGGTTAAAAATTAACAAAATTCCATTACTTGTCCTTACACACTTCCACGCAGACCATGTTGGGGGTATCTCCTCAGTGATTAAAAATCAGCAGATAGGAGAGGTTTGGATATCTAATCTGCCCAAGCCCGAACAAACCTATAAACAGGTTATTTCTGAACTTGCTAAATTAAAGGTCCGAACAGTTGAGCAGGGCGATAAATTTTTTTTTAAATCTAACCAAGTTGAAATCAGGGTTTTATGGCCCAGGAGGCAAGTGCAAGAGTTTGCCTCACTTCCTGGTGATGGATCAGCAATTAATAATTCTAGTATTTCGCTAATAATAAAGAGCCATGATTTTTCATTATTCACAGCAGGTGATATCGAACCTGAAGTTCAAGAGTTAATTACTAATTCTGGGTATCTATCAGAGGTTGGTATATTAAAAGTCAATCATCATGGCTCCAAATATCAATATCTGCCAATGTTAGATTTTCTAAACCCAAAAGTAGCAATTATCAGTGTTGGTGCAGGTAATACATATGGCCATCCAGATCCAGCATTTATCGGTGAGTTAAGGCGTAGAAATATCCAAGTTTGGCGCACAGATCAATCTGGTGGAGTATCAGTTGCCTCACCTAATATGATCAGGGTTACCGGCAAAGAATGGTGGCGAATTAGGTGGGGTTAGTTTTAGTTCAAGGCGCGGAAGGCTTGTTAGCTGATAGAGCCATATCAAAAATTATTGCCTCTAAGCCTGGTGCTCAAGTAATAACTTTATCGGCCGATGAAATTGAAAGTGGTGTTATTACAGATAGTCTGGCGCCATCATTATTTGCTGATGCTCGGGTAGTAGTGATTAAGGAAATTCAAGATTTAACATCTGATTGCAGTGATGAAGTTGGCGATTACTTAGAAAATCCGGATGAGAATTTAACTTTAGTACTTTGGCATAAGGGTGGTGTTAAAGGAAAAGCACTAGTAGATAAGATCAAAAAAGCAAAAGCAGAAGTTATTGTTGTTGAAGTTATAAAAAAAGATAGTGAAAAGTCTGACTTTATCCGCTCAGAATTTAAAAAATTAGAAAGAAAAGTTAGCACAGAGGCTGTGTCAGCTTTAATAGATTCACTCGGAAGTGATCTTCAAGAGTTAAGTGCAGCTTGCTCGCAATTAGCCTCTGATGTAGCTTTTAGTAAAATTATTGATGAGGATGATGTTAAGGCATATCAACAAGGCAGAGTTGAAAGTACCGGTTTTGATGTCGCCGACGCCGCACTAGATGGCAAGACGGGGATAGCCCTAATTAATTTACGTAATGCTCTTGCAACTGGCACAGACCCAGTTTTAATTGTTAGCGCATTAGCTTCCTCACTTAGGACGCTTGCGAAAGTATCCGGACACTCAAGTAGTAGTAAATCTTTTGAATTAGCATCCATTTTGGCGCTGCCACCGTGGCAGATCGATAAAGCTCGTCGCCAATTAACAGGGTGGAGTGAGATTGGTTTAACCAAGGCAGTAATCGCAATTGCTAATGCTGATGCTGATATCAAGGGGGCGGCCTCAGATCCTATCTATGCCTTAGAGCGGGCAATAATGACGGTTTGTTCTGCAAGGAGTGGTAGATAATCACGCTCAGTTTGAGCGCAGGCGCCATACGCTGATACCCTACGGATCTTCTTAAAGTTAGTTTTAAGATAAACAACGAGAAAAGGTAATCCTAAGTGGCAAATATTAAGTCCCAGATCAAACGTATTCGTACCAATAACAAGGCACAGGATCGTAACAAGGCCTATCGCTCAGCACTGCGTACTGCGATTCGAAAATTCCGTGATGCCGTTTCCTCTGGTGATGCTGCGAAAATAAAGAGTGAATTTACCGATGCTTCTCGTTCATTGGATATGGCTGTATCAAAAGGTGTAATTCATGCTAATAATGCAGCAAACAAAAAGTCAGCGATGGCCAAGTTGGCCAACAAAGCTGGCATTCGTTAATTTTTTAGACACCTCTAAGGCATAAATGCCTGCTATCTCGATTGCTAAAGCGCCGCAACCTGCTGCCACAAATCCACAGCAGATTAGAAATTTCTGCATTATTGCTCACATTGATCATGGCAAATCAACACTTGCAGATCGAATGCTTGGTATCACTGGCGTAGTTGAAGATAGAAATATGCGTGCGCAATATCTAGATCGCATGGATATTGAGCGCGAGCGTGGCATAACAATCAAAAGTCAAGCAGTTAGATTGCCATGGCGATCTGGACTAGATAATCAAGAGTACATACTAAATATGATAGATACGCCAGGCCATGTTGATTTTACATATGAAGTCTCACGCTCCCTGGCTGCATGTGAAGGCGCGGTATTACTAGTTGATTGTGCTCAAGGAATCGAAGCACAAACCCTAGCTAATCTTTATTTAGCCATGGAAAATAACCTCACTATTATTCCTGTCCTAAATAAGATCGATTTACCAGCAGCTCAGCCGGATAAATTTGCTGAAGAACTAGCTAATTTAATTGGCTGTAAACCAGAGGACTGTTTACGCGTCTCCGGGAAAACTGGAGAAGGGGTAGAGGTTTTACTTGATCAAATTACGAAGCAAATTCCAGCACCAGTGGGAGATCCAAAAGCACCGACTAGAGCTTTAATTTTTGATTCAGTTTATGATTCTTATCGCGGCGTAGTTACATATGTGAGAGTAGTTGATGGACATTTATCCCCACGCGATCAAATTCAGATGTATTCAACTGGCGTTAGACATGAGATGTTAGAGGTTGGAGTTATCTCTCCAGAGCCTTTACCTAGTAAAGGCCTAGGAGTTGGTGAGGTTGGTTATTTAATTACCGGTGTAAAAGATGTGCGTCAATCAAGAGTGGGTGACACAGTTACTACTTATAACAATCCTGCCACTGTGCCACTTGCCGGATATAAAGATCCTAAGCCAATGGTATTTTCTGGTCTTTTTCCATTAGATGGAGCTGAGTATCCGATGTTGCGTGAGGCTCTAGATAAGTTGCAGTTAAATGATGCAGCTTTAGTATTTGAGCCAGAGTCTTCAGCAGCATTAGGTTTCGGATTTAGATGTGGCTTTCTAGGCCTACTTCATATGGAAATTGTTAGGGAAAGATTAGAGCGTGAGGCTGGTTTAACCCTAATTTCAACTGCACCCAGCGTGGTCTATAACGTAACACTCGATGATGGCAAAAAATTAGTTGTTACAAATCCATCTGAGTATCCAGATGGAAAAATTGCTGAAGTACAAGAACCGATTGTTAAGGCAACAATTCTGGCGCCAAGTGAGTTTATTGGCACAATTATGGAGTTATGTCAGCAGCGCCGTGGTGTGCAAAAAGGGATGGATTATTTATCTGAAGATCGAATTGAAATTCGCTATACCCTGCCACTTGCTGAGATTGTCTTTGATTTCTTTGACCAACTTAAATCCCGCACACGCGGTTATGCATCTTTAGATTATGAACCAATTGGTGAAGAAACCGGTGATTTAGTTAAAGTAGATATTTTATTACAGGGTGAAAAGGTTGATGCATTTAGCCAAATTGTTCACCGTGATAAGGCATATGCCTATGGAGTATCAATGACCGGTAAGTTACGTGAATTAATTCCCCGTCAGCAATTTGAAGTGCCTATTCAGGCAGCAATTGGCGCGAAAATTATCGCCCGTGAAAATATACGAGCTATTCGTAAAGATGTTTTAGCCAAATGTTACGGTGGAGATATAACTCGAAAACGTAAGTTACTTGAGAAGCAAAAAGAGGGTAAGAAGCGGATGAAGATGGTTGGACGAGTTGAGGTACCACAAGAGGCGTTTATTGCTGCACTTACAACGGATTCGGATAAAGCGAGTGAAAAGAAGAAGTAAGTGAACCTAGCCTTTTATATTCACATCCCATATTGCGTGAAAAGGTGTGGTTACTGTGATTTTAATACTTATACACCTGCAGAGCTGAAGCTAACTGAAGGCTTGACGCAAATATCTAATTCATACATTGATTTGATGGTTAAAGAAATAGAATTTGCAAGAACTCAAGTGGGCAAAAGAGCAAAAGTTCCTTCAGTATTTTTCGGTGGCGGAACCCCTTCTCTGATGGAAGCTTCTGATATCAAGCGGGTGATAAGTGCCATTAGTGAGCGGTTTGAAGTAGAGCCAAATGTTGAAATAACCCTGGAAACTAATCCTGATACTGTTACAAAGGAGAAGCTAAAGAAATTTTATGATGCTGGAGTAAATCGAATTTCATTTGGTATGCAATCATCAGTTCTCCATGTTTTAAAGACTCTTGATAGAACCCATAATCCAGAGAATTTACCGCAGGTAACTAGGTGGGCTAATGAAGTTGGATTTAAAGAGATTTCGGTTGATTTAATCTACGGTACACCTGGTGAAAGCAAGAACGATTGGCAGCAATCTATTGACTCAGCATTAGCACTACCTATCACGCATATTTCTGCTTATGCTTTAATTGTTGAAGAGGGAACAAAACTTGCAGCCCAAATTAAGCGCGGTGAAATTACAAAACCAGATGATGACTTAACTGCTGAGAAGTACCTAATGGCAGACAAAGCCTTTACGGCGGCTGGTTTTAATTGGTATGAGTTAAGTAATTGGGCTAAACCAAATTCTCAAAGTAAACATAATTTAGCTTATTGGCTAGGTCATAATTGGTGGGGAGCAGGTCCGGGCGCGCACTCTCATATAAACGGAAAAAGATTCTGGAATGTTAAGCATCCAAATCTGTATAGACAAAAGATTCAGGCGAATGAATCAGTAATTTTAGACTCTGAAGTATTAGAGGATTCACAGATTGAAAGTGAAAGATTGATGCTTTCAATTAGATTGCCACAGGGAGTAGAAAAGAACACATTAAATAATCAGCAAATTTTGGAATTAACCGATTATGTAAATAGCGGCCACCTTGATCAAGAAAATTGGAATCTGGGCCGAGCAACTTTGACCCTAGATGGGCGTCTCATTGCCGATCGTATCGTCCGAGAAATACTGTTGTAGTAGCGTTGGCTTATGAGTAGCGCAATGGCCAGTAGGCAACTTGAGATATTAAAAGCGATAGTTGATGAGTACGTGGCAACTGAGGAGCCTGTTGGTTCAAAAACTATCGCATCCCGTGCTGGACTTGGAATCTCTCCAGCGACTATTCGAAATGAGATGGCGGTATTAGAAGACGCTGGATTAATTACCCAACCACACACAAGTGCCGGGCGCATACCTACCAATAAAGGATATCGAGTATTTGTGGACCAGCTCGATCAGATCAAGCCACTTTCAAATGCTGAGCGCAAGGCTATTGAGAATTTCTTAGATGGCTCTAGCGACTTAGATGATGTAATAAGTCGCACGGTTCGCCTATTAGCACAAGTTACAAAACAAGTAGCAGTAGTTCAGTATCCATCACTTATTAAAGCGAAAGTCAGGCATATTGAGTTAGTACTGCTTAATCCTAATCGAGTAATGATTGTTCTAATTACAGATACTGGCAGAGTCGAACAAAGAATGGTTGAACTACCATTCGATATTAATGAAAGTGCACTTTCTGATCTACACAGTAAATTAAATTTAGCTATAGCAACGCAGTCACTGGCAAATGTTGCAACTAAATTAGATTCACTCGCTAGTACCTATAGAGGCAGCGATAATTCTGGTTTAATAGTAATTATTGCAACTCTAATCGAGATGGCAATCGAGCACCCGGAGGAGAAAGTTGTCCTTGCTGGAACCTCAAATTTAGCTAGGGCTAACCAAGATTTATCAAGTAGTATCCATCCAATTTTAGAGGCATTAGAAGAGCAGGTGGTATTGCTTAGATTATTATCTGGCACAGATTCTTCAGTTAGAGTTCAGATTGGGGATGAGCAGAGCGAAAAGAGTTTGCGTAAAACAAGTTTAGTCTCAGTCGGATACGCAAATATAGGAGCCCTAGGAATTTTAGGACCAACTCGTATGGATTACGCCGCATCAATTACAGCAGTAAATGCGGTTGCTAATTATGTGGGCAGATTTCTAACGGAGAACAAATAAAGAATGGCTGATTTATATGAAACTCTCGGTGTTGGAAGAGATGCAAGTTTTGATGACATTAAAAAGGCATATCGTAAGTTAGCTCGTAGTTATCATCCAGATGTTAATCCAGACCCAAAGATGTCGGAGAAATTTAAGGAGATTACCGCTGCATATGAAGTCTTAAGTGATCCAGATAAAAGGCAAAATTATGATATCGGTGGAAATGGCTTTGGTAATGCTGGCTTTGGTTTTGGCGACATTATGGATGCTTTTTTTGGTGGAGGTCAGCAACGTGGTCCTCGGCCAAGAACTCGAGCAGGCCAAGATGCTTTAATAAGAGTTGAAGTTGATCTAAAAGATGCAGTATTTGGTTGTGAACGAGAGTTAAATGTTGAAACAGCTATTTCCTGTACTAAATGTTCGGGAACAGGTTGTGCCAATAACTCACGTCCACGTACATGTGATATTTGTAAAGGCCGAGGCGAAACACAGCAAGTTGCAAGATCAATTCTTGGTCAGGTTATGACAAGTAGACCATGCAATAGTTGCCAAGGCTTTGGTTCTGTTATCTCAGATCCCTGTGGTGAGTGCGCTGGTGATGGTCGAGTTCGCTCTCGTAAGAGTATTCCAATAAAGATTCCAGCAGGAGTTGAGACTGGTAATCGAATTCAACTAAGTGGGCAAGGTGAAGTGGGTCCAGGTGGTGGCCCGGCAGGAGATCTGTATGTTGAAATAGTTGAATTAGCTCACGAATATTTAGTTCGTGAAAATAATAATTTACATATATCTATTGCGATACCTATGGCATCTGCAGCACTTGGGAGTACGGTAGAAATTGATACATTAGATGGTAAACAAAGTGTGGAAATACATGAAGGAACTCAAAGCGGTTCTACCGTATCACTGCGTGGACTTGGTGTAACTAAACTACGCGGCTCTGGAAGAGGGGATCTCATTGTTCATATTGAGGTAACAATTCCAAGTAAATTATATAAAGAGCAGAGTGATTTGCTAAGAAAATTTGCACAGTCCAGAAATGATGGGCCAGGGAAGGTATCGATTCACAAAAGCCAAGACGAGGGTTTCTTTAGTAAAGTAAGAAATGCTTTCCGCTAGTGCTTTCCTTATTTTTCGTTGATGAGTTAAGCGGTAGTAAAACGCAGGCACTTGATAATGATGAGGCACATCATGCAATCAAAGTTATGCGCCTTAAAATTGGTGAAGAGATTAAAATTTCAGATGGTGAAGGCAGTTGGGTCTCCGGACCAATCTCTGAAGTTGGAAAGAAAAGTCTAAAAATAACAGTAACTTCAAATGGCATTGAAAGAATTAAAAAACCAGAATTAGTCCTTGTGCAGGCGATTACTAAATCTGATCGTAATAAGGAAATGTTAGAGCTTATTACCGTAGCCGGTGTAGATCGAATAATTCCTTGGCAAGCAGATCGCTGCATTAGTAAATGGCAATCTAACTACTACGACAAGTGGAGTAATTCTATTAAAGAAGCGAGTAAACAATCTCGAAGAGTAAACCTACCTAAATTAGAGAAGGTAATGAGCACAAAACAAATTATTGAGCAGATGGTAGTAAATGATTGCATTGTAGTTTTTCATGAGAGTGCTAATGAAAAATTCTCGAGCCTAGATATTTCACAGAAAGCATCTGCTTTATACTTGATAATTGGTCCGGAAGGTGGAATTACAGATACAGAGCTTGAAATTTTTAAATCAAAAGGTGGGAATTTAGTTCGATTAGGTGAGCCCGTTTTGCGTTCCGCGCATGCAGGCTTTGCAGCACTTGCCTCAATTCAAACTAAACTAGAAAGGTGGTAATAGTGGAGTGTTTATTTTGCAAAATTGTGAATGGGGAGATTCCAGCCACAATCATTAAAAAGACCGATTCAATTACCGTGTTTAAAGATATTACTCCTGAGGCCCCAACACATATATTAATAATTCCAAATAAGCATTTTGAAAATATGGCAGAGGTTGCAAATATTGATGTTAATTTAGCGGGCCAGATTTTTAAAGTAGCAGGTGAGATTGCTCATGAACTAGGTTTAAAAAGCTATCGAACTAATGTAAACACTGGCTTAGAGGCAGGACAGTCTGTCTTTCACGCTCACTTACACCTATTAGGTGGCAGATCATTCGCTTGGCCGCCAGGTTAAATATACAATTAGATTAATGGATCCAATCGTAATCAAAGTTCCGACCGCATTCGCTATGGTCGCACTTGTTGGTCCAAGTGACTCATACCTTAGAATTTTAGAAAGTGAATTTTCTCAGCTCTCAATTACTGTTCGTGGTAATGAAATCTATGTAAAAGGGGCGATTAAAGTTGCTAAACAATTTGAGAGCTTAGTTGAAGAGTTAATTGCGATCTTACGTAGTGGTCAGAACTTAAATGATGACATGGTGCGAAGATCGATCGGGATGATTAAGCAAGATCCAACTGAGCATCCAGCTGAGGTGCTTTCACTTAACATTTTAAGTAATCGCGGTAAAACTATTCGCCCAAAAACTGCTAATCAAAAGAAATATGTTGACGCAATAGATACAAACACCATCACTTTTGGAATCGGTCCTGCTGGTTCTGGTAAAACTTATCTAGCGATGGCAAAGGCAATACAATCTTTGCAATCAAAACAAGTAAATAGAATTATCCTAACTAGGCCAGCTGTTGAGGCAGGGGAGAGATTAGGATTTCTTCCAGGCACACTTCATGAAAAAATTGATCCATATCTGCGACCACTATTTGATGCCCTACACGACATGATTGATCAAGATGCTATTCCTAGACTTATGAACTCCGGAGTAATTGAAGTTGCACCACTTGCGTATATGCGAGGCCGCACCCTAAATGATGCGTTTATCATCTTGGATGAGGCGCAAAATACAACTGCTGAACAGATGAAAATGTTCTTAACTAGACTCGGGTTTGGTTCAAGAATGGTTGTTACTGGAGATGTAACTCAGGTTGACTTACCTAATAACTCACAGTCTGGTTTGAAAATTGTTCAAGATATTTTAAAAGATGTTGATGATATAGCTTTTATGCACCTAAATGCTGAAGATGTTGTTCGTAATCGTTTAGTTGGTGATATCGTGACCGCATACGGAAATTGGGATGAGAATATTTCAAAATCCACCTTTCCTATACGAAGCGGAAAAGGTGATCGTTAAGTAGCTCAGAATATTGGGCAAATACCTATGAAAATAGAATTAGAGAATAATTCACAAGTTAAGTGTAATGAAGTAGCCATTAAGTCTGTTGCGGAGTTTGCCTTAAAAAAATTAGGTATACACCCAGATTCTGAATTAGCAATTAGATTAGTCACTGAGAAAGAAATATCTGAACTACATGTGAAATGGATGGATCTACCTGGCCCCACTGATGTCTTATCATTTCCAATGGATGAGATGAAACCAAATTCGGCATCTAATGGCCCTGGCATAATTGGCGATATTGTTCTTTGCCCAGCATTTGCAGAAAAGAATGGTAAACAGTCATTGGAAAAAGAACTGGAACTTCTAACAGTTCATGGAGTTTTACACCTACTTGGATATGACCATCAAGAATTATTAGATGAAGAGGTAATGTTTAAACTTCAAGAGGATTTTCTTAATCAGTGGCGGATGAAAGTATGAGCATAGCTACCTTATTTTCCGTTTTTATTTTATTGATTCTGGCTGGATTTTTAGCTGGCAGCGAATCAGCACTTACATCTTTATCAAGGTTACTAATAGAACAAATTGTCGATGTAAAGCCAAAGTATGCAGATATGTTTTCTAGATTCACTGAGAATCCTGCCAGATATCTAAATGTTTTACTTCTGGTAAGAAAGAGTTGTGAATTGACTGCTACTGTTTTAGTTGCAGCTGCATTTATTGAGGTAACTGACAATAAAACACTGGCTTTAACTCAGACGGTTATTTTAATGGTGGCAATATCTTATGTAATTGTTGGAGTCGGCCCTAGAACTCTTGGTAAACAACATGCCCTCTCTTGGTCAAAGCCAGCTATCATCACTGCAGATTTGCTTTCAAAATTACTTGGCCCACTTACTAATTTATTAATTGCAGTGGGAAACGCAATCACACCAGGTAAGGGTTTTAAATCTGGGCCATTTTCAACTGAGGCTGAATTTCGAGATTTAGTAGACCAAGCAAGTGAAAGTGGTTTTGTCGAAGAATCTGAGAGAGAGATGATCCATTCTGTTTTTGATCTTGGCGAAACCATGGTCAGAGAGTTAATGGTTCCAAGAACTGAAATGGTTTGGATTGAATCTGGAAAAAATTTAAGACAAGGCCTATCTCTTGCATTACGTTCTGGCTTTACCAGAATTCCGGTGATTTCAGAGAATCTAGATAACGTCGTAGGTATTGCTTATGTAAAGGATTTAGCAAGGCGAGTTCATGAAAATCGTGATGCAGAGCAGAGTGAAAATGTTGAAGAGCATTTGCGTAAAGCAACATATGTGCCAGAGACTAAAACTGCCGATGAACTATTAAAGCAAATGCAGCGAGATCAAATCCATATGGCAATTGTCGTTGATGAATATGGTGGAACTGCGGGTTTAATAACAATTGAAGATATCTTAGAGGAGATCGTAGGTGAAATTGCTGATGAATATGATGAGGATGAAGCTGAGGAAGTTGAATGGATAGATAGAGAAAAAGCTCGTATTTCTGCAAGATTGCATGTAGAAGATTTTGCCGAGAAATTTGAAACAAGTTTTACTACGGAAGAAATTGAAGATGTTGACACTATTGGTGGTTTAATTGCTAAACACCTTGGCCGCGTGCCAATTCCTGGCAGCACGATAACTGTTCCTGGCTGGAAACTAACAGCAGAGCGACCAGTTGGTAGGCGCCATAGAATCGCAACAGTATTAGTTGAAAAAATTGCGGAAACGAGTCAGTCAACAGATCAGTTGTAAGATGCTCTAATGCGGATAATTAGATTCTCAGCTGCTGAAAAGCTTGGCGTTGGAATTGATCCATTATTTGGGGTATTAAATGATCAAGATGCAATATTGGTTTTACGTGGAGATCCAATTTATTCTGGCATTGTTCCAGCAGAAAAGAGTTTAAAACTAAGTGATGTTAAGTTACTTGCACCAGTAATTCCCCGTAGCAAAGTAGTTTGTATTGGTAAAAACTACGCGGACCATGCCGCTGAAATGGAATCAGAAGTTCCAAGCGAACCCATAATCTTTATTAAGCCAAATACATCGGTTATCGGACCAAATGAGGTAATAATCTGGCCAAGAATGAGTGATCGGGTTGATTATGAAGCAGAGCTTGCAATAGTTATTGGACGTATTTGTAAAGAAGTTCCAGCATCAAAAGCAAAAGATGTGATTTATGGGTACACATTGGCAAATGATGTGACTGCACGAGATCTTCAAAAGAGGGATGGGCAGTGGAGTAGAGCTAAAGGGTTTGACACCTTTTGCCCCCTAGGTCCATGGATCGAAACTGAGTTTGTACCAGGAGATCAGAAAATAACCTCCACATTAAATGGTGAGGTAAAGCAATCCTCTATGCTTTCAGAGATGATATTTAAGGTTCCGCAAATTGTTGAGTTTGTAACAAATGTAATGACGCTTCTTCCTGGGGATGTAATTCTTACTGGTACACCTGCCGGCATTGGTCCTATGCCAGCAGGAGCATCAATTTCAGTGTCAATTGAAGGTTTAGGTACTCTTACTAATAAGGTCTCTTCTCGTGGCTAGTAATTCTCAAGTACGTGTGCGCTTCGCCCCATCACCAACTGGTGATCTGCATGTCGGCAATATAAGAACGGCATTATTTGATTGGGCATATGCAAGGCATACTGGTGGTAAATTAATTTTTCGAATCGAGGATACTGATAAAGAGCGTGTAACGGATGAGTATATTCAGGCCGCAATTCAAAGCTTAAAGTGGCTTGGATTAGATTGGGATGAAGGACCTGAAGTAGGTGGTGAGTATGGACCTTACTTACAATCAGAAAGATTAGATATATATAACCAGTGGTCGAAAAAGTTTTTAGATCAAGGCGATGCTTATCATTGCTATTGCAGCTCTGAAGAGTTAGAGGAGCGCAGGCAGGTGCAGATGAAGAATAATAAAGCACCTGGATATGACGGTAAATGCCGTGATTTATCTAAGGCACAAATTGAGCAATATATAAATGAGGGTCGAAAGCCTGTTGTGCGTATGCGCATGCCGAATGGGGAAACAGTATTTACTGATCTCATTCGCGGTGAGGTTAAATTCGAACATGAATTTGTTCCAGACTTTGTCTTAGCTCGTGCCGATGGATCACCACTTTATACACTGGCAGTTGCTGTTGACGATGTTTTAATGAAAATAACTCATGTGCTGCGGGGGGAAGATCTACTTTCATCTACTCCGAGGCAAATTAGAGTTTATCAAGCCATGGGTCTTACCCCAGAGCAGTATCCAGTGTTTGCTCATCTACCATTTGTAATGGGACAAGATAATGCAAAATTATCTAAGCGAAATGGTGAGGTATCAATTAATTGGTATCGCGAAAATGGGTATTTGCCTGAGGCAATTTGTAACTATTTAGCCCTACTTGGTTGGTCCCCTGGGGATGATAAAGAAAATATCTCAATGAATGAGTTAGTTCAGTTATTCACAATCGAGCGAGTAAATAGCAGTCCAGCTAGATTTGATCCGAAAAAACTTGAGGCAATTAATGGCGATAAAATTCGTGAACTTACCCTCGATAAGTTTTTAGAGTGGGCTTTGCCATTTTTGATTAAAGAGAAGGTTATCAGTGGGACACCACAAGAGCTTGCGATAGTTAAATCAGCGCTACCAATTATTCAAGAGCGCATTATTACTTTGGCTGAAATTCCTGCCATGCTTAATTTTCTTTTTGTTAAGGACTTTACAGTGGCCCCAGATGAGTTACCAAAAATAAAAGATGAAGGATCTCAAAAGGTCTTAAAGGTCGCATTAGCGAAAATTGAGATACTTTCCTCCTGGAATCACACAAGTATTGAAGAGGTATTACGCAGTGCGTTAATTGATGAGTTAGGACTTAAACCAAGAATTGCCTTTAGCGCACTTCGAATTGCAGTGACCGGTTCTCATATTTCACCACCATTGTTTGAATCATTAGAGTTATTAGGTCAGGAGCGCTCGATCGCACGAATTAGGGCGGGGATTTCCAAATAAATTGTGGTGCAGGGTATTCTTATCCCTGCTTTAAAAATAAATAATGGGGTATGGGGTAATTGGCAGCCCAGCTGATTCTGGT
>SXGU01319682.1_pt1 | contig 17171 bp, 20 predicted proteins | sample 3174531 | NCBI WGS metagenome assembly SXGU01 (sample SAMN11356863, study PRJNA531348) | freshwater metagenome | isolation source: freshwater sample F1-140 | place: China: Fuxian Lake, Yuxi | collected 2017-12-25 | reverse complement strand
GCCACCAGGCGCCTGCGAGACGGAGACTGGATGGCGGTGGATGCGTCTAACGGAGAGGTCAAGACACTGGGACAATCGAAAGACCCGGCCGGATAAACGGCGCGGCGTTACTGCGCGTACACGTGCGCCCGGCGGTTCTTTTGCCAACAGGCCTTGCTGTGGTCGGTGCAGACCGGCCGTTCCTTGCCGAAGCTGGTGGTCTGGATCTGGGCCGCCGGGACGCCCTGGCTTTCCAGGTATTGCTTCGCTGCCTTGGCCCGCCGTTCACCGAGCGCCAGGTTGTAGGCGCTGGTACCGCGCTCGTCGCAATGGCCCTCGATGGCCACCACCCGCTCGGCGTTCTTCTTGAGCAGTTCCGCAATCTCGCCCAGTGCGGCTTTATCGGTCTCACTCAACTTGAGCTGGTAGCGGTCATAGTCGAAATAGAGGTCCAGCGGCTCCGGCAGCTGCACCACGGGGGGCGGAGGGGGAGGCGGAGGGGGCGGGGGCGGGGGAGGAGGCGCCTCGGCTTCCGCGACACGCATTTCTTCAACCGGCGCCGGCGGCGCCTGGGCTTCCACCTGCTTCTCCTGCACCTTGGGCGCTTCGACAGGCGGCGCAGCGACGGACACCTCGGCTTGGTTTTCGCTCGTGGCGCAGCCGGCGATCAGAAACGAGAGCAGACAGACGGGCAGGCTCAGATGCATGAGACCGACCAGGGGGATTCTCGCTTTCGGCATCCTACACCTCATCATCAAGCCGGCCGTGGAGGACAAGCGTTGCCGTGAGCCGCGATATGAGGACCATATCTACCACAGGCGCCTGTTGGTCGCCAGCGGAAAGTACCCACACGTTCGGCCTGACCCGATGCGGTTCCTTGACGAGCTTGGGCGATTCCCGTACCCTTGCTCCAACTTCGGTGAGCGCCTGGAGTGCAGGGGATGACGGATTTTTCGATGATCACGACGGCCGCAGCAGGACTCGTGACCGGCCTGATGCTGGGCGGGCTGCTGGCCTGGCTCTGGAGCAGCGCACGCCTCCGGACCGAAACGCAAGCCAAGCTGATCGATGCCGCCGAGCGGACGCAACGAGCCGAGGCCTCCCTCGCGGAACTCCGGAAGCAGACGGAAGAGGAGCGGGCGGAACTGACCAAGCTGCGCGACCAGCTCGCAAGCGCCCAGCAGGCGCGCGCGGCGGCGGACACCCGCAGCGAAGAGGCGATCAAGAGTTTGCAGGAGCAGAAGGCGCTGCTCTCCCAAGCACGCAGCGAAATGGCCGAGGCCTTCAAGGCCCTGTCGGGCGAGGCGCTCAAGACCAACAACGAAGCATTTCTCTCCCTCGCCCGGACCTCGTTCGAGCGGCTGCATGCCGAGGCAAAGGGCGACCTGTCACAGCGCCAACAGGCCATTGATGGGATGGTGAAGCCGCTCCAGGAAGCCCTGACGCGCTACGAAGCCCAGATCCACCTCCTGGAACAGTCCCGCCAGTCCGCTTATGGCGGCCTGGACCAGCACTTGAAGAGCCTGGCCGACTCCCATCAGAAACTGCAGCAGGAAACCGGGAACCTGGTCAAGGCGCTGCGCGCTCCGACGGTCAGGGGCCGATGGGGCGAGATCACGCTCAAGCGGGTGGCGGAGCTGGCCGGCATGGTCGAGCATTGCGACTTCACCGAGCAAGTGAGCGTCGAGGGCGATGAGGGACGTCTGCGCCCGGACATGGTGGTGCACCTTCCGGGGGATCGCCAGATCATCGTAGACGCCAAAGCGGTCCTGTCCGCGTATCTGGAAGCCCACGCCGCTCAAGACGAGACTCAACGGCTGACCCTGCTGCGGCAGCACGCGGCGCAAGTGCGGTCGCGCATGGAAGACCTGAGCGCCAAAGCGTACTGGTCGCAATTTCCCCAGACACCGAAGTATGTCGTCCTCTTCCTGCCGGGCGAGCAGTACCTGGGGGCGGCGCTCGAACAAGATCCCAAGCTGATCGAGGACGGGCTTTCCCGCAGCGTCCTGATCGCCACCCCCACCACGCTGATCGCGCTGCTCCATGCCGGCGCCTACGGCTGGCGGCAGGAACAACTGAGCGAGCATGCGCAGCAGGCGGGCCGATTGGGCAAAGACTTATACGACCGGATGGCGGTCCTGACCGAGCATTTGGACGATATCGGACAATCGCTCGCCAAGAGCGTGCAGGCGTACAACAAGGCTGTGGGCTCGATCGAGACCCGCGTCCTGCCGGCGGCCCGCAAGTTCAAGGAGCTGGGGATCGCCTCCGACAAGGACCTGCCCCGACTCGAACCGATTGATTCAGTCCCAAGACCCGCGCCGTCCACAGAATGACGGGCACTTTATGAATGGAAAGGACCGCGCATGACAGAGGCTCAGCGAATGGTCGAAGAATTTCATCGCCGGTTCGACATTGTGGTGGCGGACCGGCCCTGCGTCCCGGACGAGGCGACGCGCGCCCTCCGGGTCAGGCTGATCCAGGAGGAGTTCGAGGAGTTCCAACAGGCCATGGCCCAGAGCGATCTCCATGGTATGGCCAAGGAATTGGCGGACCTGTTGTATGTGGTGTACGGATCCGCCGTATCGTGCGGCATCGACATGGAACCGGTCTTTCGGGAAGTCCACCGGTCGAACATGAGCAAAGTCGGGGGACACAAGCGGGAAGACGGGAAGTGGGTCAAACCCCCCACCTATTCGCCGGCCGATCTGCAGGCGATCCTCGCCGGCCAACAGCACGCCGAACGATCGCCCTAAGGACTGCGGCAGGGCCGACATGGAACGACGGTGTCCGAACTGCGATGAATCCCACGTGCAGCGAGCCAATCGCGAAGGGCGGCTCGACCGACTGTTGAGCGCCCTCTACATCTACCCGTTTCGCTGCCAACTCTGCTCCCACCGGTTCCGCGCCATGGAATGGGGGAAGCGCTATGCACACGAACATATCGACCAGCGGCAGTATCAACGATTCGAGGTCCAGTGTCCGGCCTGGTTTTCGGTCGGCCAGCAACAGGGGCCTGATCTGGAAGGGGAAGCCACCGTCACCGATCTATCGATGGGGGGCTGCGGGTTGGACACGCGGTTCTTTTTTGAGCCGGGGATGTTGCTGCGCTTGCGGATCCAGACGTGGGAAGATCAACTGCCGGTCACGGTGGAGTCTGCCGTCGTGCGCGTCGTCCGGCCTCGGACGGCCGGCGTGGAGTTTCTGGACATCCCACCGGCGGACAAGCAGCGCCTCAGCCAGTTCGTGAAAGGCCTCCTGCTCATCAGCCGGCGCTAAGGCCCGTCTTTCTCCCGCCTGTCGGCGGTGAAACTTTCACCAGCAGATTGTCGATCAACCGGACGCGGCCGAGCCGGATCGCGCCCAGCAGCACGGCCTGCCTGGTGATGTGCGGGAGCGGCTCCAGAGTCTGCGGGTCGCAGCAGGCCAGATAGTCCACCGTGACTCTCGGCTCCTGCTCCACGACGCGCTGCATCGCGCGCGCGACCGGCGCGCCGAATCGAATGCCCCGCAAAATCGCCGTCCGCCCGGCTTGGAGCGCTTCGTGGAGCACCGGCGCGACTTGTCGCTGCGCCCGGGTGAGGTACTGGTTCCGGGAGCTCAGCGCGAGCCCGTCCGCTTCGCGCACCGTCGGGCAGACGACGACGGTCACCCCCAGGTTCAAGTCTTCCGCCAGCCGCCGCACGATCACCGACTGCTGAAAGTCTTTCTGCCCGAAGAAGGCCTGGGCCGGACGGACGATCGAGAAGAGTTTCGTGACGACCGTCGCCACACCGTCGAAATGGCCTGGCCGGACGGCCCCCTCCCACCGTTGCGCCACGGCGCCGGCGGCCACCCGGGTTTCACACCCGGCCGGATACATGGCGGCGGTGGACGGAGCGAAGAGCACGTCCACTCCTTCGCGGCGACAGAGCGTCGCGTCGTCCTTGAACATCCGCGGATACCTGGCATAGTCCTCGCCTGGTCCGAACTGGCTTGGATTCACGAAGAGACTGACCACGAGGGCCTCGCAGGCCAGGCGGGCCTTGCGGATGAGCGACCGGTGTCCCTCATGCAACGCCCCCATGGTCGGCACGAAGCCGATACCGACCCCCTCGCGATGGAGTCCGCGGCTCCAGGCTTCCATGGCCGGCACTGATCGGATGATGCGCATCAGGCTGAGTCCCGAGCCGCGGCGGCGGAACTGCAGGAAGGACGGCTCCCGTAGCGCGAGCTTGGCTGAGGATCGAGTCTCCGCACGACTGAACGGTCGCCGAGCTGGGCGAGCAATTCCTGCATGGTCTTGTTCAACAGAGGATGCCGCAGATCGGGCGCCAGCTCGGCCAGCGGCGCCAAGACGAACCGCCGGAGGTGCAGCCGGGGATGGGGCACGATCAAGCCCGGTTCGTTGATGACACGGGCGCCATAGAGCAGGATGTCCAGGTCCAGTGTGCGAGGTCCGCTTCGATCGTCCTGGTCCCGCCCCAGCGACTTCTCCACTTCACGGCACACCTCCAACAAACTCTGTGGTGTGAGGTCGGTTTCGAGACGGACGATGCCGTTCAAAAACCACTGGGGGCCCGGGTTATTCTCCGGCAGGGGCTCGGTTTCGTAGAGGGAGGAGACTCCCGTCACAAGGGAGTGCGGCAGGAGACTCAGGAGCGTGACCGCACGATCGCAGAAATCCAACCGGTCGCCCAGGTTTGACCCGAAGCCTATGTAGACGATCTCGCGAGACATCTTTTGTCAGAGCCTATGGCTGATGGCTAATGGCTGATAGCTAAAATCCCGCCTTCTTGATCCGTTCCACCGCCTCCGCTAGCCGCTCCTTCGTCGTGCAGACGGTCATGCGGATGTAGCCTTCGCCCGGCGCCCCGAACCCGTTGCCCGGCGTGGTGACGATCCCGGCCGTCTCCAGCAAATGCGCGGTGAAGGAGGCGGAGGTATAGCCCTTGGGCACGGTCACCCAGATGTAGAAGGCCGCGGGAGGCGGGTCCACCTCCAGCCCGAGCTGCTTGAGCCCCGGCACCAATACGTCCCGACGCTCCTGATACACCTTGCGCAGCCCGTCGGTGACCGAGTCGTCCAGCCGCAACGCCGCGATGCCCGCCTCCTGCACGGCCTGAAAGACGCCCGAATCCAGGTTGCTCTTCACCTTTCCCAGCCCGGTCAGGACCTGCTTGTGGCCCACCGCGAAGCCGATGCGCCAGCCGGTCAGGTTGTAGGTCTTGGAGAGAGAGTGAAATTCGATGCCGACGTCCTTGGCCCCTTCGATCTCCAGGAAGCTGGCCGGCCTCTTCCCGTCGTAGAAGATCTCCGAATAGGCCGCATCGTGGCAGACGATCACCTGATGTTCCTGCGCAAAGGCCACGACCTGTTTGAAATAGTCCTTGCTCATGACCACGGAGGTCGGATTGTTCGGGGAGTTCAGGAACATGAGCTTGGCCTTCTTGGCCACGTCCTTGGGGACCGCGTTGAGGTCCGGGAGAAACCCGTTCTTCTTTTCCAGCGGCATGAGGTGCGACTGCCCGCCGGCAAAGCTGGTCCCAACCGGATAGACCGGGTACCCGGGGCTCGGCACCAGGACGATATCGCCCGGATCGACGAAGGCCAGGGGAATATGGCCGATGCCTTCCTTGGACCCGATCAACGTCAAAACCTCGGAGGCCGGGTCCAGCGTGACATTGAACCGCCGCTTGTACCAGTCCGCCACTTCCTTGCGGAAGGCGAGCATCCCCTCGTAGGACGGGTATTGATGATTCTTGGGATCGGCGGCGGCGCGGCTGAGCGCATCAATAATCGGCTTCGGAGTCGGCAGATCCGGGTCGCCGATGCCCAGGTTGATGATGTCCACGCCCCGGGCGATCGCTTTCTGCTTCATCTCGTCGATCGCGGCAAACAAATAGGGCGGCAGGGTCTTGATCCGTCCCGCGAATTCAATCGGAAATCCGGCCATGCGAACTGGCTCCTTTCGTCAAAAAGAGAGTCGGAAAGTCATCAAGTCTCAAAGTTGGCAAGTCTTCGGAGGTGCTTTCTTTTTCAACAAGACTTTTCGACTTTCAGACTTTCTAACATAGAGACAATGAGCGTCTAGGTTACTTCAGGAGGAGGGCTGCAATCAATGGACAGGGGCCGTGAGGTGGGCGATGAGCCGCTCGGCGACCCTGTGCAGGCGCGGCAGATGCAGCTCGGCGTGGCGGAGCAGGGAGGAAGGGTCCTGCCTGGCCCTGGTCACATCCTCCGGACATTCCCGACAGAGGGCTTCGATTCCGTCCCGCTGCATCTCCAGATGGAACAAGAGGCCATAGGCCTGGGACCCAAAGCGGAAAGCCTGCAGGGGGAATAAAGACGAAGAGGCCAGGGGAACGGCCCCGTCGGGCGGACCGAAAGCTTCCCCATGCCATTGGAAGACCTCGAAGGGGTCGGGCAATGTTCCGAAGACCGGGTCTTCTCGGCCCTGATCGGTGAGATTGATCGGCGTCATCCCTATCTCCACGCCCGGCCCGGGTGCGACCTGCGCGCCCAGTGCCTTGGCCAGCAGCTGCGCGCCCAGACACACGCCCAAGACCGGGGTCCCGTTTTCAACGGCGGCCCGGATGAAGGCCGCTTCCGCCTCGATCCATTGGTCCGGATCATTGACCGACATGGGGCCTCCCATCACCAGCAACACATCCCCCGCATCGGGCGGCAAGCCGACCTTGGGCACCAAGTGGCTGGAAATAACAAACCCCCGGCCGACCAGCAAGCCCGCAAAAGCACCGGGCCCTTCGAAGGCCACATGCTGTAGGCAGATCGCGCGCTTCATATCATCCGTCACTCACCATAGCTGTCTTTGAGGTGCACGTCCGATAGAGGGCACACCCCGCCTGATCGCAACATAATAGCAAATATGAGCGGACCAGACTTCTAGAATGTCCCTCTCCTTTTGCTTGCCATTTTTTGCCGAATCAGCCACACTCCCGCCTCGTATCGGCGGCCATTCGATCCCGGGAACAACGGAATCGGCGATCGCCCGAATCGCGCTGTCCGTTACGCCTCGTTCTTGCCTGTTGCGGACCAGCACTCCTTGTGCGTCGCCCGCAACCGTCCGATATAACAATTGCGATCTGAACCCATCTTGTGGGATTTCGTGCCGGCCGGACGAGCGGGGAGGCGTGTGCATGACAAGTGATCGAGGGTTGTCGCGGCGAAACTTCTTGCGGGTGGCCGGGCTGACGGTCGCCGGGTCGGTGCTGGCTTCGGCCGACGGCCGGGCGACAGCGGATGAGGCCCATCATCCCCATGCCCCCGAAAGCAAGGAGGCCCTGGACAAACTGCGGTCGGGGAATGCGCGATTCTCCACCTTGCAGTTGCACCATGAAGACCTCCTGGAAGACCGCCGCGACGCGGTGGAGCACGGCGCGCATCCCTATGCGGCGGTGCTCTGTTGTTCCGACACGCGGATCTCGCCGGAAATCGTGTTCGACGAAGGACTCAACGATCTCTTCGTGGTGCGAAACGCCGGCAACGTCGTGACGAACGGTGTCTTGGGCAGCCTTGAGTACGGCCTGCTGGAATTGGGCGTGAATCTGGTCGTGGTGCTCGGGCACGAGGATTGCGGCGCGGTCAAGGCGGCGCTCCATTCGGGCAAGCATGCGGCGGCGAGCGAAGATTATCTCGAGGCCCTGATCAGACCGATTGAACCGGCCATTCTTCGCGCCAAGCAGCAGTCGGGTGACCTCCTGGAAAACGCGGTTCGGGAAAACGTCCGATTGATGGCGGAAAAGATCCGCTCGGCCCCGTTCGTCACCGGCGCGGGGCGCCCCATTACCGTCGCAGGGGGAATCTACCGGCTTCGGACCGGCAAGGTCGAACTGCTGGACGTGTGACGCTCGACCGCCTTGATCGGAGCCACTTTCAGCAGCCTGTTACGGGATCAAGACGATCTTCCCATAGGCCCCAGACTCCATCACCGCCTTGTGGGCCTGCGGAGCCTCGGCCAGCGGTAGTTCCCGGCCCGTGACGGGGCGCAGGGTGCCGTTCTCAAGCCCGGCCACCAGAGCCGCATGAATGCTCGCGGTTTCCGAAGGCGTCGCATTGAAGAGAACCATGCCCAGCACGGTGGCGTCCCGCACCATGAGTTCCCGCGGGCTGACTTCGACCGAGCCCCGGCTCCCGATCACGACCACACGGCCGCCCGGCGCCATGATGGTCAGGTCCTTCCCCAGATTGACGTTGGCCAACATCTCCAGGACGACGTCCACCCCGCGCCCGTCCGAGAGTCCGATCACCTGGGCCAGGTAGTCCGGCTTTCGATGGTCCAACACATGGTGGGCGCCCTGCTCCTTGACGAGCGCCAGCCCCCGGTCGGACCCGGCGGTGCCGATCACGATCAGGCCCGCGGCCCGCGCAATCTGCACGGCGGCCACTCCGACCCCGCCGCTCGCGCCGTGGATGAGGACGACCTCACCGCCTTTGGCCTTCGCTTTCTGAAACAACGAACGGTAGGCCGTCGCATAGGGCACGTTCATCCCGGCCCCTTGCGCGAAGGTCACCTTGTCCGGCAGCCGGTGTACCTGCTCGACCTTGCAGAGGGCTTTTTCCGCATAGGCGCCGGTGAGGGTGCCCGACATATAGACACGATCCCCCGCCTTGAAGACCTTCACGCCCACGCCCGCCGCCTCCACCGTCCCCGCCGCATCCAGGCCCGGCGTATAGGGCATCGGCAGCTTTCCGTAGGAGCCGGCCCGGATGTAGGTGTCCACGGGATTCACGCCGGCGGCCTTGACCCGTACGAGGACCTCGCCGGGACCCGGCGTCGGATCCGGCACGGTCTCCAGCTTCATGACATCCGGTTCACCGAATTGATGGACTCTGATCGCCTTCATGCGTTCCTCCTCGGGATTCGGTCGGGGGCGTTTCCGATGATTATTCCCCGGCCCAGTCGGCCGAAGCAATCACTTCCGTGAATTTGGTCAGCGGTCCGCCGCGGCCAGGGTCGTCTTCGCCGGCCTGGCTTCGACCGGATAGTTGCGCTCGCGCCATGCGTCGATGCCGCCTTCCAGGGGCCGGACCCGCGTGATGCCTTTCCGTTTCAACATGAGCGCCGTCCTGGCGCTGGTCACTTCGTTGGGGCAGGCGCAATAGAGCACGATGTCCCGATCACGCGGAATCTCATGGTGGCGCTGATCGAGTTCCTCCATCGGCATGTGCCGGGCGCCGGGGATCATGTGCGGATCGATCTCCAGGTCCATGGGGTGCCGCAAATCAACAATGGCCACCTCGTCGCCCGCCTCCAGCCGTTCCCGGAGTTCGTCCACCGTGATGCGCGCCATCCGCAGTTCCCGCAAGAACAGTTGCCGCTGAAACACCTTGTAGCCCAGGTACGCTACAAAGGCGCCGACGAGCACTTGCAGGAAGGCGGCGCCCGCCTGGGCCAGGAGCAGGGCGAGCCGCTCCAACTGGCTGCTGAACAGATAACCGAGGCCGGCGCAGACGCCCGCCCAGAGGAGCGCGCCCAGGCCATCGTAGAGGAGAAAGCGCCGCAGACTCATGTTGAACATGCCGGCGAGCGGCGGTGTGACCGTGCTCAAACCCGGCACAAACTTGGCGATGATGAGGGTGCGGACACCGTGCAGAAAGAACATCTGTTCCGTCCGGCGCACGCAGGAATCCGGCTCCAGCGAGATGCGGCAGAGGAAGCTCAGGACTCGGCCGCCTCGGTGGCGGCCCAGGTAATACCAAAACAGATCGGGCCCGAGCGACGCGAGGATCGGGAGGCCGGCGGCGGCCCAGACGCTCATTTTTCCGGCGCCGGCCAACGCACCGGCCGCGATGAGCAGGGGAATGGCGGGAATCGGCAGCCCGATCTGCTCGGCAAAGACCACCCAGAACAGGACGGACTCGCCGTGGTGGAGCAGAAATTCGGTGGCTTCGTTCATGGAACATTCTCCAGAGCAAGAGGATCGGCCGCATCATCCCATAGGCGAGGGCCGAGGGCAAACCGGCGAACAGAACTTGCGTCTCTTAAAGATTCAGCGGCTTGGTCGGCGACAGGACCGCGCGGGGATTCTCTTTCCACAAGGCCGCGTCGGCATCCACATAGAGTTCCACCTCGTTGCCGTCCGGGTCTTCGAGATAGAGGCTCTGGCTCACCGTGTGGTCGCTCATGCCGCCGATCGTGGTGCCGGCCGCTTCCAGCTCGCGCTTGGCCGCGCGCAATTCGTCCAAGCTGTCGCCGACCTTGATGCCGATATGGTAGAGCCCCCGACGCCTTCCGGCCGAAGGGCCCGGTGCGTCGCCGACCTGGATCAGCAACAGCTCATGGTGCGTCCGGCCCGACGTGAGCGCCGCCGCCGCACCGTTGAAGATCCGCCCGACTTCTTGGAATCCCAACAAATCACGATAGAAGGCCAGCGACCGTTCGAGGTCCCTGACGTAGAACACCACGTGACCGAGATAATGGGCCTTCATGTTCAACCTCCCGCTAATTCTCCGCCCGAATATCGGCGGCGACGGATGGCGCGAATCCTGTAGAATGTGCGCATGACAGACCGGTTCCTGCGCTCCACAACCGTTCAGGCCGAGGCGACGTTGTCCCTGTTGCAGCCGACCGGCTTGTCCACGCTTCCAACCAGGAAGCGGATGCTTCGCGCCTTTCTGGCCGGTGATCCGGCTGCGGAAGGCCTGTTCTATGCGGCGGTGACCACCACCGGCATCTTCTGTCGTCCGACCTGCACCGCGCGAAAACCCGAGCCCCGCAACATCGAGTTCTTCGCCACCGCGAGTGAGGCGCTCCACAGTGGCTACCGACCGTGCAAACGATGCCGCCCCATGGACGGTGCGCGACGCCCGCCTGCGCTTGTGGAACGTCTGCGCGACGCCGTTGAGCGGAACCCTACCGGACGTCTGACCGACAAGGATCTGATGGCCATGGGCATCGAGCCCTCGACCGCCCGGCGGCAATTCAAACAATACACCGGGGCGACGTTTCATGCGTACCATCGCGCCCGTCGAATGGGGCTTGCGCTGCGCGACGTCCGCAACGGGCGCGGTCTCCTCGAGATCCAGCTAGACCGAGGATTCGAGTCGGCCAGCGCATTCCGCGACGCATTCGCCAAAACGTTCGGCGTTCCCCCCAGCAAGGCCAAGGACAGGGACTGTCTTCTCGCTCGCCGGTTCGAGACTCCGCTCGGCACCATGCTGGCGCTCGCAAACGATCGGGGCCTGCACCTGCTCGACTTCGTCGATCGGCGGGGCCTCGAGCGCAAACTGCTGACGCTCCGCGAACGCCTGCACGCGGCGGTTGTGCCGGGCAACCACGAGCATCTCGACGCCATTGCGATCCAGCTTCGTCGATATTTCGCGGGCGAGTCGCTCGCTTTCGACGTGCCGCTCGTGCTGACCGGTTCGCCCTGGGAGCAACGGGTGTGGCGCCGCTTGCTCACCATCCCGCCCGGGCGGACGAAATCGTACTCCCAGATGGCCGCGGAGTTGGGGCGCCCCGAGGCCCGGCGCGCCGTCGGCCGCGCGAACGGCATGAACTACCTGGCGCTTGTCATTCCCTGCCACCGTGTCATCCGTGCCGACGGTTCGCTCTGCGGTTACGGCGGCGGCCTCTGGCGCAAGCAATGGCTGCTCGAACATGAGCGTCACAGCCTCTTTCCGCCTTCCCGGTGATGCGACAGAGCCCTACGAGACGAACGTGATCCCGGCCTTCTGAACCTCCTGATAGGGGAGGAGCCACACCAACGATTCGTCGCTGAGATCGCCCACCTGTATCCGGTTGCCCCAGGGATCGCGAAAATCGCACCGAAAGTCCGGGTGCAGCTTCAGTTTATATTTCTTGGTGAGCTTGCGCCGCACTTCCCGGATCTGTTGTTCATCCCGCACCATGAGTCCGAAGTGCTTGACGCGGTCGGGTTGCAGCTGCTCCACCTCGAAGATCGCCATGAACTGATGTTCGCCCAGCTTGCACCAGGCCGCGCCTTCGCCGCCCCGGAGCATCTTCAACCCGAAGACGTCCGCATAGAACTTCACGGCCTTTTTGGCATCCGTGACCTCGATCACGATGTGGTTGCAGCCGTAGACTTGAACCGCCATCAGCACACCTCCTTCGCTGCCTCCGTCAAATCGCCAAATGCCCCATCTTGCCCGCCTGATAGTCCTGCGCGGCTTGTATGAGTTCTCTTTCCGTGTTCATCACAAACGGTCCATACCGAGCGATCGGTTCGCGGATCGGCTCACCCGCCATCACCAGCATCGTCGTATCCTGTTGCGCCTCCACGAGGACCGGCGCGTCTGAGCCGCCGATCACCGCCAACTGCGCCTCGGTCACCGGCTCCGATCCGTTCACCGTCACCCGCCCCTCAAGCACGAAGAGGGCCACATTCCACCCGGTCGCAAACCTGAGTGCCGTTCCATGCCGAGCCTTCACGCGCAGGTCATGGAGCTGCACCGGGGTGAACGTCGCCGCCGGGCCCCTCACTCCGTTGAACTCGCCCGCGATCACGCGCAGCGAGCCGGCTCCGCCGTCCAGCGGAATGACGGGAATCCGCTCCCTCACCAGCGTCTGATACCGCGGGGCCGTCATCTTGAACGCGGCGGGCAAGTTGACCCAGAGCTGGATCGCCTGCAACGTTCCTCCCCGTTTCGCCCACTCCCGCTCATGCAGCTCCTCGTGGACGACCCCGGAGGCCGCCGTCATCCACTGCACGTCGCCGGGACCGATGACGCCGGCATTCCCCGCCGAATCGCGATGCGCCACCCTCCCTTGATACACGATGGTCACCGTCTCGAATCCGCGGTGGGGATGCTCTCCCACGCCTCGCGGATGATCGGTCGGGGGATAGTCCGTCGGACCCGCATAGTCCAGCATCAGGAAGGGACTCACGTCCCGGTCGAGGTCGTGGCTCGGAAACAGATTGCGGACGTGGAAGCCGTCTCCGACGACGTGAGTCGAGCCCGGCGAATAGATTCGGGGCCGAACGCCGATCGTCGGTTCTTTCGCTGCCGCCTGCCTGGTTGGTTGAGTCATGGCCCACCTACCTTCCTTTTCACTCCATCTACCCACGCAATCACAGGAACTTATAATAGTCCTAGCTAGAACTAAAGTCAAGGGCCTGCCCCGCCCTGGCGAATCTGCGCGTTTTCATTGCTTTGTGGCTCTTGGGGCGGCGATTCCGCTAGAATGCTGCCATGAAGTACCGGATCAAAACCGGCGAGGAGCTGGCCTGGCTGCTGGACCATACCCACGCCTTTCAGGGCGGCCAGGTGACCGATTTGCACCTCCGCAAGCAGCGGCTCTATGACGAGTCCACGGGACTGCACATCACGGCAGGCACCACCATCACCGCCATCATCCGCTACGACCTGGCGGTCCGGGGGGACGCCGGACTCTATCCCCTTACGCGCGTGGCCAAGCTGACGATGGCCGGAGCCACGGACTTCTCGATTTTCGAGCAGGAAGGGGCGGACTGTTCCGAGATCGGAACCATCCATGCCGAAACGTCCGGGGGCCGGCTCCGGTTCTGGTTCGATCCGCACGGAGAGCTCTACGTCATTTGCGATGAGGCGATGCTGGAAGAAGTCTCCGTGCCGGGAGCCGGCCGACCCAGCCGCACCGGGATGACCGAATGGACTTTTCAGGCCCCAACCGGCAGCCTTCCGACCGTGAAATGGCTGCTGGACCACCTGGACCGGGCCGGGGTTCCCTGCACCTGGCAGGCGGGAAAGCGCTCGTCCGGGGCACACCAGACGTTGCGGTGGGAAGGCCGCCTGGTGCCGGCGCCGTACCGGCCCCGCGGAAGCCAGGGCCAGCCCCGGAGCGGCGGCGTGCTCGTCCAGGCCTACGGGCCTCTCGACGGCTGCGCCTTTGTGATCGCACTCCGCGCCGCCTCTCCCCAGGACGGTGCGACCGGCCGGCTGTTCATCGCCCTGGCCGACCTCATCGCCCGCAGCTTTCCGGGCATGTGCCTCACCGGCGATCAGGTGATGGACGGGGAGGAATGGCTGGGACACGGGCTGGACGGGCAACCGGCCCAACGGGGCGCGCCGGATCAGGCCGGAGAAGTCATTCGTCGGATGCAACCGGCGGAGTGACGAGACGTGTCAGTGGGAGGCGTGTCCGTTCCCGTTTCCAGATCCGTTGCCGTTCCCATGGCCGTTCCCGGATCCGTTCCCGTGCTTCCGATTCACGCACTCCACAAGATGCCAGAACCGCAGCGGATTGACTTTCTCCTTCCGCGCCACCAGCAACGACGTACCCTCCAGCACATGATTCAGCGAAAGGTCGGTCCGGAACCCGATGTGCTTGCAGAGCGGGGAGATCACTTTTTCCACCGCGGCGATCAGCTTGTTCCCGTTGCTGAAGTGGTTCAGCATGATGATCCGCCCCCCAGGCCGGCAGACCCGGATCATCTCGGTCACCACCTTGCGATAGTCGGGAACCGCCGTCACCACGTAGGCGGCCATGACCGTGTCGAAGCTGTCGTCCGGAAATTCCATCTGTCCCGCGTCCATGCGGGACAGCTCGACGTGCTCCAGCCCGTACATCCGCACCCGCTCCCGCGCCTTCTCCAGCATGCCGGCGGAGAGATCGATGCCCACCAGGCGGCAATGCCGGGGGTAGAGCGGCAGCGACAGGCCGGTGCCGACCCCGACTTCGAGGATTCGCTCCCCCTGTGCGACGGGCAGCCGGCGAACCGTGGATTCGCGCGACTCGTGGAAAATCCTGCCGAAAATCTGATCGTAGACCCCTGCGTAGTTCGAGTAGACCCGTTCGACTTTTTCCAGATCCATGCATCCTCCGTCCCCGTTTAATCTTGTCCCAGGACTCGACTCCCGGACGAAGCTCGCCGGGACAGGCCTCAGGGCCTTGAGCTGAAACAGCGCGGGGGTGTAACCGAGGCGGGAAACCGAGTTCGTAACACTGAACGATAAGGCCCGCCTGAACAAGAAAACGGGGCTACTCTATCCAAGTTGCGGAGAAGAGTCAACCGCGCCACAGGCGCAGGCCTGCGGCCCATCGCTACGGTCGGCACGCGGTCGGCATATGATCGGATAGCGGAGAATCGCGCCCCTGCCCTCGCGCCTCGAACCCCACGCCTTCCGATCTCTCGATTGGTGTGGTATCGTGCGCGACCTGGCGGCTTGATGGAAAGGTGAGGCCATGGTCCTGGCGGGATTCTTCGGCGCACTGCTGTTCCTGGCCCTGGTGATCGGGGACTGGTTCTACTTCTCCGGCCAGTCGGCGCAGGCCGGCGCCTACGGATGCCGGATTGCGGGAGCGCCGGACCAGGCGCCCTGGCCGTCCCTGGCGGAGATCGGTTCCCGCTTCGACGCCGACGGCCGGCTCAGGCTGCCGAACGGCTTCGCTCATTTCTTCCCGACGGAACGACGGATCGTCCTGCGTTCGCAGCAGGGCTTCCTCCCCAGCCGGTTCCGGACCGCCTGGCCCCTGAAGGCCTCGTTGGAACTTGCGCCCGAGGAACGGACCGCCCGCGTCACCTGCATCAAGCGGATTCCCTGGTGCTCCGCGATCCTGACATCCTTGTGGTTCCTCACGGTGGGGGCCGGCACGCTGACCTTCGTCATCATGTACCTGACCGACGGGGGCCTGGCGTCGCTCCAGGGCATTTTGATGGGGCTCGGCATCCTGGGCATCGGCCTGTTGGTGCTGGCCTTCGGCCTCGTCACGATCGCCTTTGCCTACCGGCTGGAAAACCACCGGCTGACCCTGGCTTATCAGGACTTGCGGGCCGCGCTCGAGAAGACGTCAGACCATCAGGACAGCCATTAGGCCAAATAGGCGTCCAGGAAGGCTTGGTGTTCGGCGGGGAGGCCGGTCTTGCCGGAGCGGGCCAAGCCGGCGATGATGCCCCGGTGTTTCTGGCTCAAGCCCGATTCGATGAAGGCCGTCTTGTACTGAGCCCATTTCAAGGCCGGCTCCGAGGCCAGGCGGGCCCGTTCATCCGGGGCCATGGCCTTGAGCGAAGCGGTCAGGTGCGCGATCGCCTTTTCCACGCTGTGGTAGGGCGGCGCGAGCTTCAGCTGCGTATAGAACTGCTCCAGGTGCTCCCGGAACTCGTCGCGGATCGCTTGGGTCTGCCGGTCGTCGGCCATCGTCGCTTGCCTCGCTCGCTACCCAGCAAGATAGCGGATCACCGGCGCCGGAGCAAGGCGGCGAATATGGTATGATCCGCGCATGCCGATGCCGGAGCTTCCCTCACCGTCCATACGTGCGCAACTCAAGGCCACGGCCCTGGAAGCGGCCAGGGTGGCCGGTTCCATCCTGACCGACGCGGCCAGCAACGGATTTCACGTCGAATATAAAGACACGGTCAATTTGGTCACGGACGCGGACCGGCGCTCGGAGCAGGCCGTGATCGAGGTGATCCGCAAGACCTTTCCCGCGCACCGGATTCTGGCGGAGGAGGGGGGCGCGCAAGCGGGCAGCGACCTGGAATACCAGTGGGTGATCGATCCGCTGGACGGCACGACCAACTTCGCCCACGGCTATCCCGCCTACTGTGTGTCCATCGGCGTGGAATACCGGGGCCACTGCATCTTCGGCGTCGTGCTGGACCCGACGCGGCAAGAGCTCTTCACCGCTGAGGCGGGGAGCGGGGCCTTCCTGAACGGCGTCCCGCTGCGCGTCTCCCGCACTCCGAGGCTGGACGGGGCGTTGCTGGTCACCGGGTTCGCCTACGACATCCGCGTCAGCGCCCAGAACAATCTGGATAACTTTTCACGCTTTGCCCTCACGGCGCAAGGCGTTCGCCGCACCGGCACGGCGGCCCTGGATATGTGCTACGTGGCGGCCGGACGCTTCGACGGCTTCTGGGAGCTCAAGCTGCATCCCTGGGACACGGCGGCCGGCCTGGTCATTCTGCGCGAGGCGGGCGGGTGCGTCACCGACTTCAAAGGGACTCCCTACTCGATCTACGAACCATCCATCGTGGCCAGCAACGGACTGATCCATGACGAGATGCTGGACATTCTGCGCCGGACCTGATGGCTCGACGCGCGCATGCGGCGAGGCCTCATCCTTGCGCGATTCACGGAGTCATGCATGAAACGGCATCGGGTGGGGATTCTGATCTTCCCGGACGTCGAGGTCCTGGACTTCTGCGGACCGTACGAAGTCTTCTCCGTCACACGCCTCCATGAAGAGCGCCGCCGCGAAGAACCGTCACCGTTCGAGGTGGTCTTGGTCGCCGAAGAGCCGGGACCTG
>SXGU01356577.1_pt1 | contig 17178 bp, 12 predicted proteins | sample 3174531 | NCBI WGS metagenome assembly SXGU01 (sample SAMN11356863, study PRJNA531348) | freshwater metagenome | isolation source: freshwater sample F1-140 | place: China: Fuxian Lake, Yuxi | collected 2017-12-25 | reverse complement strand
GGTCCAGCCTTAAGCGGCTAGAGCGAAACGCTCGTCGTTGGCGTTTATAGATTTCCAGTAGATTTACGAGGGAACTGGTCCTCGGTATGCCCTGCTCCGCTTCGCGACCCCCGTCGAAACCAGGTCGGACCCACAGGCTTTTTACAATAGCAGTAATTTTCAATAAATCAAGGGGATGTTCCATCGCAAAAAGCTCCGCGTGGTGCGGGGCCTAAGGCTGCCTCAAGGCCTGCTGAGCAGGTTTGAGGTCTTTGTTTTGGCGGAAAGGGGGGGATTCGAACCCCCGATACGGTAAACCGTATGCCGGATTTCGAATCCGGTGCATTCGACCACTCTGCCACCTTTCCGGGTCTGTTTGAAACGATTGGCCGACGCTAGGGTCGGCCAGGTGCGTTATTCTACTGATCTTGCCCTCTTTGGGGAATGGACTCTTGCCCTGGATTGCGTCATTTTTTTATAAGCTTCTGTTATCAGCCTTGTTGTCAGCCTTGTTGGTGGGTTGTGGCCGTGTGCCGCCACCCCCTGGCGATACGGGTGAGTTGGTCGTATTGACCTTGAACGGACCGACGACTTATTTCCTGGGCACGGACGATGAGCCGATGGGGTTTGAGCATGACTTGGTTGTGGACTTTGCGCGTCAGCAGGGCTGGACGGTGCGCTTTGTGGTGGCGGATTCACTGGAGGCATTGAATGAGCGTTTGGCGCGCGGTGAGGCTCATATTGCCGCCGCCGCACTGACACCTTTGGTCGAACGGATTGGCGGCGTTAAATCGGGCCCTGTTTATGCGCAGTTGCGCCAATGGTTGGTATGTGGCCCACAGGTTGTAACCCCGCGTTCGTCGGCCGAATTGAGTGGCTTGCGTGTGGAGGTGGCAAGGGGGAGTACAGGTGACTATTGGGCGCAAAACCTGAGGCCAACTTCGCTTGGCCGTAACATTCGCCGTATGGACGATGTATTGCCCGGTGAGTTGCTGGAACGGGTGTCGCACGGTCTGTCTGATTGCACTGTTAGCGATGAGCGTAATCTGGCTATTGAGCGTAATTATCTGCTGGGTCTGCAATCGGTGTTTGAGGTGGTCGAGCCACAACGCTTGGCTTGGTTGGTGTCGCCGCGTTTGGACAGTGGTTTTATTCGTCTTTTGCAGCGGTTCTTTATCAACGCTGAGTCAACCGGTGTGATGGCTCAATTGCATGAGCGTTATTTTGGCCATGTCTCGCGTCTGGGTGAGGTAGATGTGCTGAGTATCCTGAGATTGCGAACAGAGCGATTACCGGCCTTGAAAGGGTTTTTCCTCCAGGCGGAACGGCAGACGGGGATCGATTGGCGCCTGCTGGCGGCGCTTGCCTATCAGGAGTCGCAGTGGGATACGCATGCGCGTTCGTTTACCAGTGTGCGCGGCATCATGATGTTGACCGAGCAGACGGCTGATCATTTGGGTGTGGTGGATCGAACCGATCCGCGTGAGAGTATCTTGGGCGGAGCGCGTTATTTGCAGGAATTGCGCGATGCCTTGCCGGAGGGGGTGGCCGAACCGGATCGGACTTGGTTGGCGCTGGCGGCTTACAACATCGGTTCCGGGCATATCGATGATGCGGTGCATTTGGCCCGTAAGCAGGGTAAGGATCCGTATCGCTGGAAGGATTTGAAGGAGGTGTTGCCGTTGTTGTCCAATCCGCGGATCGCGGCGAGTCTTTCGCACGGATATGCTCGGGGCGGTGAGGCGCGGGCATTGACCGAGAATGTGCGTATTTATTATGACATTCTGCAGCGCTATGAATCCGTTCAGCCGGCGGGCGGTTCGTGGTTAAAGCGCTTGCTGAAGCGCTAGCGTCTGGGTTTTCGTCGGCGACCAACCCATAGCCGCCCTCTGCGTAGCTTTTATCCGCTATGGGCTGATTTCCTACGATAGGGAGTGGGCCTTTATTTGTTGGCCTGCAGGCGTTCGATACCGCGCATATAGGGGCGCAGGGCCTCGGGGATGGTGATGCTGCCGTCGGCGTTCTGATAGTTTTCCAATACGGCGACCAGGCAGCGGCCGACGGCCAGGCCTGAGCCGTTAAGGGTGTGGATCAGTTCGTTTTTACCGGCTTCATTTTTGAAGCGAGCCTGCATGCGACGCGCTTGGAAGGCCTCGAAGTTGGAGCAGGAGGAGATTTCGCGGGAGGTGTTTTGACCTGGGAGCCAGACCTCCAGGTCGTAGGTGCGGGCGGCGGAGAAGCCCATGTCGCCAGTACACAGGGCCATGACGCGGTAGGGCAGGTTTAGACGCTGCAAGATTGTCTCGGCGTGGCCGGTCAGTTCTTCTAGGGCTGCGGCCGAGTCGTTCGGGTGCACCATCTGGACGAGTTCTACTTTGTCGAACTGGTGCTGGCGGATCATGCCGCGTGTGTCCTTGCCATAGGAGCCGGCTTCGGAACGGAAACAGGGGGTATGGGCGACCAAGCGGATGGGCAGGTTTTCGATCGGGATGATCTCGTCACGGACGATGTTGGTGACCGGGACCTCGGCGGTTGGGATCAGATATAGGTTGTCGCCGACCTTGAACAGGTCTTCCTCAAACTTAGGTAGCTGGCCAGTTCCGTGTAGTGAGTCGGCATTGACGAGATAGGGAACATAGATTTCTTCGTAGCCGTGTTCGCTGGTATGGACATCAAGCATGAACTGGGCAAGGGCGCGATGCAGCCGGGCGAGATCGCCGCGCATCAGGGCAAAGCGGCTGGTGGCAATCTTGACGGCTGTCGGGAAATCGAGCAGTTCGAGTGACTCGCCGAGATCGATATGGTCGAGTGGGGTGAAATCAAAACTGCGTGGCTGGCCCCAGCGGCGAACTTCGACATTGCCCTCTTCGTTGAATCCGACCGGAACGCCGTCTTGAGGCAGGTTGGGGATCCCGGCCAGGAAAGTCTGCATTTCGTTTTGCAGCGTGCCGAGCCTGGCCTCCAGATCAACTAGGGCCGTGTTGACGGCGGGCACCTGTTGCATCAGGTCGGAGGCATCGAGGCCTTGACTCTTGGCCATGCCGATTTGCTTGGAGAGGGTGTTGCGCTGTGCTTGCAGGTCTTGCGTGCGGGTTTGCAAATCTTTGCGTTCGTTTTCGATGGCTTCGAAGTGTGCGGCATCAAGGGTGAAATCGCGGCTACCCAGACGGGTGACCACGGAGGCAAGATCTTTACGCAAAAGCTGGATATCAAGCATGTTTCATCATCGTGACGGTCGGAATGGCCACTATTCTAGTCGCCTGCAGGTCGGTTCAGGTGGGCTTCAATGTCATTTTTGATGAGGGAGAACTGTGTTTGTAGCGCATTGAGATCAGATTCATTATGGGCAATGCCATCCTTGATGGTTTTTTCCAGGGAACGGGCTTGGTCGGCCAGTTTCGTTGCTCCTAAAAAAGCGGCGGCGCCGCAGATGCGGTGGGCCAGCTTGATGGCCTCTTCGTGCCGCTCATGTTTGAGATGCTCCATGAGATGGGATAGGTCTGTTGTGGTGGTGTCCATGAACATTTCCAGGACGGCTACCGGGTGTCTGGCTAGTTGGGTGGATGTGCTTGGGGTGTTGGCCAAGGGGGATATGGATTTCGGCGTCAGCCAGTTAGCCAAGGTGGCCGAGAGTCGCGTACTCGTGATGGGTTTTTCGAGAGCGTCATCCATGCCGGCGCTGCGCCATTCATCGACCAAGGCGATTTGGCGGTTGGTCAGTGTGGTGGCGGTGAGTACCAGGATGGGGCAACGCGGTAAATTGTTGCGGGATTCCAAGGCGCGGATCTCGCAGGTGGCACGCAGTCCATCCCAGCCGGGCATCTGGTAGTCCATGAGGATTAGATCGAATGGGGTGTCTGCGTCGCGGTAGGCAACAAAGGCCGCTTGTCCATCGCTGGTCAGCGTAGGGGTTGTACCCATTTGGGTGAGCATTTCTTGGATCAGGAGTTGGTTGACGGGGTGGTCCTCGGCGACCAGGATGCGTGCCCCGTTGAATTGGCCCAATGGGGTTTCGTGCAGACCTTGATCCGGGTGGTTGGCGGCTATGTCGATGGGTGACGCGGCCTCTAGCGGGACTTCGAGGTGGAAACAACTTCCGATCGGATCAGGTTGGTCGGCGAGCGGCTCTTGAAGCCAGAGGCGGCCGCCCATGCGTTCGGCCAGTTCGCGGCAAATGGTCAGGCCTAACCCTGTACCCCCAAAATGGCGGCTGACGGAGCCATCGGCTTGGATAAAGGCCTCAAAAATGTCGTTGCGCACTGCCTCCGGGATGCCGATGCCGGTGTCCGTAATGGAAAAAAGCAGGTTCTGCGGGTGGGTGTCAGAATCGGGGTATTCGACCGTGAGGGTGACTGAGCCTTGCTCGGTAAATTTGATGGCGTTGTCGAGCAGGTTGGTGAGGATCTGGCGCAGGCGTAGCGGATCACCCGTGACCCAGCGCGACAGGTTGTCTGGCAGCATCAGATGAAACTGTAGACCGGCCGTCTCGGCACGGTGCTGCGGTAGTTGGCAGGTAGAGAGGAGCAGTGCCGGAAGGTCGAAGGCGACTTGTTCGATGGTCATTCGCCCGGCGGTCAGCTTGGAAAAATCGAGGAGATCGTTCAAGAGCCTCAGTAGGGTGCGCGCGGAATCGTTGATGGCGCGGACATACTCGGCTTGTGTCGGGGTGAGTGGTTGGCGTTGAAGGAGGTCGGCCATTCCCAGGACCCCGTTCATCGGGGTGCGAATCTCATGGCTGATGTTGGCGATGAACTGGGTTATCAGGGTGGCAGCGGCGAGTTCTGCTGTGTGAGCGGCCTGCAGGGCCTGCTCTGCCTCTTTTTGGAGCGTGAGGTCGCGCACGATGGCCTGCAGGGTGGGTTTGCCCTCAAAGCGCATGGCGTGCAAGGCGATCTCGGCCGGGAAGTGGGACCCGTCGGCGCGTTGGGCTTCCCAGTTCAGGTAGGCGTGTCCCTCGGCAAAGGCGGTGGCAATAAATTCGGTGGCCACTTCGGCTGCCGTGCGACCGTCCGGTTGCGGATTGGCACCCAAATATTCGGGATTCAGGGCGAGGAATTCAGCCTCATTTAGATAACCAAACATGTCGATGGCGGAGGGGTTGCAGCCGATAAAGCCATCACTCCCGAGAATGACGATGCCTTCGGTGTTGGTTTCAAACAGGGTTTTGTAACGGTTGCGTGCCCGCTCGGTCTCGGAGGCCAGGCGTTGGACGCGTTTCAGGACTAGAGCACTAATGAAGACGGCTAACAGTAGCGCCATCAGCCCCAGGATGAACATTAGCGTACGGGTATGTCTATAGGTTTGATTGGCTTTCAGGGTGGCCTGTTGAGTGATTTTTTGTTGGGCCTGAATGAGGTCATCGAGCGTGGCGACCAGCGCCTGCTGTCGAGGAAATTCCTCGGTTTGCAAGAGATGGAGGGCCTTGGGTGCCTGTGTGCTCATGGCCAGATCGATGATCTTGATCATCAACGGTTGGTTTTCCAGGGTCAGGCGGTCCAGTCGTTTAAGGATGGCCTTTTCCTCGGTGTTGAGTGGATAGGCCTCCAGCTTTGGGCGGATGGCAAGGTAGGTGCTGCCAAGTTGGTAAAAACGTTGCATTAACTGGTCACGGGTGAAGTCGTCGTGCGTGATGAAGATGTCGTGCATGGTTAAAGCACGATCGCGCAGGGTGTCGCGCATGAGATTGGCGTGGCGGGTTTTTTCAATAACTTCGTCTGTGATGCTGGCCAGACGTTGGTTGTTCTCTTCCAATGCGTTCAGGCCGGTAATACTCATCGCGATGATGATGAAGAAAGAGAGCAGAAAGCCACTGCCTACGGTGTATAGCAGGTGGCTTGGGAGCGGAAGGGCGGGGCGCGTCGGTGGCATGGAATCGCCATCTTACGGCGGGGATCGCGAAGGGGGAAGGGATGGTGAACGCTGCAGGGCCTTCCCCGCAGTGAGTCAGCGGGTCACGATTTGATAGAACGCAAAGCTGGCCAGCCAGGCTACTACAACTGACCAGGCGATGGAGGTGAGGGTGAATCGCAGGCTGCGCGATTCGCGCCGGATTGCGGCCAGAGTAGCCAGGCAGGGCGTGTAGAGCAGGGTGAAGAGCATGAAACTGTAGGCTTGCCGCCAGTCTATGTTGCGTGCCACGACACCGCCCAGTTCATTGGGGCCCGCACCGTAGATGACGGCCAGTGCGCCGACCACGACTTCCTTGGCGACGAAGCCAAACATCAAGGCGATGGAGAGCAGGTTGTCGATGCCCAGGGGTTCAAAAAGGGGGGCAGTAAGCGTGGCGATCTGGCCGGCCAAAGACTGCGGACTGGCGGGTGTGACGCCCCAGGGGAGGTGGGTTAGAAGCCAGATAATGGCAACACCCGCGACGATGAATCCACCGGCCCCGCGCAGGAACTGTCCGGCCTCGCGCAGGGCTTGCAGGGCCAGATAGGTGAAGGTGGGGTAACGGTAAGGGGGGAGTTCCATGATCAGCGGTTCTTGTGTGCCGACCTGACCACGCCAGATAAAGGCGGTGAGAAAGGCCACCAGAAAGGACAGGACATAGAAGGACAACAGCACCCACGGCGCGGCCTGAGGCGAAAAGACGGCGGTGGTGAAGAAGAGGAAGACTTGCAGGCGCGCCGAGCAGAGCGAGAAGGGGATGATCAGCATGGAGAGACGGCGTTGCAGGGGGTTGCGCAGCACCCGCGTCCCCATGACGGCCGGGACATTGCAGCCGAAACCCATGATTTGCATGACGAAGGCACGCCCATCCAGGCCCATGCGTGACATCAATGCGTCCATCAGGAAGGCGGCGCGGGCCATGTAGCCGCTGTCTTCGACGGCGCTCATGACCAGGTAGAAGGTCAGGATGATGGGCAGAAAGGTGGTAACGGTCCCGACCCCGTCGTAGAGACCATCGAGCAGGAAACTCGTCAGCGGTGCTGGCAGCGGGGAGAGAAGCGGTGCGATCCAGACAGTCTTGGCGGCCTCCAGCGCTTCACTGAGGTGTTCTTGCAGGGGCGCGCCGATGCTGTAGACGATCTGGAACAGGCCGAGCAGGATGAAAAAGAAGGCGATGATGCCCAAGCCGGGGTGGAGGAGCAGGTTGTCGATACGATCGGTGTAGGTGGCCGCTGGCATCTGCGGAGTCCGTACGGTGGTTGCCAGCAGGGCAGTTGTCTGGGCCTCGATGACATCGTCTTCGAGGAGTACATCGATCGGTGTGTTGCGACGACTTGCGGTGTCGGCCTGTGTCTCTTCTTTGTGCAGCACGGTCTCCAGTGCTTGAAGCACGGCCTGGGTGCCATGGCCGTATTTTGCGCTAATGAGACAGACAGGGCAGCCCAGGGCCTTTTCCAGCGCATCGCGATCGATCAGGACCTTGCGGCGGATGGCTTCGTCGGCCATGTTGAGGATCAGGATCAGGGGCAGGCCGAGCTGTTTGATCTGTAGGGCGAAGGCGAGTTGGCGCTCAATCTGGGTGGCGTTGAGGACCACGATCAGGGCGTTGATGGGCTGTGTTTCGAGGAAGTGGCGCGCGATCCGCTCGTCTTCGCTGAAGCCATGCAGGTTATTGAGGCCCGGCAGGTCGATCAGTTCGACCATGCGGGCACCCACCAAGAGACGGGCACCCTGCAGTTCCACGGTCATCCCGGGCCAGTTTCCGACGCGGGCGCTGGCCCCGGAAAGGCGGTTGAAAAGGGTGGATTTCCCCGTGTTTGGCATGCCAACGAGGGCAATACGCGCCTTGCTCATGTGGGGTCAGTCGTGGTTAGAAGGTGGGATTGACATGAATGCTGGCCGCCTCGGCGCGACGCAGGATGATGTCGGTCTGGCCGGCGCGAACCTGTAATGGCCCCGATAAGGGTGCACTGCGTACGACGCTAACGGGGTTTCCTGGCTTGATGCCAAGGGCACGCATACGGGAAACCATCTCGGCTTGAGCCTCGATATAACACACCGTGGCGATCATCCCGGTGGGCAATTGGTCGAGTTGTGTCAGTACAGGATCATGCGGCTTCATAAGCATCAGATTATACCTATACAAGAATGATTATCAAGTACGAATGATTCTGATGCGCTGATGGCACCGCTGGTCTAGTATTCGGGAATTACAGTCTTAATGGCGATCATTATGCTGCGTGAAACCATGGCGCTGATGCGCGATTTGCACCGATTGCAGGAGATTGCGACCGTGTTGGTGCATTACGGCTGGGGGGATTTGGTCAAGCATTCGGGTGTGGCGCGCACCTTGGAACGGGCCGGGCGTCTGGTGCACTGGCAACCGTCCCGGGATGTTGAACAGTTGGACCAGCCCGTGCGTTTGCGTCTGGCGCTGACAGAACTGGGACCGACTTTCGTTAAGCTGGGTCAGGTGTTAGCGACCCGCGTGGATGTTTTTGCGCCGCAGTGGATAGAGGAATTGGAGAAGTTGCACAACCAGGTGCCACCGGTGGCTTTTGAGGTGGTTGAGCGCACCTTGTCTGAGGCCTTTGGTCACCCCCTTGAAGAGGTTTTTCAGTCATTCGAGAAAGAGGCTTTTGCGGCGGCTTCGATTGCCCAGGTGCACGCCGCCGTTCTGCATGACGGTACCCCGGTGGTGGTCAAGGTCCGTCGCCCGGATATCCTGCCCAAGATTGACGCCGATCTGCGTATCCTTGATCACTTGGCGAGGATCGTCGAGCTAGAGTGGCCGGAGACGCGCAATTATCGCCCGGTACAGATCGTGGCCCAGTTAAGGCGGTCCCTGACGCGTGAGACAGATCTGGTCAAGGAGGCGCGTAATCTGGATAGCTTCGCGGGTTATTTTGCCGGTGACGATACGGTACGGGTGCCGCGCGTCTATTGGGATTATTGTCGCGATAGCGTGAATGTTCAGGAACGCCTGCTGGGTATCCAGGGCACTGACTTTGCCAGGGCCCGTGAGGCCGGTTATGACTTGACGCTGTTGGCGCGGCGCGGCGCCGATGCCGTGCTCAAGATGATCCTGGTGCATGGCCATTTTCATGCGGATCCGCACCCGGGAAACATCCTGTTTCTGCCCGAAAACCGGATCGGCATGATCGATTTCGGGATGGTGGGCCAGTTGACAGTGGCGCGGCGTGAACAGCTGATCCAGTTCCTCTACGCACTGATCGGCAAGGATGAGATCGGTATGCTGGATGTGCTGGTGGTCTGGGCTGGGGATGCCGAGATTGATGAAGAAAAACTGGCCTATGACCTGACCGAGTTGGTGATGAGTTATGACAACCTGGCCCTGAAGGATATCCGCTTGGGTGCCCTGTTGTCTGATGTTACGGCGATTATGCGCGGCAACAATCTGGCCTTGCCGCCGGACCTGACCTTGTTGTTCAAGGCCTTGATTACCCTCGAAGGTTTGGGCCATCAGCTTGATTCGGAGTTCCATATGGTTGATGACCTGGAACCCTTTGTGCGTGCCTTGATGGAGGCGCGCTATACGCCGGCTGCGGTGCTGGCGCGTACCCGGCGCAGTCTCAAGGAGTTGGCTGGCGTTGTTACGGGTTTGCCACGCGATCTGGTGCGCTTGTTGCGTCAGGCGCGGCGCGGGCGCCTTCGCATTGACCTGGATCTCAAACGACTTGACAGTTTTGGCGCCCAGCTCAATCGGGCCTCCAACCGTCTCACGATGGGGATCCTGACTGCCTCGTTGGTTATTGGTTCGTCCATTGTCCTGACCGTGGACAGGGGGCCGGATTTCTTTGGTCTGCCTTTGCTGGGTGCGCTGGGTTTCATCCTCGCGGTGATCAACAGCTTCTGGATCGTGGCGTCGATCTGGCGTTCCGGGAAGGAATAATTGCTGCTGACTAGCTGGTAGAATGGGCCCATAAGTCGCCTTTAACATCTTTTATCGAACATGGAACGCATCTATAACTTCAGTGCCGGCCCGGCGGTGCTCCCGCGCGAGGTTCTTGAGCAGGCCCGTGACGAGTTGGTCAACTGGCAAGGCTGTGGCATGTCAGTGATGGAGATGAGCCATCGCGGCAAGGAGTTCTCCGGGATCGCCGCCGAGGCCGAGGCCGACTTTCGCGAACTGCTGGCGGTGCCGGCGAACTATCGCATCCTGTTTATGCAGGGCGGGGCGATTGCGCAGAACGCCATCATCCCCATGAACCTGCTCGGTCAGAAACAGACGGCCGATTATGTAGTGACTGGCATCTGGTCGGAAAAATCGCAGAAGGAGGCGCGCCGCTATACGACGGTCAATATCGCTGCGACGGCGGAGGCGAGCGGACATACCACGGTACCACCGATGGCGGATTGGACGCTGTCTACCGATCCCGCGTACCTCTTTACCTGTACCAATGAAACCATTGGTGGGGTTGAGTATCCGTTTGTGCCGGATCTGGCGCAGATTGGTCGCGCCGAGGTGTCCGTGGTGGCCGACATGTCTTCGCACATCCTGTCGCGGCAGATCGATGTCTCGAAGTACGGGCTGATCTTCGGCGGGGCGCAAAAAAATATCGGCCCGGCTGGTCTGACCTTTGTCATCGTTCGGGACGATCTGCTTGGCTACGCCATGCCGCATTGCCCGAGTGCCTTTGACTACCGCGTCGTGGCCGACAATCAGTCGATGTACAACACGCCCGCAACCTATAGCCTTTATATTGCCGGACTGGTCTTTCGCTGGCTGAAGGAGCAAGGCGGTGTGGCGGCCATGGAGCAGCGCAATATTGTCAAGGCGAAGTGGCTTTACGATGCCCTTGATCAGGATGGGTTTTACACTACCTCGGTCGACCCGGCCTGCCGTTCGCGTATGAATGTGCCCTTTTTCCTCAAGGATGAGCGACTCAATGACACCTTCTTGACCGAGGCCAAGGCTGCCGGGTTGGTGCAATTGAAGGGCCACAAATCGGTGGGTGGAATGCGCGCTTCGATCTATAACGCAATGCCTGCTGAGGGCGTACAGGCCTTGGTTCGTTTCCTTCATGATTTCTCGCGCCGCCATGGATGAGATAAAGCCTAACGCAACATTGACGGATCTGCGCACTCAGATTGATGCGGTGGACGATCAGATCCTTGCGCTCCTGAATGCACGCGGTCGCCTGGCGCAGGCGGTGGGGCATAGCAAGAATGGTGCGCCGGTGTACCGGCCTGAGCGCGAGGCGCAGGTGTTACGCCGGCTTACCGAACAGAACAGCGGCCCGTTGACCGGGGCCAGCATCAACATTTTGTTCCGCGAGATCATGTCGGCCTGCCGCTCGCTGGAACAACCTCTGTCGGTTGCCTATTTGGGTCCGCAAGGAACCTTTTCCGAACAGGCGGTGATCAAGCAGTTCGGTCAGTCTGCCAGCCGTATGCCGCAGGCGTCCATTGATGAGGTGTTCCGTGCCGTTGAACGCGGCGAGGCGCATTATGGTGTGGTGCCGATCGAGAACTCGACCGAGGGCATCATCTCGCGCACCCTAGATCTGTTGCTGGATACCGATCTGGTGATCTGCGGCGAGGTTTTCGTGCGGGTGCGACAGAACCTGATGCGGCGCAGCGATGGGGCGCACAGGATCGGTTTGGATGGTATCCGCGTCGTCTATTCTCACGCCCAGTCATTGGCGCAGTGCCAGAACTGGTTGCGCCAGAATCTGCCTGAGGTCGAGCAGATCTCGGTCGCTAGCAATAGCGAGGCGGCGCGTCTGGTTTTGGGGCGGGATGATGCGGCCGCCATCGGTGGTGAGCTGGCGGCCGAATATCACGGACTGAATTTGGTCGTGCGCGATATCGAGGATACGGCGAAGAACACCACGCGCTTCGTAGTCCTGGCGCATGAGGCGGTGGCACCGTCTGGGCGTGACCGTACTTCGCTGGCCGTGGCGATCAATAATCGCCCTGGTGCGTTGGTTGAGTTACTGGCCCCTTTCGCCCGCCACGGGATTAATCTAATCAGTTGGAACACGCGGCCGGCGCGTAATGAACTTTGGGAGTATGTGTTTTGCGTTGATGCTGAAGGCCACGCCAACGACCCTGCGCTTAAGGCCGCCTTGGCCGAGCTGGAGAAGAACACGGCCTTTCTTAAGGTGTTGGGCGCTTATCCTGTGGCCGTGTTATGAAGCGCTGTCATGGGCTGTGACGCGCTACCCCATATCCGTGCGATTGCGTCCTATGTGCCGGGCAAGCCAATCGCCGAGTTAGCGCGCGAGTTCGGTCTCAGTGAGGCGGACATCGTCAAACTGGCCTCTAACGAAAATCCGTTAGGCATTTCGCCTCAGGCCAAGAGGGCTGTGGCGGCCGCGTTGGATGACTTGGCGTTGTATCCCGACGGTAACGGCTTTGCACTGAAACAGGCGCTGTCGGCACGGTTGGCTGTTGGTGCTGATCAGATCGTTCTAGGCAATGGTTCCAATGATGTGCTGGAACTCGCCGCGCGGGTGTTTTTGGTACCGGGCCGTTCGGCTGTATTTTCTGAACATGCCTTTGCGGTTTATCCCCTGGCCATTGCCGCCTGTAACGCCATGCCGATTCAGGTGGCGGCGAGGGATTTCGGCCATGACCTTACCGCGCTGCGCGCTGCGATTCGTGACGATACCGCGATGGTCTTTATCGCCAACCCCAATAACCCGACCGGGACGCATCTGTCCAATGCCGAGATGGCAGATTTTCTGGCAACGGTGCCGGCGCGCGTCATGGTCGTACTGGACGAGGCGTATACCGAGTTTCTCGACACGCCGTCGGATGCCTTGGCCTGGCTGGCTCAGTACCCCAACCTTATCGTGACCCGTACCTTTTCGAAGGCCTATGGTCTGGCGGGTTTGCGTGTCGGTTATGCGCTGGCAAGGCCCGAGGTGGCTGACCTCATCAATCGTCTGCGCCAGCCCTTTAATGTCAATAGCCTGGCCTTGGCCGCCGCCGAGGCCGCGCTGGAGGATGTTGATTTTCTGGCGCGGTCCAAGCGGGTGAATGATGAAGGCCGCACGCAACTGTTGGCCGCTTTCAAGTCGCTGAACTTGGACGCCATTCCTTCGGTAGGCAACTTTATCTGTGTCAAGGTTGGCGCCACGGCCGGGGTCGCGCAGGCGGTATATCAAGGCCTGCTGCGCCGAGGTGTCATTGTTCGGCCCGTGGCCAACTACGGTTTGCACGGTTATTTGCGCGTATCGATTGGTCTGTCGCATCAGAATGCCCGCTTCTTGGCGGCGTTGGGCGAGGTGTTGCCATGATCCGTAAACTGGCTATTCTCGGCGTCGGTTTGATCGGCGGTTCGTTTGCGTTGGCGTTGAAGCGCGCGGGTGTGGTCGGGCAGGTGGTCGGCTATGGCCGCAATCGCGAGAACCTGGAGGTGGCGCGGTCTTTGGGCGTACTGGATGTCATTATGGACACCCCCGGTGCGGCAGTGGCAGAGGCCGATGCGATTTGTCTGTCGGTCCCGGTGGGGGCCTTGCCCGATCTGCTGACCCAGATTGCGCCTTATCTGCGTGATGACGCGCTGATTACCGATGTTGGCAGTACCAAGCAGGATGTTATCTTCGCGGCGCGGGCCGCGTTAGGCGATCGTATTGCCCAGTTTGTGCCAGGACATCCCATTGCCGGTGCGGAGGACAGTGGCGCGACGGCGGCTCGACCGGAGTTGTTTCACGGCAAGTCGGTCATTTTGACTCCGCTAGCGGAAAACCGCGCCGAGACCATTGCCCGGGTGTCTGGCTGGTGGCAGGCCTGCGGCGCAGCGGTGACCGAGATGGAGGCCGAGCGTCATGACCGTATCTTCGCGGCCGTGAGTCATTTGCCGCATCTGGCGGCCTTTGCCTTGGTTGCCGAGTTGGCTGAGCGCCCGGAGGCGGCGCTGTTTTTCCAGCACGCGGGCAGCGGTTTTCGTGACTTTACCCGCATCGCGGCGAGCCACCCTGAGATGTGGCGTGACATTGCGCTGGCCAACCAGGGTGCGCTGCTGGACGAGATCGATCGTTACCAGGAGGCGCTGGCCCGCCTGCGTCAGTTGCTGGAAAATGGGGATAGCGCAGCGCTCCAGGCACTCTTTGAACGCGCCTCTACGGCGCGTCGCACATTAACAACTTATCTGGATAGATCATGACCGAATACATTGACATTCCCGCCGCGCGCGGGGCCTTGGGTAGCGTGCGCCTGCCCGGTTCCAAGAGTATCTCCAATCGCGTTTTGTTGTTGTCGGCGTTGGCTGCGGGCACCACTGAAGTTAAGGCGCTGCTCGACTCGGATGACACCCGCGTGATGCTGGAGGCCCTGCGTGCGTTGGGCGTGAACTGGCAGCGTTATGAAGGTACGGACGACTATCGTGTTGAAGGTGTCGGTGCGTTTCCGGCTCCCTTGCTGGTGGCATCGGCATCTCCCCAAGGGGGATTTATTCCCTCCCCGGGGCGGTCCGGCGGTGGGTTCCCGGTCAAACAGGCCGAGTTGTTTCTGGGTAATGCGGGTACGGCCTTCCGTTCGCTGACCGCCGCCTGCGCGCTGGCGGGAGGCGACTATGTGTTGAAAGGTGTGCCGCGCATGCACGAGCGGCCGATCGGTGATCTGGTCGATGCGCTGCGCCAATTGGGCGCGCAGATCGAATATATCGAAAACGCGGGTTTTCCCCCGCTCAAAATCTCACCCGTTGCCTCGGGATCCTCCAAAATGGCGCAGGATGGTCGAGGGCTGGCGAAGCCCGTCGAGGCATTGGGGGAGGGGGCAACCGTCAGCGTCAAAGGCTCCGTCTCCAGTCAGTACCTCACCGGCATCCTGCTTGCGGCACCGCTCTTGGGGCGCGAGGTGACGGTGCGGGTAGAGGGTGAACTTATCTCCAAGCCTTATATCGAGATCACGCTGAATTTGATGCAACGCTTCGGCATCGAGGTCAAGCGTAAGGAATGGCATACCTTTACTGTACCCGCCGCAATCTACCAAAGCCCCGGCGAGATCGAGGTCGAGGGCGATGCCTCGTCGGCCTCCTATTTTCTCGCGGCGGGGGCTATTGGTCATGGCCCGGTGCGCGTCGATGGTGTGGGCCGCAACAGTATCCAGGGCGATGTGCGTTTCGCCGAGGCCCTGGCGCGCATGGGTGCAGAACTCAGCTTTGGCCCTAACTGGATCGAATGCCGACGCGGCTGCGCTGACCGGCTCGAAGGCATCACCCTTGACTGCAATCACATCCCGGATGCAGCGATGACCTTGTGTGTGGTTGCCTTGTTTTCCAACGGCCCGACACGCCTCAACAACATTGCCTCTTGGCGGGTCAAGGAGACCGACCGCATCGCTGCTATGGCGGCCGAACTGCGCAAGCTCGGTGCTACAGTGGAAGAGGGCGCTGACTACATCGTGGTAACTCCGCCGAAGAGTGTCACGCCCAATGCGGCCATTGACACCTACGACGACCACCGTGTCGCCATGTGTTTCTCGCTGGTTGCTGTCGGTGGCGCACCGGTGCGTATCAATAACCCTCAATGCACGGCCAAGACCTTCCCGACCTATTTCGACGAATTCGCGCGGATTCGGCTGTAGGGATGACAGGATTACGATAAGGTAACCATGACCATTTCTGTGATTGCGATTGATGGCCCATCGGCCTCCGGAAAGGGCACGGTGGCGGCGCGCGTGGCGCAGGCCCTGGGCTTTCATTATCTGGATTCTGGCGCGATTTATCGCGTGACCGCTTATGCAGCGCAGCAGCGTGGCGTGGCGCTGGATGATGAGGTGGGTTTGGCGCAGCTTGCCGTCGGTTTGGACCTGCGTTTTGATGGGGTGGAGGTATGGCTGGATGGGAGGGCGGTGGGCGATGCGATTCGCACCGAGGAGGCCGGTCGGGCCGCCTCGCGGATCGCTGCACTGCCGGCCTTGCGTGCGGCGCTGTTGCAGTTGCAGCGGGGTTTTCGCAAGGCCCCGGGATTGGTGACGGATGGGCGCGACATGGGCTCGGTGGTCTTTTCGGACGCCGATCTCAAGGTGTTTTTGACTGCGAGTGCCGAAGTGCGTGCAGATCGACGCTATAAACAGTTGATCGAAAAAGGATTCGATGCTAACCTATCGGCCCTCTTGCAAGACCTGCAGGAACGGGATGCGCGTGATGCGGCCCGGGCCGTAGCTCCCTTGCAGCAGACCGCCGACGCGCAGTTGCTGGAGACCTCAAACATGGGCATTGATGATGCCGTGAACTGGGTTCTGGTGGCCTACACGAAGGCTTCCGGTATGGCGTAATGGCTGACTGGTATTTGACGACCCGCAGGGCGGTCCTGCGGTTTTTTATTGCGATCCTAACGCAGCCCGATTCGGCACCTTGCCTTTCGGATTTTTAACGAGCCTTTATGTCTACTGCTACTGCAACCCCCCTCGAATCCTCCATGGAATCCTTTGCCGCCCTCTTTGAAGAGAGCATCGCCCGCCAGGAGATGCGTTCCGGCGAGATCATTACCGCCGAGGTGGTGGGGATTGATCACAATTTTGTTACCGTCAACGCTGGCCTCAAATCCGAGAGCTTGATCCCCCTAGAAGAGTTCCTCAACGACAAGGGTGAGGTCGAGGTCAAGCTGCATGATTTCGTCAAGGTGGCTATCGAGTCCATCGAAGACGGCTTCGGTGCGACCAAGTTGTCGCGCGATCGTGCCAAGCGTTTGGCCGCCTGGTTGGATCTGGAAGAAGCGATGGAAGAGGGCCGCGTCATCAAGGGTCAGGTACAAGGTAAGGTCAAGGGCGGTCTGGCCGTCATGGTCAACGGTATTCGTGCCTTCCTGCCGGGTTCGTTGCTGGACAATCGTCCGGTCAAGGACACCACTCCGTTTGAAAATCGCGAGACCGATTTGAAGGTTATCAAGCTTGATCGCAAGCGTAACAATGTGGTTGTGTCGCGCAAGGCCGTTTTGGAAGTCAGCACGGGCGCCGAGCGTGCAGCCCTGCTGGAGACCATTAAGGAAGGCGCCATCATTAAGGGCGTGGTCAAGAATATTACCGAGTACGGCGCTTTCGTCGACCTGGGCGGTATGGATGGCCTGCTGCACATCACCGACCTGGCCTGGCGTCGTGTCAAGCACCCGTCCGAAGTCATTGCGGTGGGCGAAGAAGTCACCGCTGTGGTACTTAAGTTTGACCAGGACCGTGGGCGTGTCTCTCTGGGCATGAAGCAGTTGGGCGAAGATCCGTGGGTGGGCCTGTCCCGCCGCTATCCGGCCAAGACGCGTCTGTTCGGCAAGGTCGCCAACCTCACCGATTACGGCTGCTTTGTCGAGATTGAGCCGGGCATCGAGGGTCTGGTGCACATCT
>SXGU01148644.1_pt1 | contig 17179 bp, 16 predicted proteins | sample 3174531 | NCBI WGS metagenome assembly SXGU01 (sample SAMN11356863, study PRJNA531348) | freshwater metagenome | isolation source: freshwater sample F1-140 | place: China: Fuxian Lake, Yuxi | collected 2017-12-25 | reverse complement strand
GTTGGCACCGGTGGGACCACGGGACGGCCTCTGCGCCTACCCTTCACCGCCGGGGATGTCCAGGTCTATGCCGAGCAGGGGGCCCGCGCTTTATGGGCCATGGGTTGCCGACCCACAGATACTGTCATCAATTTGTTCAACTACAGCATATATGCCGGTGGGGTTGCCGGCGGGAACAGCTTCGAATACCTAGGCGCCACGGTCCTTCCCTACGGAGTCGGCCAGACTGCTCGGCTGTACGACCTGCTCAAACACCTTCAGGGAAACCTGGCCATTTACGCGACCCCTTCTTACGCTGTGCGCTTGGCTGATCGGGCCGATGAAGAGGGAATCAACCTGCGAAATCTGGGCGTTCGCAAGGGCTTCCTGTCCGGCGAAGCTGGACTCCAGATCCCTGGCTACCGCGAACGGATCGAATCAGGCTGGGGCATGCTGGCCCGCGATCTGTATGGTGCCGCAGAAGTCGGTGCCCACAGCGCGGAATGCGAACAGCTCAACGGCCTGCACTGGTTTGGCAGCGGCCTGGTGATCGCCGAGCTGATCGACAGCGAGACGCTGGAGGTGTTGCCGATGCAGGAGGGTGCGGTCGGTGAATTCGTTTTCACCAGCATCCAGCGGGAGGCCGGCCCCTTGGTGCGTTTGCGGACGCACGACCAAGTCGAGATCTATACGGAGGCCTGTCCCTGTGGCCGGACGAGCTTCCGGTTTCGGACCCGGGCCCGCAGTGACGATATGTTTGTAGTCAAGGGGATCAACGTCTATCCACTGGGCATTCAGAGCGTCCTGGCAGACCTGAGACCCGCTGTCACCGGGGAATACCGGGTGATCCTGCGTAAGGCACCGCCGATCGATTACGAGCCTGAGCTGCAGGTCGAGGTCGGCCGCAACACCTCCCCAGAAGACATCGAAGCCCTGCTCATGCGGGTCCGTCAAACGGTCCGTGATCGGCTCAGCTTCACCTCCGACGTCCGGGCAGTCGAGCCGGGCATCATCGCTTCGGAGCATAAAACCCGACGGGTCTACCGGGCCTATGATGGTATTTTGCCTGAAGGAGAGATTCCGATGACGATACCCAGCGGGACAGGTTGAGGCCGAAGGCCGGCGACGAATAACAGGAGATAGCCGTGGAAAAACATAAGATCATTCTAGATATCGATAACGCGACCGGAATCCCCGCCCGGGACGTCGATGACGGGCTGGCGATCGCTCTGGCCCTGGCCTCGCCGGAGCTGGACCTGCTGGGCATCACCACCTGCGCGGGCAACTGCCGGACCACCGAATCCACCGACAATACCCTCCGGATGTTGGAACTGGTCGACCGCACGGATATCCCCGTGGCCGCTGGGCGGGATGACCCCCTCATTCAAAACGTCAGTGCCAGCCTAGAATACCTGCAGGGCTGGACCCGAAACTACGGCTATCTCTGGGAAGGTTCCCCGGTCCTGCCGCCGGCGCGTACGAAGCCGATCAAGCAGCCGGCCCATGAATTCATCATCGAAATGGTCAAAAAACATCCCGGACAGGTGACCATCGTCAAGGAAGGCTCGCTAACCAACCTGGCCTTGGCCCTGCTGGTTGAGCCGGAAATTGCTCCCCTGGTCAAAGGCGTTGTACACATGGGGGGCGATTTTGGGACACCCTGGTACGCCACTCCGGGTGCGGCGGCGGTGGACGATGACCCCGCCATCTGGCGCCATATCGTCCGCATGAATACGGTCTACGATCCTGAAGCCACCACGATCGTGGTGCAGTCGGGCATCCCCTTTACCTTTGTCACCAGCAAGATCTGTGCCCGCGTGCTCCTGCGCCCGGAAGATGTGAATGCAATCGCGGCCGTCGGCACGCCTTATCACGACTATATCGCCGGGGTATCCCGGCCCTGGGTGCGCTGGCAGACGGATTTTCGCGGGCGGAAAGGCGCATGCATGTGGGATCCGCTCACTCTGGCCCTGGTTTACGAACCGGACTTCTGCGTCCTGGCTCCCATGCGCTGCGACCTCGATAAATTCCGCGCTTGGGAGTTCCCCTGGCTGTTCCCCGATCATAACGGACCCCAGGTGCGGGTGACGGTGGACGTAATGGACGAGAAATTTGAGCGCCATCTGGTCAAGCGGCTGACGGCTCGGATCGATTGAGCGCGCCAAGAATTAATTAAGCATAGCCCCGGTTCAGGCGCTGCCCCGATCCGGCTGCTCTGGGAAGGAACCCCATGTCAGAGACAGTGCTTTATGAGGTCCGCGATCGGGTCGGTTGGGTGACGCTGAACCGCCCGGAGGTTCTGAATGCGATCAATGCGGACATGCTCCACCGCCTGATAGAGATCGTTGCCGCCGCCTCGACAGAGGAGAGTGTCCGGGTCCTAGTCTGGACCGGGACGGGACGCGCTTTCTGTGTCGGCGGCGATATCAAAGATATGACGAACCTCGACGAAACCACTTTTCGGCACAAAGCCCATCTGTACCAGGTCCTCAGCCAGGCCTGCCGGGATTTCGATAAGCCCATTCTGGCCGCGCTCAACGGCTATGCCCTGGGAGGCGGTCTCGAGCTGGCCTTGATGTGCGATCTGCGGATGGCGGCAGAATCGGCTCAATTGGGCGTGCCGGACGCGATCCTCGGCTTCAGCCCGACCGGCGGCATGACTTATCTGCTGCCGCGGATCGTCGGATTGGGTTGGGCCCTGCATCTCTCGTTCGTTCCAGACCCGATTTCAGCGGCGGCAGCGGAGCGGATCGGGCTGGTCACCCAGGTTGTGCCGGATGATGAGCTTCTGGACCGGGTCGAAGAGTTGGCCGGTCGCATGGCTGCCTACCCGGCGCATGGGGTGATGTATATGAAGCGGGCCTTTGGGATGTCCGCTGAAGCCACTTTTGCGGTAACCCTGAAGGTAGAAGAAGAGTTCGACGTAGCCTGCTTCTTCAACCCGGACACTCAAGCAGCCTTGAAGGTCTTCCTCGAATCGCGCCGGCAGAGGAAAGCCGCTCGCGATCCTGCCGAGGGTGCAAGTTGAAAGAAGCTCCCGAAATGGCAGATCCCGTCCTCTATGAAGTTCGGGAGCAGGTCGCCTGGACTTCACTTAACCGGCCGCGCGCCTTGAACGCGGTCAACGAAGCCATGGTCCTTGCGCTACTGGCCGCCGTGGCCGAAGCTGCCGCGGACGACCGGGTCCGGGTGCTGGTCTTGACTGGCGCCGGGCGGGCTTTCAGCGCCGGGGGGGATATTTTCGAAATGGCCGCGATTTCGGCTGCGGATGTGCGCAGCTTTCAGGGAAAGATCCAGAAGCTTAGCCGCGAGATGCGCGATCTAGATAAGCCGATCCTGGCGGCAGTGAATGGCTATGCGCTCGGGGCCGGGATCGAATTGGCCCTGATGTGCGATATGCGGATTGCCTCCCAGCAGGCCGTTTTTGGCGTGCCCGATGCGCAGCTTGGGATCAGCCCGGGTGGAGGGATGACGGCGATCCTGCCCCGGGTGGTCGGCCGCGGCCGCATGCTGGATCTGGCCTTGAGGACCTGGCCGATCGATGCTAAGGAAGCACTGCGCATCGGCCTGATCACGCAAATAGAAGCTGCCGAGGAGCTCATCGGGAAGGTCCAGGCTTTGGGCACTCGCCTGGCTTCCTTCCCCGCACAAGGTCTGGCTTTTTTGAAAAGGGCTTATTATCAGGGGGGCGAATCTTCCTTTGAAACGACTCTTAAAATTGAAGAGGAATATGACATCGGAAGCTTCCGTTCTGCCGAAACGCAAGCCGCGCTGCGGGCCTTTCTGGAAAGCCGCCGCCAGCGCAAAGCGAGCCAGGAGCGCTTACCCGGATGACACGCGCCTATTTGAACGAGGAAGTTGAAACCATGCCGGCCGGCCATCTGCACTGTCTCGAGAGAGAGCTTCTCGCCAGCCAATTTGAAGGGATCCCGGCCGTCAATCCCTTTAATGCTCGCAAGTTCGAAGCTTCCGGCGTCGATCCAGCTCAGGTGCTGGACGTCGATGACCTCGCCAGGCTCCCCGTTAACGAAAAGTCCGAGCCGGTCGCCTCGCAAGCAGTGGCTCCCTGCTCGGTATCAACCAGTCGGTACTCACCGAACAGATTGTTCAGTTGGCCGGCACCGGCGGGACAACCGCCCAGCTGCTGCGCGTGGCGTTCACGCGCCAGGACATCGACATCTACAACGAGCAGGGCGCCCCGGCCCTGTGGGCTATCGGCTGCCCCCGGCCCGGAGATATCGGTTTCAACTGCTTCCTTCACAGCCTGTATAGCGGGGTGTCAGCGATCAAGGGTTGTGGAGCCAGATGGGCACGCATTCGCAGACCAGCCAGTATGGGTAGGAGGTCACGGCACGATTGACCCAGGAACAGGAGAATTCGAAATGAGATATCTAGAAAAGGTCATCGCTGACATCCACAGTGGAAAATTCGCCCCGGATATGGTTCAGTGAGCAGCTAGGCGACTACCTCCTCTGGAAAAAAGTTTGCCACGAATACCTGAGGCCCCCGATGGCTAAAGCGAAACAAAAACTCTACGAAAAGCTCGGTCGGAGCCCCAACAAAGGCAGATAAGCACAACTATGACGTACGAAGCAATAATCCGCCTGGCTCCGGACCGGATCAGCGGAGAGATCGACCGCTACTTATACGGCAGTAATTTGGAACACGTCGGTGAGTCGGTTTACCGGGGGCTCTGGGCCGAGATGCTTAGATCGTCCAAATTTGAAGGCCCGGATCCGGTTTTCCGCTCGATGGCTCATGGAGGCGATACCTGGAGTAAAAACCCGAACCACGGGGTGGTGATACCGTGGCAGGCCATAAATCCTGACTATGAGCAGGTGGTATTCGACCACGATAACACCCATTATTATGCCGGCCTGGTCCGTCCGGGCGAAGCGCTCATCCGGCCCAGTTTCGCCGGAGCTGAAGGGCAGGCCTTCTCGGCCGCCGGGACCCGGCAAGCCTATACTGGCCCCCAATCGCAGCGGATCTGGGTCCGGCAAGCCAGCGGGAAGCCGCACGGGATCAGCCAGGGGGAGCTGCTCCTGCAGGTTGGGCGCGCCTATGACATACGTCTGGTTCTCAAGGGCGAGGGGCAAGCGGTCACGGTCCGGTTGGGGGATCAGAGCTGGCTCATTCCAGCAGTTTCTCACGACTGGGAAACTTTCCAGAAGACCCTCGTGCCGGGCATGACGGAGGCATCCGGCCGGCTTTCGATCACGATTCAGGATGAGGGCAACCTGTGGGTTGGCTGGGCTTCGCTGATGCCCGCAGATCACAAGGAAGGTTTTAGGGCGGACGCGATCGCTGCGATTCGGGCTTCCTGGACACCTACTTTTCTGCGCTGGCCTGGCGGCAATTTTGTTTCCTCCTACCATTGGATCGACGGAGTCGGCGAGCGGGGCCGCCGACCAGCTTATTTGGATCCGGCCTGGCAGTTATGGGAAACCAACGATGTCGGGACGGACGAGTTCATGGCCCTTTGCCGCCTTCTGAATACCGAGCCAATTCTGACCCTGAACATCGGCACAGGAAGTGTTGAGGAGGCGGTCGCCTGGGTGGAGTACTGCAATGGAGCGGTGAATACCCCTTTTGGCGCCTTGCGGGCGGCCAACGGCCACCCCGAACCCTATCAGGTCCGCACCTGGTTTGTCGGCAACGAACAGTTCGGCAACTGGCAGGACGGCCACAGCGATCCGGAGACCTACGCCCGCCGGTATCTGGCGTTTGCCCGGGCGATCCGGGCGGACTATCCTGACCTGACCTTGATCGGCGTCGGCGTGCCCTCCGATCAGCATGGCCATTGGAATGAACGGGTTTTGCAAATTGCGGGAGCCGAGATGGATTTGCTCAGCGTCCATTGGTACTCCATCCGCACCATGAGCTGGGAAGAGCCCCCGCCGCCGGACGCATTGGTGCCTGCCCAGTTGGGGGCCGGCCGCGAAGTAGAAAAAATGTTGGAGAAGACCATAGAGATCGTCGCGAACTACACCGATCCGGCGGTCCCGATCGCATTTGACGAGTGGAATACCTATATTCGGGCCAAGCCGCCACTCTTCATCGAGGAGTATAACCTGGCCGATGCCCTCTATACAGGGGTGCTGATGAACGCGTGCATTCGGATGTGCGGTCAGATCAAAATGTCGGCTGGATTCAATTTTATAAATGTGATGGGAAACTACCGCATCAGTCCGCGCTCCGTTTGGCGGACGCCGGCGACCCTCGTCCTAGAGCTTCTGACCAAAAACCGGGGCACTTGGGGGATCGTCTGTGACGTAAAGAGTCCGAGCTTCCAGACCGAGACTTTCGCCCAGCTTCTCGCCCAAGAGGACGTTCCTCTGTTGGACGCGGCGGCCACTTGGGACCCGCATATCCAGACGGTTTATCTATCGCTGGTCAACCTAGATGGAATGGCGGAAGCCCAGCTTGCCATAAACGGAATGGAGCGCGGAGAAGATTCCCAGACATTTACGATCCGCGCCGACTCTGCAGTCAGCCTGAATACCGAAGAGGCGCCGCAGGCGGTCTCAATCGAACAGGGCCGTTGGCCAGCCGAACAGGATTTCCTGCTGCTGCCGCCATTGAGCTTTACCATGGTGCGGATGAAGGTTCAATGAACCCAAAAACCACCTGGCCGCCTGCCTTTGTGCTAGAGTTCCCAGGCCGCAGTTCGCCCGAATACCGGGCGGCGATGGTCTGGTTTCTCGGGCTTGATCCGCAGGATGGTACTCGGCAATTCACAATATTGACTCCTTCTGGTTAAGTATGCTAACTTCTATTTGAAATCTTAGATTTTAGATTACAAAATGAATCTATTTATGACAACTGATATTGTTGCGACTAAAAACGAGAATGCTCCACAATTTCTCATTCCCGCCAATCTTCGGGAGGAAGTCTACGCTTGGTTGCGCAAGCGCATTCTTAGCCATGAGTACCCTCCCGGTTTTCGGTTCGACCTCCAGATTCTTGAAACGGAGCTAGGCATCAGTCGCACTCCTCTCAAAGAAGCATTACATAGGCTGGAAGTCGAAGGGCTGGTGGAGATCCAGCCTCGCCGGGGCACCTTTGTGATCAGCATTAACCCGCAAAGCCTAGCCGAGGACTTCGATGTCCGGCGAGCACCGGAACTTTACGCGGCTGAAGCGGCCGTACGCGAAGCTACCGACCAAGACCTACAGCAACTTAAGGCTCTAGCGGAAGAGATGCGCCGTCTGCCGGAAAACAACGATTACCAATCCGTCGTCGACAGGTACATACACCTTGACCATGAGTTTCATATACTGCTAGTGGGGTTGGCGCGAAACAGGCGCCTCATCGAAATTCATTAGCAGCTAGATGTTCACGCGAGAATGGCCCAAGTCAAACAAAAATTCACCGACTCCGACTCGAAGCATACCGAGTCGGAGCATAACGCAATCCTGAAGGCGCTTGAACGACGCGATGGCACGACATTGGTCAAAGCCCTGAGCGATCACATCGAACTTTCCAAGGCCCGGATGCTAAAAGTGCTCGAGGAACATGTCTGAACGCGACGTTGTCGTCGTAGGGGGCGGTCTCACCAAGTTCGCCGCCGAGCGCGCCGATGCTTCAGTTCGCGATCTGGTGGTCGAGGCAGTCATGTCGGCTGTGGAGGATGCGGGAGTTGACCTGCATGAGGTTGAACATGGTCTCACCAGCTATGAAAGCGATCACTTCAATCGCCAGATGACCCTAGGCGCAATTTTGCATGATCATATCGGGATGGTGCCCAAGCCCAACGTTCGGGTTGAGGGTGGCGGTGCAACTGGCGCGCTGGCTCTTCGCACTGCATGGGCTTATCTAAAGAGCGGCTTGTGTGATTCGATCGTCGTATATGGCGGCGAAACCAATGGTAAGAGCGTTACTACAACAACGGCAAATTATTTTTTCGCCCTTTCTTCTGACGCAGACTGGGAAATGATGGTGGGGGGCACCTACACTGCATATTATGCAGCGATGATCCGGTCGCATATGGATCTTTATGGCACAACCGAAAGGCAGTTTGCTCACATCGCAGTAAAGAATCGGCGCAATGCGCAATTCAACCCAATCGCCCAGCGACCAATGAATATGACCGTTGAAGATGTGCTTGCTTCAACGCCAATTGCAGATCCTTATAAAATGCTTGATTGCAGTCTTCTGTCTGACGGGGCTGCGTCCATGATTCTTGCCACAGAAGAGTGGGCTGAAGCGCATTCTACATTGTGGGGACGTCGACCGAAAATCTATTTTACCGGAACTGGCTGCGGGACAGATACCATGCGCCTTGGCGACCGCCCACATCCTTATCCCGGCCTTGCGCACTTTCGCGGTAAGCATGAGGCTGCGCAGCGTGCTTATATAATGGCGGGAATATCAGATCCGCTTCATCAAATAGATGTTGCGGAGTTGTACGACTCTTATAGCGGCGTTGAACTTCAGGCTTACGAAGAATTGGGGTTTTGCGGGTATGGGCAGGGCGGACCCGCAGCTGAAAGTGGAATTTTTGAATTGGGGGGCGAACTACCTGTAAATACATCGGGCGGTTTATTGGGACGTGGAGCTCCGGTGGGCGCTACGGGTATAGCGCAGGCAATTGAGATTATGTTGCAGTTGCGCGGCGAGGCTGACCCGCGGAGACAGGTGGCAAATGCGAGATGTGGCCTGACTGACACCCATGCCGGCACCGGAACACATTGCGTGGTGAATATCTTTGAAAGGCGCGAGTGATGGCGAATGTAACCACTAAACTCAAGCAGTTTACCGTCCCCGATCCGTTGGGCCGCGAATCAGATCCCTGGGTTGATTTTCGCGAGATTGAGATCGTGGAACTGGAATGGACTTTTACATACCGTCACAGTCTGGGGAAATATTCTAAATTCTTTATAGAATTGGAAAACAGGCGTTTTTTTGCCACACGCTGCCCGGTCTGTTCAAAAGCCTGGGCGCCGCCGCGTCCGGTTTGCCCCAATCATCTGTCGATAACAGAGTGGGTTGAATTGAGCGGCAGGGGCCAGGTGAAAAGTTTTTCGATTTTGCATCACAAGCCGGCAAGCGCGCCTTTCATTCAACCGCCCTATGTTCTGGCCTATGTCAAGCTCGATGGCGCTGATACGTTGTTTGCTCACATTTTGCAATGTTCTCCCGCCAGCGTCCGCATCGACATGCCTGTGAAGGTTGTTTTTAATGATGGGCCGGTTGCTCATCCCATTCATCTTATGGCCTTTGCGCCAGTAGAAGAAGGTTGATCGATCATGACGCCTCGCGTAAAAAAATTAATCAATAACCCGGACAAAATACTACCCGAAATGCTGGAGGGATTTGCGTCGGCGTATGCCGAGATTGTCCGCTTGACCGATGATGGATTGGTTGTCCGGCGTACGCCGAAAGCGGATGGAAAGGTAGGTCTCGTGATCGGCAATGGTTCGGGACACGAACCAGCGATGATCGGCTGGATTGGAAAAGGTTTGTTTGATGTAAATATACCTGGCGAGATATTCACTGCGCCGGGTCCGGCAAGGATCCTTCGGGGAATTAAGGCGGCAGATCGCGGAGCCGGCGTATTGGTATGCGTTTCCCATCATGCAGGCGACTTAATGAATGCCGAGGCTGCGCTCGAGATGGCGGAGAATGAAGGTATTCGCAATGTAAAGATGGTTGTGCTTTATGACGATATTTCATCCGCGCCGAAAGGCCACGAGGCTGAACGGCGTGGAACAGCCGGCTTATTCTTTGTTTGGAAGATGTTGGGCGCGTTGGCTGAGACGAGAGGCAATTTGTCTGCTTGCGTTGCCTTGGCTGAGAAGGCGCGCGATAACACCCGATCGCTTTCCATGGCTTTGACATCCTGTACTCATCCCATTACCGGGCAGGTGATGTTTGAACTGCCGGATGATGAGTTGGAGATCGGCATGGGCGTGCACGGCGAAGCCGGCGCAGGGAGGATGAAAATGATGACTGCCGATGAAACCATCAACCAAATGCTGCCGCCTATTCTCAACGATCTGCCATTCCAATCTGGCGATAAGGTGATCGCACTCCTGAACAACAGCGGCAGCCTCACACTCATGGAGTTATCCATCCTGCACCGCAGGGTAAGTCAACTGTTGAGTCAATCCGGCATCCGGCTGTATCGCAGCTGGCTTGGATCCTATGCGACCACCCAGGAAATGGCCGGGTTCAGCCTCTCCCTTTGCCGCGTCGATGAAGAATTGAAGAAGTTGTACGATGCGCCTGCAAACGGCGCCTGGTTCAAAATGGCGGCTGCCAGTGATTAGCGGTAAGCAGTGGGTAGTTGCTGTTAGGAGCATGGCTGACGCGGTGATGGCCGAGCGCGTTTCACTTTCAGCTTTGGATTCTATGGTTGGAGACGGCGACCATGGCATCAGTTTGTCAAAAGCGCTTGATGAAGCTGCGCGTCAGACCGCGACCTTACCTGACCCTTCGCCGGAACTCGTCTTGCATACGGCGGGAGTTGCAGTCCAAAATTCGATGGGCGGGGCTTCCGGGATCTTGTTCGGAGCGCTTTTTATCGGAATGTCGCGCGCAAGCGCGAGCGGCGATATTGCAGCCATGCTCTCCGGCGGCTTGGCCGAGGTGCAGAAGCGCGGCAAGGCAGCGCGTGGTGATAAAACCATGGTGGATGCGCTTGCGCCTGCTGTTGACGCAGCTAAACCTGGGGAGACGCTTGATCAGGTTGCGAAGGCTGCGCTGGCAGGGGCGGAATCCACTAAAAATATGATCGCGAAATGTGGCCGAGCTAAATTTTTAGGCGAACGTTCGCTTGGCTTTCAAGACGCAGGCGCTACATCTCTTACAATTATGTTCGCGGCGCTCGCCGGAGCGATGAAAGGATAAAAGTAATGGAGAAATTAAAGGTAGGTTATGCCGGCGTTGCTATTAATTCATATTTCGCCCAGGAACACAATCAATATGAGCGCGCCATTAAAGGTCTGGAGGCAATGGCAAGGCAGTGGAACTTTGATCTGGTCCCTATCCGCCACGGCCTGCTCAACGCAGAACAAGCCGAGGCGGCAACTCGGGAACTTCAGGATCAAAAGATTGACTTTCTTTTGCTGGAGAATGCGGCTTGTAGTATGGGCGAACAATTATTGCCGCTTTCACGCGCGGCCCCTCGTCTCGGGTTGTGGGCAACGCCAGATCCAAAGCAGGAAGGCGATATCCAGATTCATTCAGTTGTCTCAATGAGTCAGTACGCATCGATCTTGAAGCGTTATCTCGGGCATCATAATATTCCCTACAAGTGGTTCTACGGCCATGTTGAAGAGGAGCGTTTTCAAAAGCGGCTTGGGATTACCATCCGGTCGCTGACGGCGATCAAGAGCATGGCGCAGGCGAAAATCGGTTGGATTGGCGGACTGTCGCCCGGTTTTTACGACATGGTTGTCGATGAACGTAAATTGGAAGCCCGATTTGGATCGCGTGTATTTGCCCATGAGTTGAGCGAGGTTGTTGCCCTGGCTAAATCATATGGCGAAGATAAAGCTGTAGCGATAGCGGGAGAGATGAAAGCTGCAGCTTCCGAAGTCCGCGTAGCTGATGCGGCTATGATTAAAGGCAGCCGCGTTTATATGGCCTTGAAGGAAATCGCTGAGCGGAATGGTTATTCTGCGTTGGCAGTTGAGTGTTGGCCGAAATTCCAGGCAATGTATGGGGTGGCTCCTTGTATGGCATACAGCTGGCTGGGATCTGAGGATGGTTTGGCGGTTGCCTGCGAGGGCGATGTCTATGGAGCGACGAGCATGCTTTTGCTTAACTATCTGACCGGTAAACAGGGTTCGTCCACTTTGCTGGATATGACAGCCCTGGATCCCGATAGCGGCACGATGATGATGTGGCATTGTGGTGTAAGCCCGCGTCATTTTGCCAACAAAGATGGGATCAAGTGGGTCAATCACACGACCCTTGGGCGCAAGTCTCCGGAGGGAACGAACTACGGCGTGGCCGGCGACCAGGTTTTTGGCGCACAGGAAACAACCGTGACTTATGTGGGCGATGACGCAGGTACGCTGCTTGTTCTCAAATCCCAGATTGTAGAGCGGGATGTCAAAGGATTTGACGGCACCCGCGGCTGGTTTTCCCAATTTGAACTAAATCAGGAGCCAATTAATATGTGGGACCTAGTCAATACCCTGACGGTACGAGGGCACGAGCATCATTATGCGGTGGGACAAGGGGATGTGACCAATGAATTGCTTGAGTTGGCGGCGTGGTTGAAAATGCGAACGATCGATCAAATTCCCATGCGCGACTATGTTCAGATCGAAGGCGTTAACTGTTAATATGGAGCATTTGTGATGAAACCTAGAAAACTTGCGCCTGATTGGTTTGAGATGCCGGCTAAGATCGATTTTGAAGACCTTCATTTAATACCGGTTACATCCAGCCATTGGGTTCAAGATCATGATGCAGTTGTTTCCACACTTGATTTCCTCCATGGCGGCGGTATGAACCCCGGGCAATCTGTGCAGTCAGATGTGGCCATCACGCCCAAGTTTGGCTGGATGGATGCTTGCTGGTTGGAGAGGCACTGGCGTCGAAAAACAGCTGTCTGTTATGGTTTGATGACGCCTGACGAGGGCAGGGAGTTGGGCTGCCTGTATGTTTTTCCTACATATAAACTTGGATTCGATGCGGATGTCTTTGTATGGGTTCGCAATGAAGAGCGTAAGCTGGGACTGGACGAGAGATTGTACCGGTTTGCAGAAGAATGGGTTCCTCAGGTTTGGCCTCTGAAGAATATCAGTTGGCCGGGCAGGAAGATCTCATGGGAAGATTGGTACGCATTACCGGAGAAAGACCCGCAGCCATATGAAGGTAAACATGCCTATATGACTTCTCCGCGGGAGTTGGCGCCGGATACATTCAAAGTTCCAACCCGCATTGAAACAGCTAAATTCGTTCTGGTCCCGCTTACCATGAGTATGGAGGCAGCCGCTTTAGATCATAAGGCTTACATACTTAACAAGGATTATATCAATAAGGTTTTCATGCCGGATTACGATTGGTCAAATGGGTTAACTCTCAGGGATACCATTATAGATATTTCCGCGATCGATTTGGATTGGTATTGTCGTTCCGAATTTGTATATTCGATCAGGACCCCGGATGAGTTAAATCAAATTGGACGTTTCTACATACAGCCTACCAGAAAGATTGGCTACGATGCCGAAGTTCATTTTTGGGTTGGGACTGGAAATGGCGAAACCAAGTTGGATGACGACATGAGTAGTTTTGCACATCAGTGGATTAGCGATGTCTGGACATTCCATCACCTTGCCTGGCCTGGCCGCGACATTTCCTGGTATGATTGGAATAATATTCCAGACTATGAGCCGGACCCTGCTTGAATCCAGTTGCGAATAAAACTTTGGATGGTTATTTTGGGAGCGCTGGACATCAGATAATCCCTGGAGGAGCATAAGACTGTCCTGTGGAAGGAATAAAGCTAGTTTATATACCCTCCTAAGTTGACATCTCGAATTGAATTGATTATTGTAAATGTGAAATATCAGATTTCAGATGTCGCTGCTAATACCTTCCTCCCAGAAATTTCAAACTAGATCAGTATAGAGGTGCCAAGTATAGTGATGTAATGAACAATATTTTGTAATGATACTTGTCGGCGTTGAGATATACCAATTTACTGAAAAGGAGTGTCTGTTATGAAAAAATCAAACCAAACTTCCCTGTTAATCCATATGATTGTTATTGCGGTCGTCGTATTGTCAGCTTGTCAATCCACTGCGCCTGAAGCGACGCAGGCTGTTGAACAAACTTCCGCGCCTGAAGCAACTGCCCTGGCTGAGCCAAAAACTGTCGATCAAAATTGGCCGGATATGGCCTGGGATGAGGTTATTGCTGAGGCAGAAGGCCAGACCGTTAACTTCTGGCACTGGGGCGGCGACGAAAATTGGAACAAGTACTTTGACAAGATCATAGGCGATGCCGTTGCTAATAATGGCGTTACCATTAATTCTGTCCTGATTGACGACACCGTTGAAGCCGTAAACAAGGTGCTTAGCGAGGTCGAAGCTGGACGGAAAACTGATGGATCGGTTGATGTTATCTGGATCAACGGCGAAAACTTCGTTACCTTACAGCAAGCCAATTTGTTGTTTGGACCGTACACGGAATTTATGCAAAGCTTCGCCAATATGGATCCCAACAGTACTGCGCTTGATTTTGATTTCGGCTACCCAATAGGTGGGTACGAATCCCCCCAGGGCAGTTCTCAATTTACAATGACCTACAACAGCGCTATGGTCACGGCTCCGCCAAAGACAGTCGATGGATTGTTAAAGTGGATCTGCGATAACCCAGGTCAATTCACCTATCCGACCCTTCCAACATTCACCGGCCGGGAATTTGTTCTCGAGATCTTCTATCGGGTTACCGGCGGATACGAACAATGGCAGGGTCCTTGGACGCCTGAAATGCAGGCTCTCTTCGATGAGAAAGCCCCGCTCTTATGGGATAAATTATATGAAATCAAGCCCTGCCTCTGGCGCGAAGGAGCTACCTATCCAGCAGATAAAGCCCCAATGGATGATCTTTTTGCCAATGGTGAAATTGCCTGGACATTTAGCACTGGATCTGGCGAGTCTGCGGCAGCTGTTAAAAGCGGTCTTTTCCCTGAAACCACAGTTACCATGATCTTCGAAGATGGAACTCATAACAGCACCCACTACGTGGCAATCCCTGTAAACTCTCCGCATAAGGCGGCAGCCTTGTTGGTGGCCAACGCAATTTTGAGCTGTGAAGTTCAGTTTGAGAAAAACCAGCTTCTCGGCGATATGCCATCGATCGATATTTCCCGCTGTCCTGATGATATTAAGCAGGGTTTTGCCGCCATTGACTATGGTATTGGCGGTATCTCTCCAGTACAACTTGGAGCGGCGCCTGTGCTCCCGATCGGCGGACCTGAACTCGCCACTGCTCTTGAAGATGGCTGGCGCGTGAATGTTCTTGAGAAGAAATAGATTGACAGCTTTTTTGTAGCAGTAAAATCGGCCGGTGATGTTGTGCGGGATACCCGCACAACATCACCGGCGATTAACAAAAGGAGTCGCTCATGAATTCTGAGCGCGCCAAAGTTTGGCTGATGCTAAGCCCGGCCTTGATAATCATTTTAGGCATTTTCATGGGCGGCCTGATCATTGGGATCGGCCGAAGTTTGAACTATATGCCAATCATTGGCCTGACAGAGCCCAACCTGAACGCCTATCGAAGCCTTATTAAACAGAATGAGTTTTTGCCATCTCTGGCAATGACGCTGTATGTTTCGATCACGGCGACCGCCATTTCGGTTGCGCTGGCCATTGCGGCAGGATTGTTGCTGCGGGATGCCTTCCCCGGTAAAAGGTTCATGACCTTTCTGTTTTCATTTAATCTTCCGATTCCTCATGTAGTCGGCGCCATTGGCATACTGTTCCTGTTCTCTCAGAGCGGTTACATTGCCCGGGCATCTCACAGCCTGAGTTTAATTGAACGCCCCATGGATTTTCCTATTCTCGTCCAGGATCCCTATGGGATTGGCATCATCCTCGAATATGTATGGAAGGAAGTGCCTTTTATCGGCGTTGTCGTCCTGGCGGTCCTTCAATCAATTGGCGCCGATTATGAATCCCTTGCGCAGACCTTGGGGGCAAGTCCCTGGCAGCGGTTTCGATATGTCGTATTGCCTTTGATCATGCCAGCCACTCTGTCCGTATCTGTCCTGGTTCTGGCGTTTACGTTCGGCGAATTCGTGATACCGTACATCTTGGGACAGACCTATCCCGCAGTATTGCCTGTTCTAGCGGTCCGCCTCTATACCAACCCTGATCTTAATCGGCGTCCCGAGGCCATGGCAACCTCGATTGTGATTGCCATTCTGGCAACTATCATGGTTATTATCTATATGGAAATTTCACGCCGGTTCGTCCGATCTGATTGATCATTTATAGGCAATAACCATCGAAAAAAACGCCTTGCAAGTCCCCCCAATTGATATTAGTAACCGGAAGATAACCCCCAAAAGTTTTCTTCGTTGGATGGCCCTGATCATCCTGTCAATTTGGCTGGTTCTGCCTTTTGTCCCCATGCTGATCTGGTCGTTTAGTTATCGTTGGACTTTTCCCGATCTGCTTCCTGAAAGCTGGACAATGAGAGGTTGGGAATATGTGATATCGCCTACATCGCAGGTGATGCCAGCCATTGTTGATTCAGCCTTTATTGCTATATGCGTGACCTTTCTTTCAATTCTTGTCGCAATCCCCGCCGGCCGCGCGCTCGGTCTTTACCGCTTCCCGGGAAAAAGAATTGTCGAATTTTTGATTCTGGCCCCAAATATAATTCCAGGTTTGACCGTTGGATTAGGTATTCATGTTATTTTTATCCGCTATGGCCTGGCCAACACAATGCTGGGAGTTATCCTTGTTCACCTCGTTTCTTCAATGACATATGCTGTTTTAGTTATGGCCGGTGTATTCGCAAATTACAACCCGGAATTCGAAGAGCAGGCTCGCACCTTGGGGGCTAACAGCCTCAAAACTTTCTTTTATGTCACGTTGCCCTCGATCTTTCCGGGCCTGGTCGTTGCCAGCTTGTTCGCTTTTTTGATCTCCTGGGATCAATATATATTAACGATCATTATCGCAGGCGGATTCGTAAATACGCTCTCGGTCCTTGTCGTTGCGGCTGCGGGCGGCGGTAACCGGGCAATTACCGGCGCGTTGAGCATTGTTTTTGTCGCTCCAGCAATCATCTTTTTGATCGTCACTTCCAAATACCTGACAGGTGAGAATTCATCCGTAGAAGGCTTAGGCCGCACATGACCCGTGTAGTTCTCTCCAACCTTTCAAAAATTTACCCCGGCTCCCAGAAACCGTCGGTTGATAATCTCAACCTGATCGTCGAATCGGGCAAAATAAACGCCTTGCTGGGACCCTCAGGCTGCGGAAAAACAACCACCATGAAGATGATCGCCGGGATATTGAATCCGACCAGCGGCGATATCCTATTTGACAAAACTTCCGTGCTGCCAATTCTTCCCGAACGGCGCGGAGCTGTAATGGTGTTTCAAAACCATCTTTTATTCCCTTATTTGTCTGTCGGCGACAACGTCGGCTTTGGCCTGAAAATGCGCAATGAGAAAAAGACCGTTATCCGAAAGCGCGTTGAGGAGATGCTCGAACTTGTG
>SXGU01308717.1_pt1 | contig 17184 bp, 16 predicted proteins | sample 3174531 | NCBI WGS metagenome assembly SXGU01 (sample SAMN11356863, study PRJNA531348) | freshwater metagenome | isolation source: freshwater sample F1-140 | place: China: Fuxian Lake, Yuxi | collected 2017-12-25 | reverse complement strand
GATGCGCTAGCAAGTGAGGGCGAAGTTAGACGGGCAATGCTCGCCCTTTCCTATATCGGCATGGCCTATCAATGGTCAGAAAATGAAGCAGCCCATGTGATTCCAGCAGTTCTTGCAAAGCCTTGGTATGAGCTAGGGGTCAAAGTTGGTCGCCCGCCAATTCTTAGTTATGTCTCATACTCAATTGATAATTGGTATCGCCTCGATCAAAGCAAGGAAATTGAATGCGGCAATATCGCCCTCTTGCAATGCTTTCTTGGGGGACAGGATGAAGAGTGGTTCATTCTTATTCACATTGATATCGAGAAGAAGGCTGGAATCGCGCTTCATGCCATTGAACTAGCCCAGAGGGCAGTTGTTGCTAATGACAGCGATGCACTAGATATCGCTCTTACTCAACTGCGAGATGGCATCAAGAGCATGTATGACGTCCTTGCCAGAATGCCAGAGAAGTGTGATCCATATGTTTATTTCCATAGGGTCAGGCCATATATCTTCGGCTGGCGCAATAACCCAGCTCTTCCAAATGGCGTTGTCTATGAAGGCGTTGAGGCACTTGGCGGCAAGGGAATGACCTATCGAGGAGAGACTGGCGCCCAGAGCGCGATCGTTCCAGCACTTGATGGAGTCCTAGGAATTGAACATGAGAGAGATGAGCTGCGGGAGTATTTAATGGAGATGCGCGAATATATGCCTCCCAAGCATGTGGCATTTATTGAAGCCGTTGAGGCAGGTCCATCGGTTAGAGAGTTTGTTAAGAAGGTCAATCGCGCCTCAACAACAGAGCTCTTTAATCAATCTGTTGAGCTAGTTGCAGATTTTAGAGCGATGCATCTTGAATATGCTGGGCAATATATTCATGCCCAGGCCCAGAAGGCCCCAGGAAACCCCTCAGCTGTTGGTACGGGAGGGACTCCCTTCATGACCTATCTTCGCAAGCATCGAGATGAAACAAAGGCGCAGAGCCTCTAATAAGCCTTAGCGCCCCATCTATTGGTGAGCCAGATAAAAATAGGAACCATAATTACTGAAAATAGAGCAGCTGATCCCCAGGCCACCTCTGGCACGGTGAGTAGGCTAACTGAGGGAAGGGCTGAATCTTGGCTCGAAATTAGAAGCGCTGCTAGTAAGTTATTGGCAAAGTGTGCGCCGATAGCAAGCTCCAGGCTCTGATCTCGATAAGTCACCCAGGCCAACATAAATCCTGTTGCTCCATAGCTAATGATCGGAAAGAGAAGTTCGTTGCCCGCTACTTCAGGATTTGCAAGATGAGGAAGTGAGAAAATCGCGCCGCTAAGAATTGAGATGCTCCATTGCTTCTTCTTGCCATTATCAAGCCAGCGCTGAATCCAGCCCCTAAAGAAAAGCTCCTCTGCTGTGGTTTGAATCGGCAGGAGAGTAAATGCAATTAGTAAATAGGGCAGAAAAGCTGAAGCTTTAAAGCTAAAAGTGTAGGAATCCCAATTGAGGATTAAATCAAAGGAGCCAAAAGCAATTGAAATTAGGGCAAGGGATGCAAAGCCAATCCAAGTCCTTTTATAGGAGTATTTATCGCGGGAGGTAAAGAGGCTCTTTAAACCCTTCTTCAAAAAGATGCGATAGGCCAGAAGCGTTGCAAGTAGCAATGGCAGAAATGAAATCAAAACAGTTGCTGCGCTACTCCATGCCGGAAGGGCCCTAATAGCGGCCAGATCCTCATCAGCTGTTGAAAATAGCAGCTCCACATCAAGGTCAAAGTAGGAGGCCAATAAAATGGTTAAGCCCAGGCCTAATACTTGCCAGGTGGTCACGATAAATAGGGTTCCAAGAATCCAGCGCCAGAGGCGGGGGCGAGTACCAGGACTATCCATTTGAGTATTCTTTCAAAGTTTTGCAGGATGAGTTGTTAGGCAAAGAGAAAAGCCCGGCGCATATGCAGCCGGGCTTTTTCCGTAAATCTAAAGCGTGCTTACTTAGCAGCTTTCTTACGACGACGACGCTTTGGAGCAGCCTTTGCAGCAGCTTTCTTACGACGACGCTTTGGAGCTGCCTTCTTAGCAGCTTTCTTACGACGACGACGCTTTGGGGCAGCCTTTGCAGCAGCCTTCTTACGACGACGCTTTGGTGCTGCCTTAGCAGCAGCTTTCTTACGACGCTTTGCAGCCACGTAGTGTTCCTTTCAGAATGGTTCGATCCGTCACCGAACCTGTTGCAGGACAAATCGTGGCACTTATTGGCCAAAGTTTCCACTATTTGGGGAAAATAAATTGCGTGCGTGTCGGATTACTTTTTAGCAAAAAAGCGTGTAGTGCGCGATTTTTATAGCTCGTTTTCCCCACTTTTTATGCGTAAATATCGCGATTTTCCTAAAACTGAAGAAAAAACCGCTTTTTGAAACCTTGTTACTTAAGGGTAGGGGGTAAAAAATATTTTAAATATTTTCCCTATTTTTGCGCACTTTTGCCTCTTTGAGGGCATATTCATTGGTCCGAACATCATAGCTACGAAACTTCGGCATCACTGCTGCGATCAGGCAGACAAAGCCAATACAGAGTATTCCGCCGCCAACAATGGAAGTTCGCAAGGAACTCATCGCTGCCATGCCTCCAGCCCTGGCCTGTCCTCCAAGTGGGCCAAGCAAATAGGAGAGCATCTCAATTCCTGCAAGGCGCCCCCTTAGCTCATCCGGAATTGATTGATTCCAGATGAATCCTCGAAATAAAGCGCTGACTTGATCAAAGGCGCCGGCGATAACCAGGCAGGTGATTACCAGAACCAGTGAGTTACTACTTCCTGCCGCAACGATTGCAACCCCCCAACCAAGTGCTCCGATAATTACAGCCCTTCCATGATGGGGGTAATTTCTCATCCAGCCACTTAGGAGAGTTACAAGGACGGCGCCAAAGGTAATTGAAGAATAGAAGAAACCTAGGGCATAGGGGGCGCCAATTTCATCGGCCCAGAAAGGAAAAAGGGCCATCGGCATTGCAAGAAACATCGCTGCTAAATCAACAACATAGGTTCCAAGCAGATCCTTTCTCTTAAAGGCGTAATTAAGCCCCTCCATCAAACCTGCCATAGATGGTGGGGTGGACTTATCAAGCGGAGGAACACTTTTAACCTGCCAAATCAGCGCAAGTGAAATTACAAAGGTGAGGCAATCAACAAGATAAGCAGCACCTGCCCCATAACTTGCAATGATAATTCCGCCAACTGATGGCCCAACGATTCCGCCAAATTGCCACCTAAGACTCATCAGCGCGCTGGCACTTGGCAGATCATCATGGTTTACAAGCCTTGGCAAAATCGCATCCTGGCTAGGGCGTTTTAGCCCGCTTAAAGCAGCGAAAATTGCTGCAATAACAAAGATCAAGATAACGCTAGGTTTTTCTCGGAGGGAATTGATTAAAAGAATTGAGGTAGCGATAAGGGTGCCAAATTCAGTAAACCAGATCATCTTTTTTCGATCCAGGTAATCAGCTAAGACCCCGCCATAGAGGCCAAAGACAATAAGGGGGATTATCTCCACAACACCAATTAGCCCCACTGCCCAAAAAGAGCCGGTTAGCTCTTTGACTTGGAAGGGCAGGGCAACGAAGGTGATCATCGAGCCGAAGTAGGAGAAGAGCCCTGCAGTAAAGAGCAACTTAAAGTCGCGATACTTCTTAATCGGGCTTAAATCAATGGCGTATTTGCGCACGCCTTATCTTAGTCAAAGCTCTCTTTAGCGGAAGGGAAAGAACCTGACTCAATATCTGAGATCCATCTGCCAACTGCTTCAACCATATCTTGACGTAGATTTAGATAGGCCCTTGAAAAACGTGGCGGCTTTGGAGTTAGCCCCATCAGATCTGTCCAGACTAGAACTTGGCCATCGCAGTTAATCCCAGCGCCGATACCAATAGTTGGAATCGATAGCGTCTCTGTAATCTCCTTAGCCAATTTGGCAGGAATCAACTCAAGCACAATTGCGAAGGCCCCTGCCGCCTCAAGTGCGAGAGCATCTTTGATGATCTCATCTGCCTTGCTATCTCTTCCTTGAACTTTAAAGCCGCCAAAGGCATTAACTGATTGCGGGGTCATTCCAAGATGGCCCATAACTGGAATGCCACTACTAACTAGAGCTTTAACTTGCTCGCAAACTCTGACTCCGCCTTCAAGTTTTACTCCGGCAACCCCGGCCTCTTTCAATAATCTAATGCTGCTCTCAAGTGCTAACTGAGGGGATGCTTCATAGGAGCCGAAGGGAAGATCAGCAATTACTAGCGCTTTCTCTGAGCCCTTAACTACAGCTCTAGATAGTGAGATTAATTCATCTAAGGTGACTGGGATGGTGTTCTCATGGCCTAGAAAGTTATTCCCTGCGCTGTCTCCAACAAGCAGTATCGGCACCCCGGCTTGATCAAAGACTGAAGCCATCGTTGAGTCATAGGCCGTGAGCATGGCAAAGGGCTTACCTGATTTCTTCCAGGCAGCCAGATCCAAAACGGTATAGCGGGCCATTTACTTTCCTTCCTCGAGGCCAAGTGCGGTCCCCGGGATTACAAAGTGGAGTCTATCGGTACTCTTGAACTATGCCTACAGCCAAGAGCGCACCGCTAAGAATTGCGATGGCCCAGATCAATCCTGTCCTGGGCGATCTAGCGGGCAATAGCCAATTAATTCTTGGCGCAGTAAAAGAGGCGCTAGCAAGCGGGGCTGATGTAGTTCTCTTCTCTGAGATGGTTTTAACTGGCTATCCAGTCGAGGACCTTGCCCTAAGGCCTGCATTTCAAAGCGCCTCGAGAAGGCGAGTTAATGAACTAGCAGAGCAGATAGAAAAAATCGGGGGCGGGCAGCTCTTAATCATTATTGGATATCTAGACCATAATGAAAAGCCTGAGAATGCTCTAGCTGCAATCCATCAAGGAAAAGTTGTTGGTAAATATGTCAAACACCATCTACCTAACTACGGCGTCTTTGATGAGTTTAGAAATTTTGGGCGGGGAGATAAGAGTTTAGTAATTCGCTTTGGCTCTATCGATATCGCGCTAGCAATCTGTGAAGATATCTGGCAAGAAGGCGGCCCAGTTGCCAATTTAAGTAAGGCAAATCCTGGAATTTTGCTAGTTGCCAATGGCAGCCCTTTTGAGCGGGATAAAGATGGAGTAAGGCTAGATCTTGCAAGAAAGAGAGTGAAGCAACTGGGCTGCCCACTGGTCTATCTCAATATGGTTGGGGCTCAGGATGATCTAGTTTTTGATGGCGGTTCATTTGCCTTAGATAGCGATGGCGAGGTAATTGCAAAATCTGAACAATTTGAAAGCTCGCTAAATATTGTTGATATCCAATGCGAGATAGAGAGTGGTTCACCTGATCTAGTTTTAGGTGGAGCAATCAAGAGAGATCAAGGGGGAGCGAAAACTCTCATTGCCCCATCGCTATCTGATGAGGAAGAGATCTGGAGGGCCCTAGTAGTTGGCTTAGAAGATTATGTAGCTAAGAATGGTTTTAAATCTGTCGCTCTTGGCCTCTCTGGCGGAATTGATTCAGCACTCACCGCCGCATTGGCAGTTGATGCCCTCGGCAAAGAGAGCGTCTATGGCCTACTTATGCCAAGTAAGTACTCATCAACGCACTCGATATCAGATGCTAAAGAGTTGGCTGAAAATCTCGGTATCGGCTATGAGATTATTGAGATTGCAGGAGTGGTTAATAGCTTTCAAAGCGCGATTGAACTCTCAGGTCTTGCTGAAGAAAATATCCAAGCCCGGGTGAGAGGCTCGCTACTGATGGGACTTTCAAATCAGCGAGGTCATTTAATTCTTGCAACAGGTAATAAGTCAGAGCTAGCTGTTGGCTATTCAACGCTATATGGCGATGCGGTAGGCGGCTTTGCTCCGATAAAAGATATCTTCAAAGTAGATATCTGGCGCCTTGCTAGATGGCGCAATAGCCAGGCTGGGGGCAAGGGGCTAATTCCAATTAACTCAATTGAGAAAGCGCCTAGTGCAGAGTTATCTCCAGGCCAGAGAGATAGCGACTCGCTTCCAGATTATGAGCTCCTTGATCAAGTATTAAAGCTTTATATTGAGAAAAATATCGATGCCACAAAGATCATTGCATCAGGCTTTGAGAAGGCCTTGGTTGATCGGGTGGTAGCAATGGTTGATAAGGCTGAATACAAGAGGCGGCAATATCCACCTGGGCCTAAAGTCTCACCAATTGCTTTCGGTAAAGATAGACGTTTGCCAATGACTTCCAGGTGGCGAGAGGATCGGTAGTGATTAAATATGTTGCAGGGCAGAGCTACCTCGATGCCTCGGGACAATTTGCAATCTAAGGCTCATTTCTAAGCCTAGTTAACATAGCCGTAACTAAAGGCGGGCATTATGCGCCCATGGCTAAAGAGGAAGTCGAGATAGCAAAGCAGAAGGAATTCGTTCTTCGCACCCTAGAAGAGCGTGACATTCGTTTTGTTCGTCTCTGGTTTACCGATGTTCTGGGATTTCTAAAATCTGTTGCGATTGCCCCGCCAGAGCTTGAAAATGCCTTTGCTGAAGGAATTGGCTTTGATGGCTCTGCAATTGAAGGCTTTGCCCGCGGCAGTGAATCAGATATGTTGCTGAGGCCAGATCCTGCAACATTTTCAATTCTTCCGTGGCGAACTGAAAAACCTGGGGCAGCAAGAATTTTCTGCGATATCGCGCTTCCTGACTCTGCGCCATCACCGGCTGATTCAAGAAATGTATTGAAGAGAGTTTTAGAAAAAGCCGCCAAGATGGGATTTACCTGCTACACCCATCCAGAGATTGAATTCTTCCTATTTAAAGATGCGCCAGCTTTTGGAGTAAAACCAACCCCGGTTGATGCTGGGGGATATTTTGATCAGACTCCAATTGCTATCGGTCAAGATTTTCGCAGGCAGGCAATTACTCTGCTAGAGGCGATGGGAGTATCGGTTGAATTTAGCCATCATGAAGTAGCTCCAGGACAGCAGGAGATAGATTTGCGATATGCAGATGCGCTAAGCACCGCCGATAACATAATGACATTTCGCCATATCATTAAAGAGGTAGCACTTGATCAAGGCTGTCATGCATCCTTTATGCCAAAGCCCTTTACCGAACACCCTGGTTCAGGAATGCATACTCACTTCTCACTATTTGAAGGTGAGAAGAATGCCTTCTATAAAGATGGATCAACCAGCGGTGAGCTATCAAGTGTCGGCAAGTCATTTATTGCTGGAATTCTCAAACATGCACCAGAATTTATTGCAGTTACTAATCAATGGGTTAACTCTTATAAACGCCTCCATGGCGGGGGAGAGGCGCCAGCAAAGATAAGTTGGGGCGCGCAGAATCGCGATGCGATGATAAGAATTCCGCGCTATAAACCAAATAAAGAAAACTCAACCAGAATTGAATTTAGGGCCCCAGATTCAGCATGCAATCCTTATCTAGCTTTTGCCGTCACTATTGCGGCAGGACTTAAGGGTGTTGAGAGCGGCTATGAATTAGGTATTGATGAGAGTCCAGCAAGCCTTCCTGCCGATCTCAATGAGGCGATCTTGGCGATGCAGGAGAGTGAATTGGTTAGGCAGTGCCTAGGTGAGCATCTCTTTGATTACTTCCTTCGTAATAAGAGAGCCGAATGGCTGGAGTACTCCAAGCAGGTTACAGCCTTTGAACTGGATCGCTATTTGCCAGTGTTATAAGGCCTTGGCTAACCTTAGGCCCATGTTACGCAGCGAATTATTACCTCTAGCTCTTCTGAGCACACTCCTTCTTCGCTGCCGTGGCGAGGCCAAATAACCGGTCTCCTCGCTTCGGGGTTTTAACGCACCGGTTATCGGTAGCAATGAAACCTAATAACAATTAAGGAGTATAGAAGTGAATTTTCCAAAGCAAGAGGCCTCAAAGATGGCTAAGCATCGCTACTCATCTTTTATTCCAATCAAATTAGATGATCGCACTTGGCCAAGTAAAACCATGAAAGAGGCGCCCAAGTGGTGCTCAGTTGATTTAAGAGATGGCAATCAAGCCCTCATCGATCCAATGGATGTCCCGAGAAAACTAGCAATGTTTAGCCTACTTATAAAGATGGGTTATAAAGAGATTGAAGTCGGTTTTCCTAGCGCTAGCCAGACTGACTTTGATTTTGTTAGAAAGATCATTGAAGATGGATTGATTCCAGATGATGTGACTATTCAAGTTTTGACCCAGGCTAGAGATGCTTTAATTAGAAGAACTTATGAATCTCTAGTGGGAGCAAAGAGCGCGGTAGTTCATCTCTATAACTCCACCTCAACACTTCAGCGCAGAGTGGTCTTTGGACAGGATAAAGAGGGAATTAAGAAGATTGCAGTCGATGGAGCTAAGTTATGTAAAGAGTTAGTCTCAACTCTGCCAGATACCAAGATCTCCTTTGAATACTCACCTGAGTCCTACACCGGCACTGAGTTGGAATTTGCCCTCGAGGTCTGTAACGCTGTTAATGACATCTGGCAGCCAACCCCGACCCATAAGAGCATCATTAATCTGCCCGCAACTGTTGAGATGGCTACCCCTAATGTTTATGCCGATTCAATTGAGTGGATGGGGCGTAATTTAAAGTATCGAGATTCCATAGTGCTAAGTCTTCACCCACATAATGATCGCGGAACCGGCGTTGCTGCAGCAGAACTTGGTTATCTTGCAGGAGCAGATCGCATCGAAGGAACGCTATTTGGCAATGGCGAGCGAACGGGAAATGTCTGTTTAGTAACACTTGGGCTTAATCTGTTAAGCCATGGCATTGATCCGATGATTGACTTTAGCGATATTCCAGAGATTAGAAGAACTGTGGAGTATGTCAATCAATTAAGAGTTCCAGAGCGTCATCCCTATGGCGGCGATCTTGTCTTTACCGCCTTTAGCGGTTCTCACCAAGATGCAATCAAGAAGGGCTTTGAACATCTAGAAAGAGATGCCAAGGCTGCTGGCAAGCAAGTCGATGATTTCACCTGGGCGGTTCCTTATCTGCCAATTGATCCAAAAGATATCGGCAGAAGCTATGAAGCAGTTATCAGAGTCAATTCTCAATCTGGTAAGGGTGGCGTGGCTTATGTGATGAAGAGTGAACATCAATTAGATCTTCCTAGAAGGCTGCAGATTGAATTTAGCCATGTGATTCAATCTCACACCGATGATCAAGGTGGCGAGGTATTTCCAGATCAGATGTGGAAGATATTTGTCGATGAGTATCTGCCAAGTGAAGATAACAGGTGGGGAAGGTTTAGATTTGCATCCCTCAACCAAAGTAGCTCTGCTGGTAAAGATGTTGAGTTAAGCGTTGATCTGCTTGATAATCAAAGACAGATAACACTTAGCGGAAGTGGTAATGGCCCTATCTCTGCATTCTGTAATGTGATGCAGAGCTATGGAGTTGATATCCAAGTAGCTGATTACTATGAACATGCTATGAGCGCTGGTGGGGATGCAAGCGCTGCCGCCTACCTGGAGTGCACCGTTAATGGGGGAACTTATTGGGGCGTTGGAATCGATCCATCGACTACCACCGCATCGCTAAAAGCGGTGATTTCTGCGGTCAATCGCGCTCTTCGATAACCATCTGCTCTAAGTTGTGCCTGTGGCGCTCTATCGTGATGAGGCAGTTGTTATTAGAACCCAGAAGCTTGGGGAGGCAGATCGCATTGTCACGCTCTTTTCTAGGCAGCGCGGTCGTATAAGAGCTGTTGCAAAGGGAGTTAGAAGGACTAAATCAAAGTTTGGCGCAAGGCTTGAGCCAGCTAGTTATGTTGATATCCAGCTCTACACCGGAAAGACCTTTGATGTCGTTACTCAGGTTGAAGCTATTGAAAATTATGGCGATGCTATCTCCGGTGATTATCAAAGGTGGACTATTGCCTCTGCGATTTTAGAAACTGCTGAGCGCTTTACAAATAATGAGGGAGAGCCAGCGCTCCAACAATTCCTCCTTCTAACTGGAGCACTTAAATCACTTGCGCATCAGAGCCATGATCCATCACTAATTCTTGATGCCTATCTACTTCGATCACTTTCTATCGCTGGCTATGCCCCATCGATGACAATTTGCTCAAGGTGTGAAGCTCCAGGGCCACACAAATACTTCTCTCTAGTTGGCGGAGGATCAGTTTGTTTAGATTGTCGTCCCTCAGCTTCGGCAACACCGGCACTTGAGACTCTCCAGTTAATGTCAGATTTAGTAAGCGGCGATTGGAAGGCAGCCGAGCAGAGCGAGCTAAAAAATCGCAGGGAGGCATCAGGATTAATCGCTGCATACTTGCAATGGCATCTAGAGCGAAACTTGCGCTCACTTCCCATGGTTGAAAGAGTGATTCTGTGAAAGTCCCAAAAATCGCTAAAGAAAAAATCCCTCGCCATGTGGCACTTGTTATGGATGGAAATGGCAGGTGGGCCAAAGCGCGCGGCCTTGCAAGAACTAAGGGGCATGAAGCTGGGGAAGCTGCCTTATTTGATGTAGTCCAAGGCGCAATTGAAATCGGAGTTAAAGAGCTATCAGCCTTTGCTTTCTCAACAGAGAATTGGCGGAGATCACCCGATGAAGTGAAATTCTTAATGGGCTTTAATCGCGATGTCATTAGGCGCAGGCGAGATCAGATGAATGAGATGGGGGTAAAGATCCGCTGGGTTGGCGCTCCCAAGCGGTTATGGAAGTCGGTAATTGAAGAACTTGAGATTGCTCAAGAGCTAACTAAGAAAAACAAAGTCTTAACCTTAAATATGTGTATCAATTATGGGGGCAGAGCCGAGATTGCATCTGCAGCTAAGGAAATTGCAAGAGATCTAGCAAAGAAGAAAATCAAAGCAGATCAGATAAATGAGCGTCTCTTTGCTAAATATCTCGATGAGCCAGGGATGAGTGATGTTGATCTATTTCTAAGATCCTCTGGCGAGCAGAGAACATCAAATTTTCTAATCTGGCAGTCGGCTTATGCCGAGCTAGTCTTTATGGATGTGCTCTGGCCTGATGTGACTAGGCAGACGCTCTGGCAGGCAATAGAGATTTATTCCAAACGCGACCGCCGATTCGGAAAGGCTTAATATGAGTAAAAGCAATGTGCAATTCTGGTTCGACCCAATCTGCCCTTGGGCATTTATGACATCGCGCTGGCTACTAGAAGTTGAGAAGATAAGAGATATCTCTGTCACTTGGAATCTCTTTAGTCTTGCCCACCTAAATAAAGATAAGGATTTAGCGCCGGAATATAAAGCAAGACTGATTCGCTCCTGGCAGGCAACAAGAGTTATTGCTGCTGCGCAAGAGAAAAACGGTAAAGAGATAACCCTCCCGCTCTATACCGCCATCTCATCAAGAATTCACTTAAAGAAGATGGAAGTGGGTAAGGAGTTATTCACTCAAGCGCTCAAAGAAGTTGGCGCAGATGAGAATCTAGCTCACGCAGAGAGTGATTCCAGCCTTGATAATGCAATTGTCGCTAGCCACGAGGCAGGAATAGCTCTAGTTGGAAGTGATGTGGGAACTCCAATCATTGCAGTTGAGGGAACTGCATTTTTCGGTCCAGTCATTTCTCCTGCTCCAAAGGGAGAAGAGGCTGGAAAGTTATGGGATGGAGTATTACTTGCGGCAAGTTATCCAGGATTTTTTGAAATTAAGAGAAGCAGGACCGTTGGTCCTATCTTTGAATAGAGGCAAGAATGCTATTGATTCAAGGTGAGCAACTTAAATATCAGCTAACGCCTCTTGAGTCATTAGGGGCTCTTGCAAAATCTCCAACTACCAAAGTGTCTAATCTTGTGAGCATTAAATGCTTTGATGATCCGTGGAATAGAGAAGTTTTGCGTAGCATTAGAGCGCCCGGCACTGGCTTCCTTTTTCAAATAATGCTGGGAACTATGCGATTTCGGTATGGACGAGACTTTGTTGTCGTTTACAAGAGGCGGCCAGTATGGGTTTTAGCGTTCAAGGGCGAGAAATATGAGCGCTGGGTTATTCCCGTAGAGCAAAATCAAAGCGTTATAAGTGAGTTACGGAAACAGATCGACCGGGGTGGGGGCAGTTAGTAGAGCGCCACACTCTGCGCAACTGGCATTATCAAGCAGATACATCTCAATTTCATAGTTTTCAGGATTAAACGATGCAGTTATATTAATTAGACTGCTTTGACAATATGGGCATATTGGCGTGGGAATCCCACGGATATCACCCATTTTCTTCTTCTTCATGATCGTGTTCATCGCCATGTTCATCACCATGTTCAATTCCAGATTCATGGCTGTGAATATGCACTACATCTAATTGACTAACTAAGCCCCACATAATTAAAACTCCAACAATTGTTGACACCAGTGTCCAGCGAGATTTATGACGAGCATGTGCCTCGGGCAAGATATGGCTTGTGGCAAGGTAGATGAGAATTCCCGAAAAAGCTGCCAGATAGAGCGCAGTTAAGTTTTCATTGAGTATCAAACTTGATCCAACTGCGGCTCCACTTATTCTGGCAACAGCGTCTACGCCAATTAGCAATACACCTTTACGGGTCCACTTACCACTTTTAATTAGAATTGAGACCGTGTTTAATCCATCGCTAAATGCGTGCACGAGGAGAGCGACGAAAACTGCCATTCCAAGCTTTTCATCGACAGCAAAGGCAACTCCCAGTGCTAGGCCATCAAGAAAGACATGGCCAGCTATAGCAAAAGCGCCAAGCCCACCTGCAATGTTTACTCGATGCTGATGATCATCACTGAAATCAGATTCTGCTGGCTCATGAGTTCCAAAGAATTTTTCGAATAAGTGAAGCGTTAAAAAGCCGGCAACAAGAGCTACCGAAACTGCTGGCGCTCCAAGAAGTGTTGCTGATGACATTTCAAAGACTTCAGGTAAGAGATCAAAGGCAACAAGTCCTAAAAGAAGTCCGGCAGCAAGGCCAAGAACTAGATGGAGGCGATCTTTAGCCTTGAGAGCGAGCAGGCCGCCGGCGGCGGTGGCCAAAGCGGTAGCAGCGGCAAGAAGGATAGGTAGGTTCATGGGGCAGAAGTTAGCACAAATGAGAATCATTTTCATTAAGGGGGTTAAGGGATTTCAGCGTGTCTCGGGGGGTAAAATTGGCTTCCTGCGCCCAGCTTCCTTTGTGAACTGCGACCGGTGCGCACCGCCTGCAGCCAGCCGGATGGAGATCACCATGGCAGATCGTCTTGAAGTAATTGTTAGCCTGGCCAAAAGGCGCGGCTTTGTTTTCCCCTCATCTGAAATCTATGGCGGTCTTCGCGCATCCTGGGATTACGGCCCACTTGGGGTTGAGTTAAAAAATAACGTTAAGCGCCAATGGTGGAAATCAATGGTGACAGGACGTGAGGATGTTGTCGGTCTTGATTCCTGCGTCATATTAGCTAAAGAAGTTTGGGAAGCATCAGGACACGTTGAGACCTTTAGTGATCCGCTAACTGAGTGCACCGAGTGCCATAAACGATATCGCGCTGATCATCTAGAAGAGGCTTATGAAGCAAAGCATGGAAAGAAGCCAACATCTCTATCTGAAATTAACTGTCCGCATTGTGGCAACAAAGGTAAGTTCACCGTTCCAAAACAATTCTCAGGGCTATTAAAAACTTTCCTAGGACCAGTTGAGGATGAATCAGGCCTTGCATACCTAAGACCAGAGACTGCTCAAGGAATTTTTATTAACTTTGATAATGTGGCAACGACTGCTCGAAAGAAACCACCATTTGGAATCGGCCAGATTGGTAAGTCATTTAGAAATGAGATTACTCCAGGAAACTTTATCTTCCGCACTAGAGAGTTTGAACAGATGGAGATGGAGTTCTTTGTCGCCCCAGGAAGTGATGAAGAGTGGCATCAAAAGTGGATTGACACCAGACTTGCTTGGTATGTTGATTTAGGAATTAATCCGCAGCGCCTTCGTTTATTTGAACATCCGAAAGAGAAGCTCTCCCATTACTCCAAGCGAACTGTTGATATTGAATATAACTTTGAATTTGCCGGAACCCAATGGGGAGAGCTTGAGGGAATTGCCAATCGAACCAACTTTGATCTAAAGGCCCACTCTGAAAAGTCAGGTAAAGATCTCTCCTTCTTCGACCAAGAGAAGAATGAGCGCTGGTTTCCCTATGTTATTGAGCCTGCAGCAGGGGTTGATCGCTGTGCCCTAACCTTCTTAATGGATGCCTATAGCGAGGATGAGGCGCCTAATTCCAAGGGGGAAATGGAGAAAAGAGTTGTTCTCCGTCTTGATTATCGACTAGCTCCAGTAAAGGTTGCAGTACTTCCGCTATCTAGAAATGCAGATCTCTCACCCAAAGCAAGAGATTTAGCCGCAGCGCTTCGCAAGAATTGGAGCGTTGACTTTGATGATGCTGGAGCAATTGGCAGGAGATATCGCAGACAAGATGAGATCGGTACTCCTTATGCAATCACTGTTGACTTTGATACTTTAAATGACAATGCGGTAACAATTAGAGAACGTGATTCAATGAAGCAGGAGCGAATCAGTATTGATCAGGTTGAGGCATGGTTAGCCCCGCGGCTACTGGGCTGCTAGATCTAAAGCCGCTTCATCTTCCAATTCGTGGTGGCGGTTTAGATTTAACTGCGCCAGTTGTTCTTGCTCCAATGGCTGGCATTACCAATGCTGCTTTTAGATTGCTCTGCCGGGAACAAGGCGCTGCCCTCTTTGTCTCAGAGATGGTTACCGCAAGAGCCTTAATTGAAGGTAACGATGAAACTCTAAGAATGATTACGCCAGGAGTTGGTGAGCATCCTCGCTCTATCCAGCTCTATGCCACAACTGCAGAGGATTTATCACGAGCAGTTGAGATTTTAGGAAGTAGAGATTTAGCAGATCATATAGATCTAAATTTTGGTTGCCCAGTTCCAAAAGTTACAAGAAAAGGGGGAGGTTCAGCACTTCCCTATAAGAGGCGCCTCTTTGCATCTCTAGTTGAGGCTGCAGTAAAGGGCGCAGGTAAGTATCAGATCCCCGTAACTGTAAAGATGCGAGTTGGAATTGATAGTCAGTATGAAACTTATTTAGATGCTGGGAAAATAGCTGCAGATCTAGGAGTTGCTTGGGTGGCACTTCATGCCAGAACCGCAGCGCAGCTCTATGAAGGAAAATCTGATTGGAGCAAAATCAAGAACCTAGTGGAACACCTTGCCCCAACTGGCATCCCAGTGCTTGGAAATGGCGATATCTGGTCTGGCTCTGATGCGATAGAGATGGTGAAAACAACTGGATGCGCAGGCGTTGTAGTGGGCAGAGGGTGTCTGGGACGGCCATGGTTGTTTGCAGATTTGGTTGCAGCCTTTAATGGCCAAGAGATAAGAGCTCTTCCAAATCTATTTCAGGTTAGAGAGATTATTTATCGCCATGCAGAGCTTCTTACTCAGTATTTCTCAAGCGAGGATAGAGCCTGTAGAGATTTAAGAAAACATATGGCCTGGTATTTAAAGGGCTTTAGAGTTGAAAGAGAGCTTCGAGCAAAATTTGGAATGGTTTCATCACTTCTCGAGCTTCGAGAGCTATTAGATCAATTAGTTGATCAACCATATCCAGTAGCAATTGGCGATGCACCGCGAGGACGCACCAGCCATGGACGCGCTGTGAGCCTGCCTGAAGGCTGGCTCAATGATCCAGAAGAATTAGTTGCAGTAGATGGCGAAGATTCTGGATCTGGCGGCTGATGTTCTTATTTAAATTTGCTTGGAAGTTTATTAGCTTTCTACTTCTAGTTGCCTTGGTTATTCCACTTTGGGCAATTGGAAAGACTTGGTATACCGCGCAGAATGAAACCATTAGAAAAGCAGATGCGATAGTTGTCATGGGAGCCGCGCAATTAGATGGAAGACCTGGTGAAGTTTTAGAGGCAAGGCTGAAGGAGAGCCTTCGAATCTATGAGAAGGGCTTTGCCAGAGAGATCTACACCTTAGGTGCGGGAGCGCCAGGGGATCGATTTACAGAAGCAGCAGCATCAAGAAGTTATTTGATTTCTAAAGGAGTAAGAGCAAAGAGTGTTACAGCTGTTGCCAAGGGCCGTGATACTTATCGAAGCATCGAAGCCCTATCAAAAGCTGATGGCATAAAGAGAATCAAAGAAATAATTATTGTTACCGATCCTTATCACTGCTTAAGATCAATGACGATGGCTAATGATTTTGGATTCAACGCTACCTGCTCACCAACAAGGGTTGGCATCGCTAGCTTGGAAGAGGCTGGATTTCGCTACTTATTGCGAGAGAGCGGGGCCTATCTTGCATATCTAACCCTTGGGCGCCGTGGCATACATATCAGCGACCACGTAGCCTAAGCACCTTATGGCCCTTCATCCTGCAAACGAGCATCTTGGTTATAGCGAGCTGGATCGTGAAAGATTTCTCGATGAACCAGCAAAGCGCAAGGGGCGCACTGAGTTTGCCAGAGATCGCGCCAGAATTATCCACTCATTTGCTCTAAGGCGTCTTGCCGCAAAGACTCAAGTAGCAGTTCCTTGGGCGAGTGATTTTCCAAGGACGAGACTTTCTCACTCACTTGAGTGCGCGCAAGTTGGTAGAGAAATTGGCGCAGCACTTGGCGCAGATCCTGACCTTTTAGAAAGCGCCTGTCTGGCTCATGATTTAGGTCATCCGCCATTTGGGCATAACGGCGAGAAAGCACTTGCAAAGATTGCTAAAGATATCGGCGGCTTTGAAGGAAATGCGCAGAGCTTTAGGTTATTAACTCGAATTGAAGCAAAGACCGTTGATCAAGATGGATTCTCTGTTGGCTTAAATCTGACTCGAGCAACCCTTGATGCGGCAACAAAATATCCTTGGAGCAGCAAAGAGAATCCAGATAAGTTTGGCGTCTACCAAGATGACCTAGAGATTTTTAATTGGGTCAGGCAGGAAGCTCTTGAGTCAAGAACTTGCATGGAAGCCCAGATTATGGATTGGTCCGATGATGTGGCATATAGCGTTCATGATCTAGAAGATGGCCTAGTAACTGGACAGATTGATATTTCAAAGTTGAATGACGATCTAGAGCATCTCTATCAGACTGCAATTAAAGATTACCTACCTGATTTGAGTGAGCAAGAGGCTAAATCCGCTCTTAACTGTCTGCACAATCTTTCATGCTGGCCAAAAGAATTTGATAGAAGCCATAGACACCTTGCTCAGTTAAAGGATCTGACCAGTCAATTGATAGGTCGCTTCGCTCTCTTT
>SXGU01276181.1_pt1 | contig 17191 bp, 19 predicted proteins | sample 3174531 | NCBI WGS metagenome assembly SXGU01 (sample SAMN11356863, study PRJNA531348) | freshwater metagenome | isolation source: freshwater sample F1-140 | place: China: Fuxian Lake, Yuxi | collected 2017-12-25 | reverse complement strand
GGCTGAAACAAACTGGCCACTAATAAACGATCAGGGGAAACATCTAATTGATTCATGGCCACCTAACTTAGCATGCAACATAGCGTATGTTTAATTGTACTTTCTGTGCGCCGTTGTAGCCATTAGTCTGCAACTGGTAGGCGACTTGTATGGGGCCTTCAAACCAATCAGCATGGTTAAAATAAATGGCATCCAAGACTGGCGCGCGTGGATTAGAAGTGGATTTAAGGCTTAACTTGAGGTGCTTGTCCGCCAACAAGCGCTGAGACAGCACGGTAAATTCATCGTAAAACAAAGGCGGCGCAAAGCCTTGCCCCCAAACTTGATTTTCCAATAATTGGGCGGTAGCAAAATTCATCTCCGCCGCCGACAAGCTGCCGTCCACCTCTAGTACCGATTGCAAATCGGCAACCCCTATCAAGCCCCTAACCACGCCTTCAAAACCGGCACTGAATACAGAAAAATCCTCCAACCTGATGCTGAGCCCTGCTGCCATGGCGTGGCCACCAAACTTCAAAATTAAGTTGGGCTGTTGCTTACTTAATGTATCCAAGGCGTCCCGCAAATGCAAGCCGGCTATGGAACGACCCGAGCCTTTGAGTAAGCCATCGCCGGCATTGGCGAAGGTAATGACCGGTCGGTGGTAGCGCTCTTTGATGCGTGAAGCCAAAATACCAATGACCCCTTGGTGCCAATCGGCTTGATGCATACATATAGTGAAGCGGTCAGCCACATTGATTTTATCCAGACCGACTTGCGCCCCGGCCTGCATATCGGCCTCGATATTGCGCCGTTCTGCATTCAAATCCTGTAATTGCTGCGCCAAGCTGCTCGCTTGCGCGTCGTCATCAGCGAGCAGGCAACGTATGCCTAAACTCATGTCATCTAACCTGCCGGCGGCATTTAAGCGTGGCCCTACATAAAAACCTAAATCTTGAGCATTGCAACTGTGTGCTTGACGGCCACTGATGCGTAATAACGCCAATATGCCAAGTGAACAAGCACCGGCACGTATCCTGCGTAAGCCTTGCTCGACCAAAATGCGATTATTGGCATCCAATTTAACCAAGTCGGCCACTGTACCCAAGGCCACCAAATCTAATAACTCGGTCAGATTGGGCTCGGGCTTGGCAGCATAAGCGCCGCGTTCGCGTAACTCTGCCCGCAGGGCGAGCAAAGCATAAAATATAACGCCAACGCCGGCTAAATGCTTACTGGCAAACTCGCAACCGTGCTGATTGGGATTGATTATACATGCCGCCGCTGGGGCGATTGGCCCAGGCAAATGGTGATCGGTAATGAGCACCTGCATACCCATGGCATTGGCTGCTGCCACGCCTTCCACGCTAGCAATACCATTGTCTACAGTAATGATCACATCGGGGGTTTTTGTGGCAGCCAGAGCGACGATCTCTGGGGTTAAGCCATAGCCGTATTCAAAACGATTGGGTACCAAGAAATCAACCCGACCGCCCAGCGCGCGTAAACCCTTCACCGCCACAGCTGTAGCGGTGGCGCCGTCGGCATCGTAATCGCCTATAACCAAGAGGGCTTTATCGGCAGCCATGGCATCAGCTAATAACTTAGCCATATGCGCATTGTTGGTGAGCGACTGCGGTGGCAGTAAATCGCTTAAGTTAGCACTAAGCTGCTTAATGTCAGCCACGCCACGGGCAGCGAGTAAACGCGCCATAAGTGGCGTCACGCCGCTCGCTTGCAAGGCGTTGGCGACACTCACTTGCTGCTGACGCTGAACAACCGTTGTCATGCCCAATACTCCGCTAGCGGGCGAGCACGGCGCCAAAATTTATAAAGATCTCGCGGGCGTATTGCCAACAACAAGGTCTGTTCATAAAAACCCAAATTCAGCGTTAACTGGCTAAGTCTGCCTTGCCTTAATCCAAGTAACAGCGGCGCAAACCAGTCTTCATCTAGCCTACTGTTGCAAGTTAGGTGCACACGCAGGTCTTGCGCTGGCCTGTGCAAAATTGCCTCACAATTTTCGGCTATGGCAGCCATGGGCAAATCGGCTAATTTAGCCAGGCCTCGATACAACGGGCTGTTGGCCATCAAACCAGCTTGATTCGATGTTAGTGCCGTCGGCAACCCCCCGCCACCTGAAAACCAAACGCTGTTTACTGCCAAGTCGTCCTGCGCCGATCGCAGCGCATTAACCGGATGGTCATGCAGTAGCATTTGCACTTCATTTAGCACGCTCACCCAGCGAGAAGCGTCGTTACCTTGCGGTAAAAAATTAGCGGTATTTTTGTCTAAAGCCACACTGGGTAAGGCGGTTTTTATTTGCGGCGCTTGCGCCAGCTGCACATACCAAGCACCCGATTGCCCCTGCAGAAACCGCAAACCATCTTGATTAAAATGCGCATTTAAGCTGGCCAATAGCGCTGTTGCATGGGCGGGGCTGAGTGGCAGGGGAAAAGCTTCATGCAAGCTAAAACAGTCGCGCTGCAGAACCAGGTGCACCGGATCGGCCCTTAACCAATAGCCTGCACTCGCATTTAAACCATCGCCGTGCGCGGCTATGGCTGCGATTGGGTAGTCTGGCTGCGCTAACAATGCAAATTGCTGACAGAGCCATGCTTCTAGCGGCATGGCTTGCAGGCTACGTTGGGCCTTGGCCAGCAATTTAATCAGTGCAGGATGATCGGATGCGTTAAGCCAAGCGGCATTTAAATCACAATCTACGGTAATGTTCATGCCTTAGCCACCGCCTCTAGGCCAAGTATTTTAAATGGCTAATGCAACCGGCCTGGCAATCACTGGCAGCAAATTTTGCTACCAAGCACACCCCTGCACTTTTTTGATTGACCAGGCATTCGGTGTCAACAAATCGGGCTACCTTAGTGACGCTTGCCGAGCGGGCATTTAATAAATAGTCGATGTGCCATTTCAGCTTTTTGTTTTTAGTTAAATGGCGTTGGATGCGGGCATCCATATTGGTTTTAGCGCTACCGGTGTAGACATATAAACCGGCTGGAAAATCAAACACACCCAGCTTGCCGATAGTTAATCTTAATGATTCACTTAATTCTATAAATAATTGATAAGTAATATAATTATTCATAACAAAAAGGTTAAGCACAGCGTTTATTTTTGCCAGGCGTCACGCAGTGTGACAGTGCGATTAAACACCGGCTGACCGGCCACGCTGTCTTTTTTATCGGCCACAAAGTAACCGTGGCGTTCAAATTGAAAACGCGCTTCAGGCGCCGCCAATTTCAAACTGGGCTCCAATTGCGCCGTGATAACACGAACGGAATCGGCATTCAATTCCACCAAGAAATCGCTGTCGCCTTCGCCAGGATGGGCTTCCTTAAACAATCGGTCATACAAGCGCACTTCGCATTGGTAAGCGTGCTGCACCGACACCCAATGGATGTTGCCCTTAACTTTTATGCTATCCGAACCCGCCGTGCCAGACTTGGTATCCGGCAAATAATCGCAGTGCACTACCGTCACCTTGCCCGCCGCGTCTTTTTCAAAGCCGGTACACTTAACCACGTAACCGTAGCGCAAGCGCACCAAGCCATCCGGCACCAATCTAAAAAATCCCTTACTGGGTTCTTCCATGAAATCCTCACGCTCTATCCACAGCTCGCGGCTCAAGGGCACGACGCGCTTAGCCAATTCGGGTTTAAGCGGATGATTAGGCGCAAAGCAGTCTTCTACTTGATTGACCGGGTAATTATCAATGACCAACTTAATAGGATCCAGCACCGCAATACGGCGCTCAGCTGACTCGTTGAGCACCTCGCGCATGCAATCTTCTAAGGTACTGTAATCTATCCAAGAATCGGCTTTAGAAACGCCTATACGGTCAGTAAACAATTTAAAGCCTGCCGCCGTGTAACCGCGCCGACGGGCGCCGGCCAAAGTGGGCAAGCGCGGGTCATCCCAACCGCTGACGTGCTTTTCTTCGACTAACTGGATCAATTTACGCTTGGATAAGACCACATAAGTCAAATTTAAACGGGCGAATTCGTATTGCTTAGGCAAAGGTTGCGCCAACAAACCGGCCTCGGCCAAACGGCCTAATAACCAATCGTAAAAAGGCCGCTGGTCTTCGAATTCCAGGGTGCAAATGGAGTGAGTGATGTGTTCCAGCGCATCTTCAATTGGATGGGCAAAGGTGTACATAGGGTAAATACACCATGTGTCGCCGGTATTATGGTGGTGAGCGCGGCGCACCCGATAAATAGCCGGGTCACGCAAATTAATATTGGCTGACGCCATGTCTATCTTGGCGCGTAACACCAAACTGCCGTCAGCATGTTCGCCGTTACGCATGGCGCGAAACAAGGCTAAATTTTCCACTACCGTGCGATCACGCCAAGGCGAGTTTTTACCGGCTTCGGTTAAGGTGCCGCGGTTAATCCGCATTTCTTCGGCCGTTTGACTGTCCACGTAAGCATGGCCATTTTCTATCAAGCTTTCGGCCGCGCGGTACATAAAATCGAAATAATTGCTGGCAAAATACAAATTTTGTTCCTTGCCATTATGCCAATCAAAGCCTAACCACTGCACCGCATCAGTGATGCTGTCTACGTATTCTTGGCTTTCCTTTTCTGGGTTGGTATCGTCAAAACGCAAATGGCAAATCCCGGCGTAATCGCGCGCCAAGCCAAAATTTAAAAAGATGGATTTAGCATGGCCTATGTGCAAATAGCCGTTCGGTTCGGGCGGAAAGCGCGTGCGTATTTTAGCCGAGTCCACTTGAGCTGCGGCATGATGATCAGCGTCGCCTGGGCTGCCTGCCCATTTACGCGATTGGTATAAGCCTTGCTCTATGTCTTTTTCGACGATAGCGCGGATAAAATTTGAGCCTAAAAGAATGGGTGCTTTTTCTGTTGCCATGGGGAACTTGATGTATAAAAATAATTTCGCTTATTTTACACCATAGAACGCAAATATCTGGCCTACAGACCAATTAGCGCAAGACCATGCCACGCTCATAAGCGCTGTGATACACTGCGTTAGCATATGAACACCCTGACCTTTCCAATTTTACGCCTACTCGCCGATGGAAAATTTCATTCCGGCGAGGCCATTGCTAAGCAATTTAAAGTCTCGCGCGCCACCGTCTGGAACGCCTTACAGGAGGCGGAAAAATTAGGGGTAGCGCTCTACTCCGTGCGTGGGCGCGGCTATAAATTACCGCAAGCCATGACGCTATTGGACGAACAAGCCATATTGCAGGCCATAGGCGAACAACGCGCCTGGTTTAAGGTTGAAGTGCACGATCATTTAGCATCAACCAATAGCCACATCATGAAGCATTTAAATAACGGCTTGGCACACGCCACTTGCGTAGTGGCAAATTTGCAAAGCAATGGCCGCGGTAGACGCGGCCGCAGTTGGCAAGCCGGCCTCGGCGCCAGTTTAACTTTTTCTTTGCTGTGGCGTTTTCAATGTGGCGCGTCAGCCCTATCCGGCTTAAGCTTAGCCGTAGGCGTGGCGCTAATACGCGCCCTGCATGGCTTAGGCATCCATCAAGCACGGCTTAAATGGCCTAACGACGTATTAATCATGAATCAGCAAGGGGTGGCAGAGAAACTGGCAGGCATTTTAATCGAGCTGCAAGGCGACATGGAGGGGCCCAGTGTGGCAGTCATAGGGATAGGCATCAATCTCAATCTACCAACCAAATTAAAGCAACAAATTGATCAGGCGGTGACCGATTTAGCCAGCCTAAGCGGCCAAGCCATCAATCCCAACCTCTTGCTAGGCACCTTGCTAAAACACCTGGCACAAGTATTAAGTCAATTTGAACAACAGGGCTTCAGCAGCTTGCGTGATGAATGGACCGCACACCACGCCTTACACCAGCAGAATGTCAGGATGTTGCATGCCGATGGCAGAGAAACCACCGGCGTAGTCACCGGCGTGGCCGATGACGGCATACTACTTATTGACAGCGCGCTCGGTGAACAACGTTTTTCATCCGGTGAAATTAGCCTACGCCGCAATCATTAATTCGGTGAAAGTAATAAGGACGGGACTTCGCATGCTTTTATGCATAGACAGCGGCAACAGCAAAACCAAGTGGGCGGTATTTAATTCGGCAGGTGAAATCAGCCATGTTGGCAGTTGCTTAAACAACGGTTTATCTACCAAGCTTTTTCCACCAACCACGCTATACCAACGGGTGATGCTGTCTAATGTAGCGGGCGAGAAGCAGCAAGCTTGCCTAATCAACCACCTTGCAGGCGCAAGCAAACCGGTACACACACTGCAATCATCGGCTTGCTTAGGTGAATTGCGTAATCACTATCAACCAGGGCAGAGCTTAGGCAGTGACCGGTTTGCCGCAATGCTGGCGGCCTACCACATGACAGGCAGTTCCTGCGTGGTGGTCAATGCTGGCACGGCCGTGACCATAGACGCCTTATCCATCAAGCATAAACAAGCTGATTTTATTGGTGGCTGGATATTGCCAGGCTACCAACTCATGCAGCAGAGTTTGACGCTAAACACAGCTCAATTGCCTAACACGGTCGGCCTCAGCCCCTTGGCCAACAAAGCGGTGTTTGCCGATAACACGCAGGACGCCATGCAATTGGGTGCATTGCATGGCATTATTGGCGCCATCCAATGCATGCTAAATGCCCTGTCAGAGCGCGACGGTCATGCCAGCTTGATTGTCAGCGGTGGCGATGCTTCACTAATAAAATCCCATTTACCGGTGACAACGCCCTGCACTATCGTGGATAATTTGGTTTTACACGGCCTGTATTTCATAGACCGCCTTCAGCAAAGTGAATCACCATGAAAAAATGGATAGCGTTATTATTTGTCCTTAATCTAGCGGTATTTGTTTATTTTAACTTCGCCCTGAATAAGACCAGTCCAGCCAAACCAACACCAGCAGCAAACGCTGCCGCAGAAATTAAATTGCTGAGCCCAGCAGAAATTGCCGCGTTGCCAGAAAAGCCTGTCACAACCACCCCTGCGATTACCCCTAACGCACCGCAACCCTAAGACCAGTCAAGCAAAAACTTTCTGGCATTTTTTAAATGCGCTCGCAACCAAACAGGCCGTCTTCTACTATAATTTGCCTATGAAAATTTTACTCTCAAACGACGACGGTTATTTTGCTCCTGGCTTAAATGTGTTGGCTGCACAGGTCGCCAAACTGGCTGAGATCACCGTGGTGGCGCCAGAACGCAACCGCAGCGGCGCCAGCAATTCCTTAACCTTAGATCGACCATTAAGTGTTAAAAAGGCCACCAACGGGTTTTTTTACGTTAACGGCACCCCCACCGACTGCGTACACATTGCCCTCACCGGACTTATGGACAGCATGCCCGACATGGTCATCAGTGGCATTAACGATGGCGCCAATATGGGCGATGACACCATTTATTCGGGCACGGTTGCCGCCGCCATGGAAGGCTATTTATTGGGCATACCGTCCATCGCAATATCCATGTCACAGCACAACGCCACGCATTTTGAAACGGCAGCAAAAGTGCTGGTCGAATTGATTACGCATTATCAAAAAAATGGCTTTGCCTCCACCACCTTACTTAACGTTAACGTACCGGATGTGCCTTACCATGAACTGCAAGGTCGAGTGGTTACCCGTTTAGGCAAGCGCCACAAAGCCGAACCGGTGGTACAACTCAAAACCCCGCGCAATGAAACCGTTTACTGGGTTGGAGCAGCAGGGTCACCTAACGACGGCGGACCGGGTACGGATTTTTATGCGGTAGCCAACAAGCAGGTGTCCATCTCGCCGATACAAGTGGACCTCACCAATCACCAACAATTACCTGAAATGCATGATTGGCTCAACAAGCCATGATGCATAAAGCGAGCACAAGCAAGTGGCTATTTTAAGAAGCGCAACACAAACCGGCATAGGCATGACCTCGCAACGCACACGCGATCGCATGTTAGGGCGTTTGCGCGAACAAGGCGTAAGCGATGAAGTGGTGTTATCGGCCATCGGCGCTATTCCGCGACACATATTTGTTGATGAGGCCTTATCCATACGCGCCTACGAAGACGTTTCTTTGCCCATAGGCTACGGCCAAACCATATCCCAACCTTATATAGTCGGGCGCATGTCTGAGATCGTGCGCAACGGTGTAAATTTAAAAAAGGTGCTGGAGATAGGCACCGGTTGCGGCTACCAAACCGCCGTGTTGTCTAAGCTAGCTAAAGAAGTGTATTCAGTGGAACGCATACGACCTTTGGTCATGAAAGCGCGCGAGCATTTGCGTGACCTCAAATGCACCAATGTAAAATTGGGGCATGCCGATGGCAACATGGGCCTAGCGGAACTGGCACCGTTTGATGGCATTATTGTCACCGCCGCTGCCAGCCATATTCCACAAGATTTGCTCGACCAACTTGCCGTTGGTGGCCGTTTGGTTATCCCGGTAGGCACGGATGATCAAATATTGCATTTAGTCGAGCGGCTAAGCGAAGAAGAATACCGCCATAACAAATTGGAAGCGGTAAAATTTGTCCCATTATTAGGTGGAACCCAATAAGCATGCGTCATTTACTGGCATTTCTTAGCATGGGCTTATTGCTTAATTTAGCCGCGTGCACCACCAGTCCACCTGCCCCAGTCATTGATCGTTTGCCAGCCAATGCAGGTAAAAGTGAGCCGAGCAACATCAAAAAACAAAGCATAAGCCCTCGCCCAATATACAAGGCCGGCGATTGGCGACCTGATACCTACACCGTAAAAAAAGGCGATAACCTGTATAGCATAGGCTTGGAATTCGGCTACTACTACAAAGACATCGCGCAGGCCAATAACATCAACGCCCCTTACAACATTAAAGTGGGTCAGGTATTAAAACTCAATCTAGCGAAAGACAAAGCCTTAAGCGCCGATAACAGTGCGGTGGAAATAAACCCCATCAAACCGGATGCGGGCTTAGTCAGCGTGACCATTAGCGAACCCAAAGCCCTACGCGAGCCTTATACTGAGGAGGCGTTAAATAAACCCCAAGCTAACAAAGCCGCACCGGCAAGCAGCCCAACAGAAATCAAACCCGACAACAAACCCTTAGCTGACCCATCGGAAAACTTAGAATGGGCATGGCCGACCAAAGGCAAAGTGGTGGCCAACTTTAACGAGTCCAGCAACAAAGGCGTCGACATAGCCGGCACGCTGGGTCAAGCGGTGAATGCTGCTGCCCCAGGGCGCGTCATATACAGCGGTTCCGATTTACGCGGTTACGGTAAATTGGTCATCATCAAGCACAATCCCAATTACCTTTCTGTTTACGCTCACAACAATCAAATATTGGTGAAAGAAGGCCAACAAATAAGCCTAGGGCAAAAAATTGCCGAAATGGGTAGCACCGACAGCAACACGGTGAAATTGCACTTTGAAATTCGCCGCCAAGGCAAATCCGTTGACCCGCTTAAATACCTTGCAGCATTGCAATAAGGCATAAAAAAGCGGCACTAGGCCGCTTTTTTAAACAAAACAGCAAGACTATTGCGCTTTTTTGGCCTCGTCCGCGTAATACGCACGCACGCCTTTCATATCAAACTCCCGCGCCCACTTGATGATTTCCGCAAAAGCCGGCGCACCAATTTCACCTACTTGTGCATGAATGCCTGCTTGCTCGCGTATCACCAAAATACCGGGGATTTGATTGACTTGAAAATACTCGCCAATTTCCGGGTCGGCTTCGGTATTGACCATACCAAATACAATGTCTGGGTTGGCTGCGGCAGCCGCTTCAAAGGTTGGGGTAAATGCCACACAGGGATCACACCATGGTGCCCAGAAATCAACAATAACAAAATTGTTTTTTTCTATGGTCTCTTTGAAATTCGCTTTAGTTAATGCAACAACAGCCATGATGAAATCCTAAATTTAATGGGTTAAGGGGCTAATTTTAATTGGGAACGAGAGTTTATCAGACCTAAGGCTAATAGTTAAGACTTAGCCCAACAACAAACGGGCATCAGCCACTTTGCTACTCAATGCCGGCACCCCAACTGTTAGCATAAAACAAGTCATTTAATGGTCGCCGCACACGCTCAGCTTGTTCACGCGCCAAGGCTTCCGCACCGAGGCTACTAGGATCCGCTGGGTAACCAACGCTGATCATACTCATCAAGCTAAATTGCTTGGGAACGCTAAATTTCTCACGGGCCAAATCAACATCAAAACCACCCAATTGGTGCGCACTTAACCCCATGCTGGTGGCTTGCAAGCATACATTCTCAGCAGCAGCCCCACAATCGTATTGGGCCCAGCGATTGGGTTGTTGGTTATGGTTAAATAGGCTGTTGGCGCAAAGCAACATTAACAGAGGGGCATTGACCACCCAACTTTGGTTGCCCGCTGACAAACAGTCAAATGCCGATTGCCAGGCCACCTGGTTGCTGGATTTATGCCAAACGATAAAACGCCAAGGTTGATCACCAAAACAGGACGGTGCCCAACGGGCGGCCTCAAGCAAGGCCTTGATTTGGCTAGCACTGAGATCTTGTTGTGCATCGTAAGCACGACCACTCCAACGCTGAGCGATGGTCTGATTAATAGCCACTTGGGTAATTGCAGGTTTTTCCATGGCACACTTAACCAAGGGACACGATGGCTTCAATTTCCACTAACACGTCTCGTGGCAATTTAGCCACTTGCACGGTCGAGCGTGCTGGCGTATGGCCAGCAAACACCTCGCCATAAACTGTGTTCATGGGCACGAAATCGTCTAAATTTTTCAAAAATACGGTGGTTTTTATCACTTTAGACAAATCTGCACCGGCGGCTTCAATGACGGCTTTTAAATTAGCCAAGACTTGAGTGGTTTGCGCAAGGATGTCGCCGTCGTTTAAGCTGCCGTCTGGCCTTAGGGCAATTTGCCCAGAGGTAAACAATAAATCACCAACCACCATGCCCTGAGAGTATGGGCCTATTGCGGCTGGTGCGTGAGGGGTTTGAATAACGTGCATATAAAACCTTATAGTTAAATGAAATTAAATATTAGCCGGGTCAAAATAGTCAAACTGGGCACGCTTGACATTGCAGAAAAGCTCGTAGGCTATGGTGCCGGCACTTTGCGCCACCAAATTGGCGGCCACCTGTTTACCCCACAACTCAACACGACTATCTATACCGGCTGAAGGAATGGCCGTCAAATCCACATAAAGCATGTCCATGGAAACACGGCCCAATAACTGCGTCATGTGGCCGTCCACCGCAATCGGTGTACCGGTCTTAGCTGACCGTGGGTAACCGTCTGCGTAACCACAGGCTACCACCCCCACACACATGGCCTTATCTGCTGTGAATAAACTGCCATAGCCGATGGCATCACCCTTTTCGAGGTGGCGTAGCGCAATGATGCGGGAGCTAAACTGCATAACCGGCTCCAATGGACCATATTGCGTGGGTTGACTAATCGGATGGGCACCGTACAACATGATACCAGGCCTAGACCAATGCACTTCACTGCCGATGGTTTGCTTTAAATTAGGCCAAGCCAATAACGCGGCGGAGTTAGCCAGACTGCTAGCGTGGCAAGGTGCTAAATCCGCTAAAGTGTGTTGAAACAACATGGCTTGCTGCATGCTGTGCTCAGACTGCAGGTTATCCGCATTGGCTAAGTGCGTCATGGGCACAATCGATGCCACATTATTGTGCCCATGCAACTGCTGATAGGCTTGTTTGTAGTCTTTAGGTGACAAACCCAATCGGTGCATGCCGCTGTCCATTTTTAGCCAAATGCGCAATGCCCGTGGCAACTTAGCCGCTAACAAAGCAGCCACTTGCCACTGCTCATGCACTACCAACCACAACGCTTGCTCGGCTATACAAGGCAGTTCGTCTATAGCAAAGAAGCCTTCCAACAACAATATCGGCTCCAGCACGCCGGCCTCGCGCAGTTGCATGGCCTCTTCTAAGCTGGATACGGCAAAGCCATCGGCTTCATTTTGCAAGGCACGCGCACAATGCACGGCACCGTGACCATAGGCATTAGCCTTAATCACTGCCATGGTTTTACCTGGCCATAAGGCATGCGCCGTGCGGTAGTTATGCCTAAAGGCATCTAAGCGTATTTGAACTGAGGTCGGACGCGACATGTTTTAACTAGGCAGTGCACTGTGTAGGATTGAATAGCTTGATATTGTAGCGACTTCCGACCCATAACCCAAGCAACAAAACGGAGCGACTTAGGACAGCTTGTGCCCATAAAAAATGGCTTACAGCAACACTACTGTAAGCCATGATTTGAATTGGTCGGGACAGCAAGATTCGAACTTGCGACCCCTAGTCCCCCAGACTAGTACGCTACCAGGCTGCGCTATGCCCCGAACCGATGTTGTGGCTCTAGCACAACAGGGCGCCATTATAACGCAAAAGCACTGGCACTTTAAAAGACCGGTTAAATTATTTGTCTACGCAATAGCGTAAGGATGGCTTGCAATTCAAGCTTGGCTTTAGCGAAATCGTAGGCAAGCGAACCGCTGTCTGCACTCACGGCCAATTCAAGCTGCATCCCAGTTTGCTCTACCGCGTTTTTAGCGTGGTCGCCGTCTGCCCCTTCTAAGCGATTACGGGCCCCGCTGATGGTAAACCCTTGCTCATACAATAACTCGCGTATACGGCGTATTAGCAAAACTTCATGATGCTGATAGTAACGGCGGTTGCCGCGGCGTTTTACTGGCTTGAGTTGCGTGAATTCCTGCTCCCAATAACGCAGCACATGTGGCTTAACACCACAAAGCTCACTGACCTCGCCGATGGTAAAGTATCGTTTAGCGGGGATAGGTGGCAACTGCAATTTTGGCGCTGACTCACTCATGCTGCATCGTCTCGTTTAATACTGAAATGGAACATCCATTAATCCAATCCTCAAGATTGAGGACGGCATTTAATTCAAGTAGTTTGCCTCAACCTTGGCTTTTAACTTTTGACTGGCATGAAAAGTGACCACGCGGCGTGCGGAAATGGGTATTTCTTCACCTGTTTTTGGATTGCGTCCGGGACGCTCTGATTTTTTACGCAACTCAAAATTACCAAACCCAGATAATTTTACGCTGTCTCCTGCCTCTAAAGCGATGCGCACTTCTTCGAAGAAGGCCTCAACCATGTCTTTTGCTTCACGCTTATTCAAACCCACTTGCTCGTAAAGCAAATCTGCCAGTTCAGCTTTTGTTAAGGTCATACCCCACTCCCATTCATTGCCAGCCTATTTAAGGCTTTATTTCTAATTAGTAAACGCTACGGTATATAAAAAACAGCCCACAGGAGTGAGCTAATTTCTTAATACCGCATTGCAGTCATTTTCCAATAATTGTAGCAGATTTGCCATGACTGCATCGGCATCGCTATCTGTTAAAGTTTTTTGAGTATCGTGCATAAGTACTGATAATGCAAGGCTTTTTTTATTTTCAGGCACACCCTGACCTTGGTATATATCAAACAATGCTATGTCCATCAGCATAGGAATTTGTGCTTTTTTGACAACCGACAACAGAGTATTAACGGCTAAGTTTTCATCCACCACTACGGCTAAATCGCGGCGCACAGGAAGCAATTTCGACACCTCCTGGTAAGCCGGGATGCGCCGTTGCAACAAGGCATTAACATCCAACTCAAATAAAAAGGTGCTTTTACTCAAACTGTAATGTTGTTGCCATTTTGGATGCAATTTACCTAACCATCCTATGGGTTTGCCATTCAATAGAATGCGTGCGGTTTGACCAGGATGCAATGCGCTGTGCTCGGCTTTTTCATAGCTCAAGCTAGTAGCGCCCTCGCCTAACAGCGTATCAACCTGTGCCTTGATTTCAAAAAAATCGGCATCCGTGGCCTTAGTCGCCCATTGCTCAGGTTTTGCACTGCCATAGGCCAGACCGGCAATGCGCGTGGTTTCAGTAAAAGTTTGTTGATGCGCATCTGCGTAATGGTAGCTGGCACCCAGTTCAAACAACAGCGCCCTATCTTGCTTACGATTCAAGTTGTACACCAAGCTATCCAACAAACCGCCCCATAGACTGCTGCGCATCACGCTTAGATTGCTGGCAATCGGATTTTTAAGCCGAATTGGCTGGGCATTGGCTAACAAATCGGTCTCCCACGCTTCATCAACAAAGCTATAGTTAACCAATTCCTGATAACCGGCCGCCACCAGTGAATCGCGCAACGTGTTTTGATGGGCACGCGCCTCGGGGGATTCCAACATGGTCAAGCTCGCTAGCGGCGCAGTCGCTGGAATGTGATCGTAACCGTGCAACCTTGCAATTTCTTCGATTAAATCTTCTTCTATGCTAATGTCAAAACGGTAGCTGGGTGGCACGACAGTGAATACCGCTTGCTCCAATGTGTAACTAAACCCTAACTGGCTGAGCAGTTGCGCCACTTTCTCTTCAGTAAAGGCGATGCCTAACACTGAAACCAAGCGGCTTAAACGCAAGTTAACCGCATTTCTGACAGGCAGCACGCCTATGAATTCGCTGACATCGCCGGCTAGTCCACCGCATAATTGTTTTATTAACTGCGTGGCATATTCCAAGGCTAAACGCGTGTTAGCAAAATCCACACCGCGCTCAAAACGGTAGGAAGAATCGGTACTTAAACCCAATCTACGGGCTTTGCCAGCTATCACGGCTGGGGTAAAAAAGGCACTCTCTAAAAATACCGAAGTGCTGGTTTCGTCTACCGAGGTCGCCTGACCACCCATAATACCGGCTAAGGCGATGGCGCCACTGGCATCAGCAATCACCAAATCATCGGTTTTCAATGCTACGGTTTGCTCATTCAGTAAGGTGATTTTTTCATCTTGCTGGGCAAAGCGCACGCTGATGTCCCCGCTTAACTTGGCTGCATCAAATGCATGCATGGGCTGCCCCAATGCCAACAACACATAGTTGGTGACATCGACCAACACATTAATGCTACGTAAGCCGCTGCGCTCTAGACGCCTAACCATCCAATCTGGGGTGGTGGCGCTGGCGTTAACCCCGGTTATAAGACGACCGCAATAACGCGGGCAAGCACTTGGTTCGATCACAACAAGCTGCTGGCAGTCTGCCGTATCGTTTGCTATGGGTTGGATCGTTTCAAAACAGGTAGCAGCACCTGTGATGGCTGCCACATCGCGTGCTATGCCGTTAAGGCTTAAGCAATCGCTGCGATTAGGGGTAAGCTTTAGCGTCAACAAATGGTCGTCCAAATCCAAATATTGACGGATATCTTGGCCTATGGGCGCCAAGTTATCCAGCTCTAATAAGCCAGTCGCCTCGGCAGTTAAACCCAACTCTTTGGACGAGCACATCATGCCAAACGATTCGACACCACGCACCTTAGCCTGCTTAATGGATAAACCAGGCAGCTCAGCACCAACCAAAGCACAAGGCGCAAGTAAGCCAGCACGCGCGTTGGCTGCGCCGCAGACAATTTGTATGGGCTCAGCTAAACCAACATCCACCGAACACACTTGCAAACGATCGGCATCAGGGTGCTTTTCTGCGCTAATAATCTTCGCTACCACCACTTTAGTAAAGGGGGCAGCAACCGATTGCAGGTCTTCCACTTCCAAACCTGCCATGGTAAGTGCGTGACTTAATGCCTGACTGTCTAAGTTTGTAGCAACCAGACTACGCAACCAATTTTCTGAAAACTGCATAATGCTTTTTAACCTTAACTGTAGGGTGAATGAACGCGAATACGGGCTATTTAAACTGGCTTAAAAAACGCATGTCGTTATTAAAGAAATGGCGCAAATCGTTTACGCCATAACGCAACATGGTTAAACGCTCCACGCCCAAGCCAAAAGCAAAACCACGGTATTTTTCGCTATCTATATTAACGTGTTTAAACACTTCAGGATGCACCATGCCGCATCCGCCTATCTCTAGCCAACCGCCATTCCAGCTCATATCCATTTCGGCCGAAGGCTCGGTAAACGGGAAAAATGACGGGCGAAAACGCACGGTCAAATCGTCACGTTCAAAGAATTTCTGCAAAAAGTCTTGCACCACCCCTTTTAAATTGGCAAAGCTGATGTCTTGGTCTACCCACAAGCCTTCCACCTGATGAAACATCGGGGAATGGGTGGCGTCGGAATCAACGCGGTAAACCCGACCCGGCGCAATAATTTTTAGTGGGGGAGTTTTATGTGCTTTCAGTGCATTCTCCATGTAACGCACTTGCACCGGCGATGTGTGCGTACGCAACACATGCTGCTCGTCGATGTAAAAAGTATCGTGCATGGCACGCGCAGGATGGTCTTCTGGAATATTGAGCGCAGTAAAGTTATAAAAATCCGTTTCAATTTCAGGCCCAGTCGCCACCTCAAACCCGATGGAATGAAACAACTGTTCGATGCGTTGCAAGGTCAGGGTTACCGGGTGCAAACCCCCAACTGACTGGGCCCTGGCTGGCAAACTGACGTCTATGGACTCTTGTGCCAACTGCTTAGCTTGTTCAGCGTTTAGCAACGCTTCACGGCGTGATACCAACGCCGCTTCCACCGCTTGTTTCACCACATTAATGGCAGCGCCTGCTGCCGGACGTTCTTCGTTAGTCAGTTTACCTAAACCCTTTAAGGCATCGGTCAATAAACCGGTTTTACCCAAGTATTTAGCTTTAGCAATTTCCAAATCGTTCATGTTGGCACTAGCAGCAAAATCCGCTTGTGCTTGTGAAATTAAAGGCGTTAAATCGGTCATGTAAATAGCTTCTTTAGTAAACTGCAAGTGTATTTAAGTGCATAATTTTACAGCAAAAAAAAGAGGCCTAAGCCTCTTTTTTTACTTATTTTTTAAATAAGTTTGTAGCCTAAACTGCCAAGGCTTTTTTAGCCATATCAACAAATTGGCTAAAAGCCGTTTTGTCAAATACCGCTAAATCTGCTAGCACTTTACGATCCACTTCCACTGCTGCTTTTTTCAAGCCATTCATGAAGCGGCTGTATGTCAAACCACACTCACGTGCACCGGCATTAATACGCGCGATCCACAAGGTGCGGAATTGGCGTTTTTTCTGACGACGATCACGGTAAGCGTATTGACCGGCTTTCATTACCGCTTGCTTGGCAATGCGGTAAACATTTTTACGACGACCGCGGTAACCTTTAGCGGCTTTTAATACTTTCTTGTGTCTAGCACGAGCGATGACACCACGTTTTACTCTAGGCATATCGGTCTCCTTATCGTGTTGGCATCATGGCGCGTACGCGCTTGACAT
>SXGU01184528.1_pt1 | contig 17204 bp, 19 predicted proteins | sample 3174531 | NCBI WGS metagenome assembly SXGU01 (sample SAMN11356863, study PRJNA531348) | freshwater metagenome | isolation source: freshwater sample F1-140 | place: China: Fuxian Lake, Yuxi | collected 2017-12-25 | reverse complement strand
GATGGCTGGTGATTGCCAGAACGAGATCATGGTGCTCCGGGGTCATCAGTTCCACATCAGAGCCGCAAGCGCGCCAGAAATTTTCCAGCCGGACGACGGCAGAGGCATCGCTTCCGGGAAGTGGTGTGAGAATGCACCAACGCTTTGCAAAAAGCTCCGCAAAGCCCGAAGCTGGCCCCGATTGCTCCGTGCCGGCGATCGGGTGTCCCGGAATGAAATGGACCCCCACTGGAATATGCGGCGCCACGTCGCGCACGACGGCAGCCTTGACCGAACCCACATCCGTCACGATGCAGCCCGGCTTCAGGGCGGGGGAGATTTCCTGCGCGATCGCCCCGCAGGCCCCGACAGGCACACAGAGAATGACAAGATCAGCATTCTTGACAGCCGCGGCCGCCGTTTGGTGAATGCTGTCGACGAGGCCCAGGTCCACGGCAGCTTTCCTGGTTTCCTCGCTCTTGGCAAAACCCGCAATATGGCTGGCCAGTTTCTCCCGTCTGATCACATGGGCAAGCGACGACCCGATAAGGCCGATGCCAATAAGTGCTACCCGTTCAAACAGAATACTCATTTCAGAAAATCCGACAGGGCCGAAACAACCGCGCGGTTTGCCTCCTCGTCGCCGACGGTCATCCGCAGGCAGTTGGGCAGGCCGTAGGCCTCCATGCGCCGCAGGATAATGCCGTGGTCATTCAACCAGGCATCGGCCATCGGTGCGGCTTTCTTTCCGCTGGAGGCAAAGTGTATGAGAAGGAAATTTCCCACGCTTGGCGTGACCTTCAAGCCCAGCTCCTGCAATTGATCCATCAGCAGGCCCAGCCATTTCTCGTTATGCGCGACGGCAGTTTCAACAAATTTCTGGTCCGCCAGAGCTGCCACACCCGCCGCCATCGCCCCGGCACTCACATTGAAGGGCCCCCGGATGCGGTTAAGCACATCGGCCACATGGGCCGGGCAATAGGCCCAGCCCAGACGCAAGCCCGCAAGACCGTAGATTTTGGAGAATGTGCGCGTCATCACCACGTTGTCAGACGTCGCCACCAGCTCCAGGCCGGATTCATAGTCATTGCGCCTGACATATTCCGCATAGGCGGCATCGAGCACCAGCAGGGTCGACTTGGGCAGCCCCGCGTGCAGCCGCTTTACTTCATCGAAAGGCAGATAGGTTCCTGTGGGATTGTTCGGATTGGCGAGGAACACCAGCTTGGTGCGCGGGCTCACGCATTTCAGCATTTCGTCGACGCTGGTCCGGTAATCGACCTCCGGAGCCACGATGGCCCTGGCGCCATTCGCTGCAATGGCGATGGGATAGACCAGAAATCCATATTGGGAATAAACGGCCTCATCGCCGGGCCCCAGATAGGCATGGGCCAGCAGTTGCAGGAGCTCATCGGAGCCCGCGCCACAAACGATGTATGCCGCGTTTAGTCCGTAGCGCGCCGCGATCGCCTCGCGCAGTTCCGTGACGGAACCATCGGGATAAAGCGCGAGTGAGTCGCTCTTTGCCACATAGGCGGCACGGGCCTGGGCCGGGGCCCCGAAAGGCGATTCATTTGACGAAAGCTTGTGGATCTTCTTGCCTTTCGCCCGGCTCTTACCGGGCACATAGGGCTCAATATCAAGAATGCCCGCTTTCGGCAGAGGGCGCGTTGCAGCCGGCACTGACGTCATGATTTGATCTCAAACGGAGAGGGATAGCGCCCGGCCACTTTCAGGCCAAGCAGGGCATTTGAACGGTTGAGGCCGACAAGGGGGCTTTCATGGTCAGACAGGAAGCCCGGCAGGCAGGAGACCCGCCGCGTCCCCAGCTTGATCTGCCAGAGCGGTGCCGGAGAGAAGTCCCGCGGCAGCTTGCCGTCACTGATGATCAGGGTTTCATCGTCTCCCGTGGGTTCCGATGGCGAGTGTCCGAACACCAGGAGCTTGGGAACATCATCTTCCCGCAGGAACGGCAGGCAGGCAACGACCCTGGCCTGGCCGGCCTTTCCTTCAACAAAGGCCTCTGCCCAGGGCGACTCGGTCTCCACAATGCAGATGTCGCCCGGACTCGCATTGACCTGCATAAGGGCCTGCGCCTCGTCCCGATAGTCTTCCACCGGAAGCGATCCGAAATAGTCCCGGATGCGGAACCTCAGGCCTATCGAGGTGCTCAATTTCTTGCTGATGTGGATCGTGACGTCCGCCTGGTTTTGCATGGAGCGGGCGAAGATGCTTCGCCAAAGACGCACCAGGAGTTCCGGCGGCACAAGGTTTTCGGGCCGCGACAGGAGCCTGCGCAGGATGGCGGCTTCACGCGCTGGGCGGAAGGCCGAGCCACCGAGGCCACCATTTCTTAACTTGATGGCCCGCACTTTTTCAGTGGCCGCAAAACGCCTCTCGAGCAGGCTGAAGAGGCCATCATCGATGGCATCCATCTCGCGGCGTATATCTTCAAGTTCAACGTCTGATCCAGCTGGTCCACTCATGTCCTTCAATCTCTATCGCACCCGGCAAGCCCTACTGGCGCCGCTCCAACAGGATTGGACCTTCATACTGGGAGCCGTCACAAAAGCAAAGACTTCACGTCATTTCCCCGGGTCCGGGCGGAAGGGGCTGGCAACAGCACCGGCCGGAGCCGCGGCATCAACCTTCGCACCCGTTTGCCCGACGAAAAGGCATAAACCTGTTTCACCGCCTCGACGATAATGACCCCGGCGAACCGTGAGTTGATCCAGTCGCCCAGCCGTTCGATGGCCCCGGCGCTGGAGAGGACAAACCCCCTGGCCAGGGGCGGCATTTGCAGTGCATGGGTCCATGAAACGGCGGAAAACCGCGCTTCCTTGAGCAGGCCGCCCAATTGCGTGCGTGAAAATGGCTGGCCATAGCCAAAGGGCGAGGAGTCAAAGGCGGCCCACAGCCCCCTGCGGTTTGGCACCACCAGGATCAGCCGGGCCTGGGGGGCCATAACCCGCCAGACGTCCTGCAGCATCTCGATCGGGCTGTCAGTCAGTTCCAGCCCGTGAACGACAAGGGCCAGATCCACCGTGCTTTCAAGCAGGGGCAGGTCGAACTCGTCAACCAGCGCCGACCGGACGGCCCCTTCCACGGGCCAGTGAATGACCCCCTGCCGCGCCATCATGAAAGCGAGGCGGCGGCCCGTCTCGGGCGGAAATTCATCGAGGTAGGGTGTGGCAAATCCCAGGCCCAGAACGCAGGCGTCACTGAGCCTGCCCAGCCGCGGGCGCAGTTTTGCGGAGATCAGGCGGCGAGTAGCATTTCCCAAGGGACTCGCGTAGAATTCACCAAGTTCGACAACATCCATGATGGCTGCTTTTAGCGCTTTACGCCCAACGGATCATCAACGAAGAATAACAGGGTTAGCAATTCATATGTCCCATCTCGATATGCGCCAATTCATGTGCCGGTCCGACAATTATGGCGTGATCATTCATGATTCAAGAAGCGGCGCCACTGCCTCCATCGACGCTCCGGATGCCGAGGCCGTTGAGGTGGAACTCCGGAAGTTCGGGAGGCAGCTGACCCATATCTTCACCACCCACCACCATGAGGACCATGTGGCGGGCAACCTCAGGCTCAAAGAGCTGTTTGGCTGCAAGATCATCGGTCCCAAAAACGAAGCGGAACAAATTCCGGGTATTGATATCCAGGTTTCCGGCGGCGACAAATTCGCCTGGGCTGGCCGGGACGTAGCAGTCTTTGATTGCCCGGGCCACACCAAAGGGCACATTGCCTTCCATATTCCGTCGGAATTCTCGCTCTTCGCGGGCGATACCGTCTTTGCCATGGGTTGCGGCCGCGTCATTGAAGGCACCATGGAGGAGATGTGGCATTCAGTGAACCAGTTCCGCAGCCTTTCCCCGGCCACCTATGTCTATTGTGGACATGAATACACCGAAGCCAACTGCCGCTTTGCGCTTTCCGTGGAACCGGGAAACCGCGCCCTTCAGCAGCGTGCCAATGTTGTCGCCAGCCAGCGCGCCAAAGGCGAAATGACCTGCCCGTCAACCATCGGCGATGAACTCAAGACCAACCCCTTCATGCGCTGTGACAGTCCCGAGATCAGAAAACGCCTGAACCTCGAAACGGCGACCGATGCGGAAGTGTTTGCCGAACTCCGGACCCGCAAGAACAATTTCCGCTAGCCATTCTTCACCTCCGGAAGATCATGTCCTTGGCGGCAACCACGGCACCCACGGTAATCAGCACGCAGGCCATGGCCATGGACCAGTGAAACTGCGCATATCCAAAAGACAGCAAGACCAGCGTTGAAAGCAGCGGGGCCGCATAGGATGAAGCCCCGAGCACCATGATGTCGCCGCGCTTCAATCCAAAGTCCCAAGTATAGAACGCTGCCCCCAGCGGCAGCAGGCCAAGCCCGGCAACAGCCGACCATTCAAGCACGCCGCGCGGCCAGACTGTTTGTTCAAAGATGAGATGGGAACCTAACGAGAGGAGCGCGGCAGCAAGGCAGTATCCCGAAACCACGTCGGTTGGAACCTGGCCAAAGCGCCGGGCCAGCACCGAATAGCCAGCCCAGATGACCGCGCAGGGAAGGGCCAGGACATGGCCCAGCTTCAGGCCCTCGCTCAAGCCCAGTCCCTGCCCTCTGGTGATCACCAGCGCGGCTCCGGCCATTCCCAGGGCAACCCCCAGGAGGTGATGCGGCCGCAGTTTCTCACCGGGCAGGAAGGCTGAAAAGACCACCAGGAAGAGTGGCCAGAGATAGGCGATGAGACTGACTTCGACCGGCGGAGCGTTTCTGATCGCGGTGAAATAGATGAAGTGATAGCCAAACAGACTTGCAATACCCAAGGCCCAGAGCCGCCAATCCTGGTGTCTGAGAGTGGCGAAGGCGCGGGCCCGGAAGGGCCATGTAACAGCCCCCATAAGACCACCGATGAAAAAACTCATGGCGGCGAGCTGGAAAGGGGGGACGGTGCCCGATGCCGAGGAAAACAGCGCCAGAAAGGCCCACATCAGAACCGCCGTAAAGCCGATCAGCGTTGCAGTTCTGCGCGACAACAAGAATTCCTCAAATTACCCAGCTTTGGGGACTGTGGCTAAGCCATTCCGGGCATTCAAGCCAGGTTTTCACCAATGATAACGTCAGTTTTAGTGATTTTCGAATTGAGCAAGTGGCGCCCGAAGACGCTGATCAATACCGCACCCACAATGATGCTGCCCCCGATGAAGGCGGCACGCCCTGGATTCTCACCGACGAAAATCCAGGGCCAGAACGGGTTTATCACCGCATCCAGCATCGAGATCAAGGTGAGGGTCACGGCGGGAACCGAACGGGCGCCCCTGATAAAGAAGACAAGGGGAATGGCCAATTGAAGGGTGGCCATGGCCGCCAGCAAAAGAACTTCCCGGAAACCGACATTGAAACCGCCACCCACATGCCCCGCCGTAAAGCCCATGATCCCGGCAATGAAAAACGACAGGATTCCGCCCAGGCAAATGGCCGGGACCATATCGACGTTGCGGTATCTCCTGAGGGCCAGGGTCTGCCCGGCAAATGCCATGGGAACACAGATCGAGAGAAACAATCCCAGTGAACGGCCCCCCGCCTCCAGTCCATCCCAGGCGATGACGGCGACCCCCAGGAGCGCCAGTCCCGCCGAAATCCATGCTTCAAAACCCGGCCTTTCACCCGTGACCCAGGGACTGAGAAGCGCGGCAAACAGGGGCGAGGTGGCACCGATCACCGACACTGTCGCCGTGCCGACCATCGTCAGCGATGTGACGTAGAGCGTCGATCCCAGGGCAAAGAAGAGGGCTGAGGCGAACAATGCCACTCTTGGGATTTCCCCAAATTTCCGCAAAGCCCCGCGGCCGTAGACGGCAACAAGATAAATCATCAAGGCGACAGCCATCCAGTAGCCGCGCCAGCAATTGAGCTGCCAGCCATCAAGCCCGGGCATAATGCGGACAAAGACGCCGGAGAGACTCCACCCAAGGGTGGCCAGCAGTACGAAGACTACGCCCGTCCCGTAACTTTGCCCAGATGTCCCCAATCTATCCCCGCGGCTGCTTCAACTCACGCGCGCAACTTCACATTGTCAGCATCATAGGGGCTTTCAGCAATTACACTAGCCTTGAACATTTTATCAAGAATCTTGATTTCCAACTCAGTGCCCAGAGCAGAGAATTCGGGACGCACCATCCCGAGTGCCAGGGATTTGTTCACCCGCCAGCCAAAGCCGCCGTTCGTGGCGCGGCCAACGAGCTTGCCTTTGGCATAAATGGGCTCGGAACCCCGCGTATCAGAATCAGCATCGGTCACCCGATGAACTTCCATGGTGACAAAATTCCAATTCAATCCCTTCTCGCGGCCGGCGACCAGCGCATCACGCCCGAGGAACTGCCCCTTGTTGGGATGCACGAAACGGTCGAGTCCCGACTCGAAGGCCGAATACTCGATTGAAAGTTCACGCGGCACCAGCCGGTAGCTCTTCTCGATCGAAAGCGACGACATGGCTTTGATGCCATAGGGCTTGATGCCGAATTCGCGGCCCGCTTCCATGAGCAGGTCGAACAGCGCCACCTGCTGCTCGATGGGGTGATGGAATTCAAAACCGAGCTCGCCTACGAAATTGACGCGCAGCACGTGGCAGCTGGTGTGGCCCACCGAAATGGCCTGTCCCGAAAGCCAGGGGAAGGCCTCATTGGAAAGATCGGCGGTCGTGAGTTTCTGCAAGACCTTGCGCGCATTGGGGCCAGCCAGGACCAGAACCCCAAGCCGCGTTGTGATGGCATTGAGTTTCACCGAGCCGTCCTTGGGCAGCAGCTTGTGAAGTGTGTCATGGTCGTGGCGCTCATAGGCGCCGGCGGAGACGAGATAGAAGCGGCCCGGAGCCCATTCATAAACCGTGAATTCCGCCCGGACCCCGCCATTCTTCGTCAAGAGGTGGCAGAGCGCAATGCGTCCCATCTTCTTGGGGATGCGGTTGGCGAGGATTGAATCCAGCCAGTCCCGCGCCCCCGGACCCGACACTTCCATTTTGGCGAAAGCCGACATGTCCTGGAGGCCAACGTTGTTCATCACATTGCGGCACTCTTCGCCGACAAAACGGAAGGCGTTGGAACGGCGGAACGACCATTTCTCGACAATGCGTCCATCCTCGGTGGAGGCCGCGTGATTGTGGTTGAGCAAGACATTTGGCCGGTCCAGATCCTTTTCCGAAAGCGCGTAGCCCTTCGGGGCAAACCAGCCCGGCCTTTCCCAGCCGTAGACCGAACCGAACACCGCACCCAGATCCTTCATCCGGTCATAGCACGGCGTGCGCTTAAGGGGGCGCGCCGCGGCGCGCTCCTCTTCCGGGTAGTGCATGGTGAAGACATTGGCATATGCCTCCTCGTTCTTCACCTTGAGATAGCCCTTTGTGGCGTAGGGTCCAAAGCGGCGCGGATCGACGCCCATCATGTCAATGGTGGGCTCGCCATCGACGATCCACTCCGCCAGCTGCCAGCCCGCCCCGCCGGCTGCCGTCACGCCGAATGAATGGCCTTCGTTCAGCCAGAAGTTCTTGCGGTCCCAGGCCGGGCCGATGATCGGCGAACCGTCAGGCGTATAGGCGATGGCGCCGTTGTAAACCTTCTTGATACCCAGCTCGCCAAAGGCCGGGACCCGCGCGATGCAGGTTTCGATATAAGGCTCCAGCCGCTCGAGTTCGCCCTGGAACAACTCGTACTCGCTCTGCTCGGATGGTCCGTCCACATAGCAGCAGGGGGCACCTTTCTCGTAGATGCCGAGAACAAAGCCGCCATTCTCCTCGCGCAGGTACCAGGAGGAATCGGCCTCCCGCAGAACCCCCATCTCCGGCAGGCCCTTGGCCTGGCGCTCCCTGATCAGCGGCGATGGTTCGGTGACGATATACTGGTGCTCGACCGGAATGACCGGGATATCGAGGCCGACCATGGCGCCGGTCTTGCGGGCGAAGTTTCCAGAGCACGACACCACATGCTCGCAAGTGATGTCGCCCTTGTCCGTCTTCACCAGCCATTGGCCGGAAGGAAGCTGTTCGATCGCCGTCACCGTGGTGTTGCGGTAGATCTCAGCACCCCGGTTGCGGGCTCCCTTGGCCAGCGCCTGGGTAAGGTCAGCCGGCTGGATATAGCCGTCGTCAGGATGCTGGATGGCACCGATGACGCCATCAATCTCGCACAGGGGCCAAAGTTCCTTCAGCTGCTGGGGGGTAAGTTTGTTGACCTTAACGCCAATGGTTTCGGCAATCCCGGCGTAATACATGAATTCGTCCCAGCGGTCCTTGGTGCGTGCCACCCGGATGTTGGAAACCTTTTTGAAGCCCACATGCTGGCCGGTTTCCGCTTCAAGTTCGCTATAGAGCTTGACCGAATACTTGTGGATCTGGCCCACCGAATAGGACAGGTTGAACAACGGCAGGAGGCCGGCCGCATGCCAGGTGGAACCGGAGGTGAGTTCCTTGCGCTCCACCAGAACGACGTCGCTCCAGCCCTTCTTGGCCAGGTGGTAGAGCGTCGAAACGCCAACCACGCCACCACCTATAACAACGACCCGTGCCTGCGTTTTCATGGCAATACCCTTGGATATGGAAACTGAATTTTGGCCACATTAGTGAAAGAAATTCAACAGACGTGAAGTGGAGCGACGGGGGCGGGCCGGAATCCGACACAGGGACAAGGCTAGCCTTGCCCAAGCCCCATGTGGCCAATGATGAAGCTGCTCAGGGCACCGACATCGTCCCGGTCAAAAACCGGCGTCACGGCATCCGGAATGGCCCCCGTGGCGGCAATGGCAACAATCGTCGGATCCTCACCTGCGAGACGGGGGTGATCGAGAGCCAGATTGCGCACCTCGATCTTGTCATGGCCGTCGCGCTTGTAGCCTTCGACAATGACAAGATCACAGGGCGCCAGCTTGCCCAGAATGTCATCAAGCGAAGGCTCCGACTCCTCCCGCAGTTCGTGAATAATCGCCCAGCGCCCCCGCGATACAACCGCAACCTCCGTGGCGCCTGCCTTGCGGTGCCTGAAACTGTCGCGACCCTCGTGATCGATGTCGAATGAGTGATGGGCATGCTTCACCGTCGAAACGCGGAACCCCCGGGCAGTGAGGTCAAGCACCAGCTTTTCAACCAGCGTGGTCTTCCCGGCGTTCTTGAACCCTGCCACACCGATCACTTTCTGCTTCATCCAGCCCTCACAATTTGCTCCACCTGCTGTAAATCATCCGGCGTGTTCACGTTGAAGAACGGGTCCACTGGATGGGTTGGCCACATCACCACGTGAGCTGAAATCCTTTGGACCCAGTCCTTGACCCGGAACAAATTTTCCTTTGCGATAGCAGCACCAAGATCGTCCAACAGTTCGGTTTTCCAGGCGCCGACGATATAGTGCTCCCGGTCATTCGAAGCGGCAATGGCAGCACTCCCTTTGCTCTCCAAAAGCCTTTTGACAAGATCGGGGGGCAGAAATGGCGTGTCGGAGGGAACCGTCACCAGCACATCGGCACCAACCGACTTTGAAAATGCCAACGCTGCGTGCAGGCCGGCAAGCGGCGTGGTCAGTGTCGTCAAGATGTCGGGAATGACTGTCAAAGCAAATTCCGAGAACCGCGCGGGGTCGCCATTGGCATTGATTACGAGCCGGTCAACCTGGGGGGCCTGGCGCTCAATCACATGAGAGAGTATCGGCCTTCCGGCAAGTTTGAGAAATGCCTTCTCCCGCGCTTCCATGCGGCGCGACTGCCCACCCGCAATGATCGCACCGATGATTTTCATGGACCCATATGGGCATAAAGCCGCTGCGGGGGAATCCAAACGGTTATTGCATCACCCGCCTTGATGCTGCCTTCCCGCTCAACCCAGGCGGTAACCCCGCGCTTGTGCATGGCGGATGCAACAAGGCCCCCCCTGGCCTCCGGATGGTATTTGGCAACTACATCGGCCACCTGGCGGCAGGGCAAATTTTCCATGTCGACCACGATGGTGGCTCCCGATGGAAATTGCATCCGCGTGGAAGGCGTGAGCAGGGTGAGATCGGGAATTCCCGAGGTCACGATATTCGCCCCCAGCCATTCGGCCTTCATCTCGGGTATCCCCATCAGGGCGGCAATGCCGGCAAGTTCCTCTTCGGCCACAATGGTGAGCTGCCTGACGTTGCGAATGTCGGTATCCCGTGGATACTGCTTGATGGTCCGCACATCCGACTTCCGCGTCAGGCCGGCATGCATGTCGCCCTGGATGCCGGAGAACAGCAACTCAAGGCGTGGCACTTCCGCCTTCTCAAGACCCTTCTCCCGATCGGCGTTGAGAAGCAGTTTACTGGTCCGGCCCACAAATGGCGCTTTTGACAAAAGTTGTGGCAAGGGTGGCTCCCATTCCGCTGAATTAGGCCTATACAATAACCATGGCTGACGTTGAATTCGAAGAGCTTATCGACCTTACGGGGCTTCTCTGCCCCCTGCCAGTGCTGAAAGCCCGCAAACGCCTGGAATCCATGCAATCCGGCCATGTTCTGAAGGTACTTGCGAGCGACCCCATGTCGGCCATAGACATGCCCCACTTTTGCAACGAACAGGGCCATACCCTCTTGGAGAACCTCAGGGACGGCCAGGTTTTCACCTTCAGGATCAAGCGCAGATGACATATGATTTCGGCAGTTTTAACAATTGGGGCGCCCTCAGGAAGGTGGCGCTGCGCACCCCCGAGGTGGCCTTCCACAGCGACGCCAGGATCGATGCCGAATGGCAGAAACTCAATTACCATTCAAGGCCCGACTTGGCTGCGGCAAGGCAGGAATTCACTCAGGTTGAGGCAATCCTCGCCAGCACTGGCGCGGAGGTTATCCGGCTTCCCGACGGCGATGGCCTTACCCTCGATTCCCTCTATACCCACGATGCCCTGGTCATCACGCCGCGGGGCCTGGTGCGCCCCCACATGGGCAAGCCGGCGCGCCGCCTCGAACCCAAGGTCAACGGCGCCTATCTCGAGTCCCTGGGCATTGCGGTCATCGGCGAAATCACCGCGCCCGGCCAGCTTGAGGGCGGCGATCTCGTCTGGATCGACCGCCACACATTGCTGGCCGGCATCGGCTACCGCACCAATCAGGAAGGCATTCGCCAGCTTGGAGAACTCGCGGGGCCTGACGTGGAAATTCTCGCCTTCGACATGCCCCACTACAAGGGCAGGTCCGATGTTTTCCATCTCATGTCGTGTCTCAGTCCGCTGGATGCCGATCTGGCCGTTGTTTATCTGCCGCTCATGGCGGCACGGTTGGTTGAGTTTCTCGAATTGCGCGGCATCAAGTTTGTCCATGTCCCAGACAAGGAGTTTGAAACCATGGGATGCAATGTGCTGGCCCTCGGGCCACGCCATGCCATGATGGTGGAGGGAAATCCCGAAACAGAAAGACGCATGCGTGCCGCCGGAGTGAAGGTCGAAGTGATCAAGGGCTATGACATCTGCCGCAAGGGCGAGGGCGGACCCACTTGCATGACAAGGCCCCTCGTCAGGGCTTGAGCAGGGCGCGCACTTTCTCTGAGAACCCGACAGTCATTGACCCATTGGCATGTTCAATCAGGGGGCGGCGGATGAGTGACGGGTTGCGGACAGCCAGCGCCACCGCGTTCTTTTCCGTAAGGTTTTCCGTCTCCGACGAGGCGAGCCCCCGCCAGGTGTAGCCTGCCCGGTTGATCAATTTTTCCCAGCCGCCCAAATCGGCCGACCATTTTGCAACTTGCGCCAGATCAAGCGGCACTTCCTTCACATCGCTGAAACGATAGTCAATTCCATTCTCGTCAAGCCACGCCAGCGCCTTCTGGCAGGTGGAACATTTTCTCAGGCCAAAGACTTTCAGCTTCATATCTCACCTGTTAAGGGAAAGCGTCTTGTCGGCAAAAGCCTCCGCCCCCCCGGAAAGCTGATCGGTAAAGGCCTTGAACAGCCCCTCGATCATGGCTTTTTCAATGTCTTTGACGATGAACACCATGCGCGTTGTTTCGTCCCCGTCCGGCCAGGCGGGCAGCCGCACCGGCGGGTGGAAAACATGCTGTACGCCATGCAGCACGATTGGCTTTTTCGGCTCGTCAGTGGTTTTCACGATGGCCTTCATGCGCAGCATGTTGGCCCCGTGATAGGACTTCAGGAGCTCCATGAAGAGTTCAAGCCCGGCAGGACTGATGGGCTGGGTTTCGGTGAAACTGAAGGACCGGATATGGGCATCATGGCGCGACACGTCATGATGATGGTGGCGGTGGCGCTTTTCGGCGGTTTCGTAGGCCTCCGCCGCCAGCCACTTTCGCACATCGACAGTTTTCTTTTCCGGATCGAACAGACCCATGTTGAAAAGCCGGGGCGCCGTTGCTTCATTGCGATGGGTGGTGAGGAGCCGGGCGGCGGGGTTGAGCTTTCGCAGGCGGGCGATAATCGCAAACAGCATGTCTTCACCCTCGCGGCCCGAGAGGAGATCGACTTTCGTCAGAACGATGCGGTCAGCCACCGAGACCTGCTTGACGGCTTCGGCATGGGCATCAAGCGTGGCCCAGCCATTGACGGCATCGACAACCGTCACCACGCCTTCCAGCCGGCAGCGCTCGAGCAGGCTGGGTTCGCTCATCACCGAATGCAGTACCGGTGCTGGGTCCGCCAGTCCGGTTGTTTCTATGACGATGCGGTCAAAGGCCTTGATCTCCCCCCGACCGCGCCGCGCCAGCAGGTCGTTCATCGTGTCGATGAGATCGCCGCGGATCGTGCAGCACAGGCAGCCCGAAGCCAATTCGATGATGTTCTCGTCTGATTTTTCGACCAGTAGGTGATCCAGTGAAACATCGCCAAACTCATTGATGATGACCGCCGCATTGGCCAGCATCTCGTCCTTCAACAGGGTGTTGAGCAGGGATGTTTTCCCCGCACCGAGAAATCCGGTAAGCACGGCCACGGGGATCGGAAAGTTGTTCATGCCCTAGTTTCCCGATTTCCCAGCAGGCTCGACACAACAAGAGCGGCAAGAACGATGCCGCCTCCGGCATATTGGTTGAGTGTCAGGCGCTCGCCAAACAGCAGGCCGGCACAGGCCGTGGTCACAATCGGCTCCAGATTGTAGAAGGGTGCGACGGCGGACGCCGGGGCAAACCGCAAAGACGACATTTGCAACATATAGGCCACGACATAGACGGCCGCCACTCCGGAAAGAAAATAGAGCCCTGCCGCCGTGCCTTGGCCGCCGGGCATCATTTGCAGAGTTCCCTGGCCCACATAGAGCGCCACCGCCAGCGTTGCGGGCCATATGACCAGATGCACTAGGCTGCCAAACACTGCAGGCGTGAGATAGCGCGAGATGGAACGCCCAGTGAAAAACTGGGCGACGCCGCCAAGTGACGCGGCAGTGGCAAGGCCAATTCCCCGGATGTCAAGTTCCCCGAAGCTTGGCCCGATCGCCACCACCAGGCCGGCAAAGGCCAATAGCGCTATGGCGATCCGGGCAAATCCCGGAAATTTTCCCTCAACGGCCGGCGCGGCAAGCATGATGAGCACGGGAAAGGTGAAAAAGATAATAACCGCAAGCCCGATGGGAATGAATTGTACGGACGCCAGATAAGCCACTGAAATCAAAAGTGTAGCGACTGCCTGTCCGGCGAAGGCCCCCAGTGCTCCACGGGGAATCCTGAGACTTTCGCCCTGCACGACCGCCACCAGCGCGAACATGACGGCGATGACCGAGGTCCGGAAGAAAGTGGCTTCGACGGGCGGGATTCCATTTTCATAGGCGCCCCGGACAAAGTTTGGAACCAGGCCATAGATGCCCGCTGCCGAAAGGGCGCAGGCAATTCCAAGTCTGACCCGGCTGATCATCCAATCCGGTCTCAGTTGGCAGTCTTCTTGGAGGATTCTTCTTTCTTTGTCTTCTGATCATCAGAGCCTTGCGCCACGGGAACCTGTGCCTTGGGCTTGGGTTCCGGCTCCTTTGACAGGGCGGCAAGCTGCGCAAAGGCCACAGGCGTGATCACTTCGCACGGGGCATTTTGCAGGCGGTAATCAGTGCAGAGTGCTTCACTGGTGGGCTGGTCGATGTTCCAGAGCATTGCCGCAAAGCCCTGCTTGTTTGGCATGCGGACGACGCCGGCCTTGCCGGGGGCATCCATGCCCACCGGGCTGATCAGCCGTCCGCGAAGCGCCATGTCGGCCTTTTGCAGGGTGTCATAATTCCCGAAAGATATGCCCCAGCCGGCAAGTTCCTTGGCGCGCACTGGGCTCACCAGAGGCTTCTTCTTGCACACCGTGCTTGTCATATCTGCCGGGACGACCGCCCCGAGAGGATTGTCGGAAATCTGCGCCAAACGCGGACGGCTTGGCAAAGTCCCTTGCGAAAACCCGTCCGTAAGAAGAGTCCGCGCAATCTCCGCCCGGCTTCCCGAATTGGGCGCCCCCAGAACCACGGCGATAAGCCTCCGCCCACCGCGTGTGGCCGAGGCCACAAGATTGAACCCGGAATTGCAGACAAATCCGGTCTTCATGCCATCGGCTTCCGGCATCGTCCGGATCAGGCTGTTGCGGTTCAGCAGTTTTCGTTTCCCGATGGCCACATGCTGCTGGGAGAAATAGCGGCCATGCTCCGGAAATTCCGCCAGTATCACCGCGGCCAGAACACCAACATCGCGTGCCGACGTGAGCTGGCGCGGGTCAAACAGCCCGTTGGGATTCACATAATGCGTGGCATTCAATCCCAGTTTTCGCGCGGTGGCATTCATCTCCTGGACGAAATTGTAAACCGTGCCGCCCGCCGCTTCAGCAAGAACATAAGCCATGTCGTTGGCCGAGTAGACCAGCAGGGATTGAAGTGCCAAGTCAACGGAGATAGAGCTGCCCGGTCTCATGCCAATCTTGCTGGGTTCCTGCGAGGCCGCCAGAGGGGACACGAGGATCTTCTGATCTAGCTTCAGACTGCCAGCCTTCAGTTTCTTGAAAACGATATAGGCCGTCATCAGCTTCGTCAGCGATGCGGGATACCAGGGCTCTCCCGCACGGTCACGGGAAATGACTTCGCCGGTTGCCGCGTCGAACAGCACGCTGGGGCCGGCCCCAGCCGCTGATGAGGCCAAGAGGCCCAGCAGAGCAAACACAAGGAACGGTTTTCGAAAATGCGCCGCCAAATTATGTTCCCTGCCTGACTGTCACGATAGCCGCCCCGTGGCCCCTTGCGATCTGCCTGCCGCGAATTCACCATATCACACGGAATGCGATAAAAATGCGGCCACGGTTTATGGTGCCCTTGGAGGGACTTGAACCCCCACCTCTTTCGAGAGCGGATTTTGAGTCCGCCGCGTCTACCATTCCACCACAAGGGCACACCAGCGCTTTCCTCTAAAGCTTCGAGGCTTGCGCCGTCAACCGGAAAGGGGCTTAAACCGAAAATCATGATCCGAATCTCGAATTCCATAAGCATCGATGAACGGGATATCTCCGAATCCTTTGTCCGCGCCTCCGGACCCGGTGGACAGAATGTGAACAAAGTTTCAACCGCCGTGGAGATGCGTTTTGACGTGGGCAAGGCCGCACTTCCCCACGACCTGAAGCATCGCCTGAAGGCAATCGCGGGACGGCAGTTGTCGCAGGATGGTATCTTGATCGTCACCTCGCAGGAGCATCGCTCCCAGGACCGGAACCGCGCGACGGCTCTCAAAAAACTGGTGGCACTCTTGTGCAAGGCCGCGGTCCGACCAAAAAGACGCATTGCAACGAAACCCTCCAAGGCCTCAAAGACACGGCGCCTCGATTCCAAATCAAAGCGTTCGACAACCAAGGACTTGCGGCGCTCCAAGCCGTCATTTGATTGAGCAGTTCATCCATGCTTCGCAGACTTTACGACTGGACCATTTCACTCGCGGCGCGAAGAACTGCGCAAATCTGGCTCGCTGTCATTGCCTTTATTGAAAGTTCGGTGTTTCTCGTGCCAGCCGACGTGCTCTTCCTGCCCATGGCCCTGGCGCGGCCCGAGCGTGCCTATCGCCTTGCCCTTGTGGCGACGCTGGCCTCCACGCTCGGTGGCATTGCCGGATATTTTCTCGGTTACCTCGCCTATGAAACCGTTGCGCGGCCCATTCTAGCCTTCTATGGCAAGGTTGATTCATTTGAGGCGTTACGGGCATGCACCGATGAAAATACCGTTGCCCTACTGCTCGTGACTTCCGGCCTGGCCCATCTTCCGCCCATCAAGGTGGTGACGATTCTGGCCGGCGTGGTTCATGCGAATTTTCCCGTCTTCGTCGCATCCTGTATCCTGGCCAGGGGGGCAAGGTTTTACGCTCTCGCTTGGGCCCTAAAGAGATACGGCGAGCCTATCCGCATTTTCATTGAGAGGCGGTTGGGTCTCATTGCTGCAATTGCAGCAGCGCTCCTCATCGGTCTATATGTATTGATCAAGTATTTCAGTGCGTCGGGATTGGGAGCGGCATGTTAGATAGATTGAATCCTCGCAATGCTTCGCTTGCTGTTTTTGCAGTCGCCACGGCGACAATAGGGGGGGCATGGATTTTTCAGTTTGCAGGTTATGATCCGTGTCATCTCTGCCTGCTGCAACGCTGGCCCTATTATTTTGCGATTCCCTTTTCCCTGCTGTTGGCGGCCGGTACAGGAGCCAACTCCACCGGGGCACGCCGTGGGCTTTACCTTCTCGCAATTGTGATGCTGGGCAGCGCTGTCTTCGGAGCCTATCACGCTGGTGTTGAGTGGAAATGGTGGCTGGGGCCCGAAACCTGCAGCGGCGATATTTCAGGCGGGCTTCCTGATCTCACCAAAAAAGTCGTTGCCTGCAACGAAGCCGCACTCCGCATTTTTGGGCTGTCTCTTGCGGGCTGGAACGCCGTAATCTCAATGGCAATGGCAGCCGTGGCCTTCGCCGGTGCCCGTCATCACGGATCGAGTTCCGTATCCCCGTAGAGATAATCCTGCCAGCTCTCATGCAGGTAGTTGGGCGGAAAATGCCGCCCATTGCTGTGCAGCTGGCTGACCGTCGGGCAGTGCGGCTTGTGGGCCGGAAACATCTTCACTTCATGGGGCAGATACCCGCCCTTGGCCAAATTGCACGGAGAGCAGGCCGCGACCACATTGTCCCATGTCGTATGCCCGCCTTTAGACCTTGGCGTGACATGATCGAAGGTGAGATCCTCATGGGCCCCGCAATACTGGCAGGTGAAACGGTCCCGCAGGAAAACATTGAACCGG
>SXGU01266748.1_pt1 | contig 17211 bp, 18 predicted proteins | sample 3174531 | NCBI WGS metagenome assembly SXGU01 (sample SAMN11356863, study PRJNA531348) | freshwater metagenome | isolation source: freshwater sample F1-140 | place: China: Fuxian Lake, Yuxi | collected 2017-12-25 | reverse complement strand
GGGTTTGAGCAATTGTTCTGAGGCGATTTTGAGTCGCACCACGCTATTCCCGAGGTAGGAAAGATTCGATCGGACGTAGTCAGTTTGTGAGAGTTGCCATCCGCCGAAGATCAGTAAAAGATGGATTGTTAAGACAGCACCGAAGTGTGTCGAAAATCGCTTAGACATTCGTGTTTTATATACCTTGCACTAGACGAAGTCCATAGCGCGTGCCAGATTAAGTCCTGTTAAGCATATGAAATTAATTGGAGATTCCATGCTGAAAACCATCAAGGATCAGTCAAGTCCGCTGCTCATGTTATGGAACCATAAGCTCATGACCATTGCCGGCGTAAAAATCAGCCTCGGCAATATGGTGGTTGCCCTCGTCCTCCTCCTCTTCGCCTCGCGCCTCTCGAAACTCACGGCACGGCTCATTGACCGCCGACTCATCCAGCCTTTCGTCTCGGATAAAGCTGCCCAGACCACCTACGGGACCTTCGTATTCTACGCCTGCCTCGCAGGTTTCGTGACCCTCTCCCTCACCATCGCCGGGATTCCCCTCACGGTGTTCACGGTGGTAGGCGGCGCGCTCGCCATCGGAGTGGGGTTCGGTTCCCAGAACATCGTCAACAACTTCATCTCCGGGATGATCATCCTGGTGGAAAGGCCCATCAAGGTCGGCGACATCGTCGAGCTGGACAACATCTCCGGGGTGATCCAGTCCATCGGCACCAGGAGCACGAAGATCAGGAACGCGGAGAACAAGATCTTCGTGGTCCCGAACAGCTTCTTCCTCGAGAAGAGCGTGCTCAACTGGACCTTCGAGACGACGACGGTGCGGACCACACTCACCTTCGGCGTGGCCTACGGAACGGACGTCCAGCTGGTCGAGAACCTCTGCATGGACATCCTGCTCAACACCGACGGCGTCGAGCAGACCCCCGTCCCCCAGACCTTCTTCGAAAACTTCGGCGAGAGTAACCTCGAGTTCCAGCTCATCTTCTGGTGTAACCTCGATAAGATCGGTGCCCTCGGTGAAGTGCGAAGCCGCATCCGCTACGCGATTGACAAGAAGTTCAAAGAGCACCGGATCGCCATGGCCTATCCGCAGCGGGACATGCACCTGAAGGTCGACCGGACCCTGGAAGTTAAGGTTCTTTCCTAAGCAGGTGGTGGAGCCCGAGAGCTCCGGCGACCACACCGCAGACGCCCTGGCCGGGGAAGGTCGTGTCACCGACGCGGAAGACGTTCCGGTAGCCGGTCCGCGCCCCGGGGATGCGGAACGGATTACTTCCGTAGAGGAACGGCAGGCCCCCGACGAAGCCGGCGGACCTTCCGGTGTAGCGCTCGAAGGTCCTCGGTGTCCCGGAGCTTAGGAACCGGTGTTCGCCCACGCCGAACCTCGGGAGGAAATCGTCGAGGATGAGATCCTGGAGCTGAGCTTTCCGCGCCTCATACTCACCCTCGCCGAGGCCCGCCCACTCCTGGGCCGGGGTGTGGGTGGAGATGGTAACCGCCTGCCAGCCCTCCGGTGCTCGACTCCGGTCATCCACCAGAGAAAACGACGCGAAGTAATTCTTCACCAGTGGGTGGTTCAGGTGAACCTGGTGGTAGCTCTCCGTTACCTGTGACTTGGTTCCGAGGTAGACCGTGAAGGCGCCCCAGTGGCCCGGTCGTTCCCTGGCCTCGGCCTTAAGTCTCTTACCCCTGCCTTCGTCCAGTCGGGCGAGGTTCCAAAGCGGTAGGTTCATGATGAGCCGGTCCGCGCTCAGCACCTGGCCATCTGCAAGAGTCACCCGGGCCGATCCCGCGTCTTCCCCGAACGCCGTCACCCTCGCGCGTTTCAAGATCCGCACGTTCCGCTTCCCACATTCTTCCTCGAAGTAGTCCATGAACCCCTTCATCCCTCCGACCGGAACGTAGGTCTCCGCCGGGTAGGAGAGGGCCATGGCACCAACCAGAAAAGGAATATCGGAAGCTCCCGCCTGCGCAGAAATGATCAGGATCCCTTCGATCATCTCCCGGTACTCGGCGCTCTCAAGCCCCGCCCCCTTGAGCCGCAGGTCCGTGGAAACCAGAAGTTCCTTAAGCAGCGGGAAGTACCTCACCGACCGGAGGACGTCCCCCGCGCGCTGAAACGGAAAGGCCCCGATGTCCCTCAGAAGGTTCCAGCTCCTATTGTTTATCTCTCGCACCTCGCTCCAGAAAGCTCTCTGCGGCAGTGCTGGAAACTTCTCCGCGAGCTCCTCCATCCACCGATCGAAGTCCTGGTGGTAGGATACCTTCCTTCCGGTCGAGAGGTGGAAGACGATCCCCGGATCCGCCCGACGGAGCTTCGGCACTGATCCGAGTTCCTGGAACAATCTCCCCAGGGGCTCGTGCGGGAGCACTCCACTCAAGGTGGTGGCCCCGGCGTCGAAGACGAAGGGTCCCCGGGTGAAGTACGAGGCGCAGCCCCCGAGGTAGGAATGGGCCTCCAGGACGGTCACCTCTTCGCCCCGAAGGCCCGCGAGGAGGGCCGAGGCGAGCCCGCCGGCCCCGGCTCCGACGACGATGGTTTTCAACTAGAGGATGGACTCGATCGTCTTCCGGACCTCCGAGTCCAGGGGATCGGTGGACGAGCCGTACTTCCCGACCACCTTGCCGGTCTTATCCACCAGGTACTTCTCGAAGTTCCAGGTCACCTCCCCTTTGATCTTCTCCGGGGTCTTCTCGGTGAGGTACTTGTAGAGGTCTCTCTTCTCGGGTCCCTTGATGGACTTCTTGGTCAGGATCGGGAAGGTCGCCCCGTAGTTCTTCTGGCAGAACTCCTTCATCGCCTTGTCGTCTTCCGGAGTCTGGGCACCGTAATCATTGGTGGGAACGCCGAGGACCACGAAGTTCCGGTCCTTGTACTTTTTGTAGAGGGCCTCGAGCTTCTCGAGCTGCGGGGTGTACCCGCACTGTGACGCGATGTTGACGATCATCACCGTCTTGCCTTTAAGTTCTGATAATTTGTATTCCTTTCCATCGATGGTCTTGTCTTTGATCTGGTAGATTTCCTGAGCGAACACAGAGCTCGTTGCAAGAAGTAGGGCCGCGAGGATGAGTTTCATAGATTCTCCTTTCTGCTTGGATAGAGTCATTATCATCCTTTTCGGGCCGAAGAGAAAGCATCGTCACGGGGCATATATTTGTACAAAACCTGGACCTGCACTTGCCTAACGCCCCAAGTTCACATAGTATCCCAAGTCTAAGGAAACCCTCGATAAATGAAAGTCCAAGAGCTTAAGCAAAATCTGGATGAGCTTCAGTTGGCCATGACTGGAAGGACCTCCAGCGCCTTAACCACAGAACTCAACGCGCTCATCGAGGCCGGTGGAAAGAAGTTTCGTCCGGGGCTGCTCTTCCTCATGGGGAAGGTCTTCGGACTGAAGCACGACGAGCTCACCACCTACGCTCGCGCCGTGGAGCTCACGCACCTGGCTTCCCTCGTCCACGATGACGTCATCGACGCCAGCGACAAGCGCCGGAACCACCCGACCCTCAACTCCGTCCGAAACAACACCACCGCCATCCTCGCCGGAGACTACCTCCTCGCCAGCGTCATGGGCGAGCTGGCGCTGATGCAGAAGAACGATATCCTGATCGACCTCACCCGCTCCATCCAGGACCTGGCCGACGGCGAGTGGCTGCAGTTCGACCTCAAGAGCAAGACCCACGTGGTGGTGGAGGATCTGGAAGCGATCGCGATTAAGAAAACCGGAAGCCTCATCCGCTGGTGTTGCACCACCCCCGCCAAGCTCGCCGGCTACGCCGACCTCGGGACCATGGCCTTCCTGGGAGAGCGGATCGGCCTGATCTTCCAGATGGCCGACGACATCGTCGACGGGATCACGACCACCGGGAAGCCCGCGTTCCAGGACATCATCAATGGCCAGCTCAACTACGTAACCCTCAAGCTCATCGAGCTCCACCCGGAGCTCTACGCCTCGGTCTACGATCTCAAGAAGGGCCAGACCCAGAAGGTCCCGTGGAAGGACGAGCAGTACCAGGCCGCCATCCGGGCCGTGCACGAAGAGATCAACTTTCAGAAAGACAAGATCCTCTCCGTCTTCAGCGGGATCTGCAAGGCGCAGGACCAGGAAGACCTCGTCCCGGTCTTCGACCTGATGATCACCAAGATCCAGTCCAACTACGCCTCCGCTCTCTAAGCCGGTCGCACCTGCCTGATCGTCAGGTTCAGTCTCTCTTTGTTCTTCAAGAATGGCCCGGACCCGGGGGCCAGGGTCTTGGCGTAGATCGACCCGAGGCCGTGCCTCATCATCCGCGCCGATCCGCCGAAGACGTACACCGAATTGCCGGGGACCTTCACGTCCCGGATCACGCCGTCCCCGTCCTCGTAGAAGAAGCGGCAGGTTGAGCCGAAGTTGAGCCCGATCACCGGGGCGGCCTTCTCCTCCTCTTCCCTATCCACGTGCAGCCCCATGGAAGAGTCGGTGGTGTAGAAGTTCACCAGAACGCTCTGGGGCCTGAACCCTGGCCAGGGGTAGAAGTCGGCCAGGATCTTCTGGCCCAGGATCTCGAGCTCCGCCGGAATCTCATGCGGGGCCACGCCGGTCTGTGGAAGCCTCTCGTGGTAGAGGTAGTCCAGGGGGTTCCAGTAGAGCCCGAGGCACATGTACTTCTTCACCGGATAGCGGGGGGCTCGGTGGAAGCGGTTCGGCTTCACCGGCGGGTGGTGGAACCCCCTCACCGGGTCCCGGCCCAGTTCCTCGAGGAAGGCCAACCACTGTGCAGCTTGCGAAGCATCGAAGTAATCCTCTACAATCACGAAATCCGGTCTCGGGGTTAGAACTCTCATGGACCTATCATAGCGAGGAAGAACGATGACTGACAAACAGATCCAGGACTGGCAGGAGAAGGTGCGCTCCACCTTCGGAGACCAGGCGAAGCTCTACCAGTACCTGTTCGAAACCATGGACAACTTCTACTACCGCTACCTCGAGACCACCCTGGACCGGAACCTCCGGACCAGCCAGCTCGGAGAGCGGAAGTTCGGTGCCCGGAGCTCGGAGACCTCCATGGTGGACGCGCTGAAGATCACCCACGGGCCCGCGAAGAAGGGCATCATGGAGCTCGCCAAGCACGTCCCGAAGGCCCGGGCACCGAAGGTCAGCTACGAGCTCTCCGCCGAGGTCCTCGAGCTCTCGGCGGATCACGGGTCCCTCACCTTCACCGCCCTCGTCGACTGGAACCATCGGGATTTCGAGCAGCAGCCGACGCACGCAAAGAAGACGGTGAAGTTCGACTACACTGACCTCGGGCAGTTCCGAAAGGAGCTCGCGCTCAAGCTAGAAGAAGCCTGCGAGCTCTTCCTCTAGAATCCTTCTAGGTGTTTTTCCGGACGTGCTTCTTGTAGACCTTACGGATGAGCCAGATCAGGAAGAGGCCCGCGGCGATGGCCACGACGGTCATCTTGAACTCCGCCAGGCGGTCGATGATCAGGTGCCCGTACTTGGCGACGATGTAGACCTGGGTCGGGACGGAGATGAACGCCACCAGGGCGTCGATGGCGAGGAACTTCCAGAGGGGAATGCCGAGGAGCCCGCAGCTCAGGTGTCCCGGGAACCTGATCCCCGGGGTGAACCGGAAGATCCCGCAGGCCCAGCCGCCGTACTTTTGAAACCAGGAATTGATCCGCTTGAACCCCTCGCCTTCCACGTGCTTCTTCAGGAACCTGGTCTTGATCAGGCTTCCGCCGAAGTACTTCCCGATGAGGTAGACCAGGGTATCGGAGAAGACCACCGCGGAGAAACAGACGATGCACAGGACGATGGTGTCCACCCCTTCCATCCCCGGGTAGGGAGGAGGATATTTGTCAGGATTGTTGGCCATGTAGGCCACGAGCCCGGCGCTCATGAGAGTTAGCTCTTCGGGAATTGGGAGACCGAAACCACTGGCCACCATGAAGGCAACGATGAAGCCGTACACATACATGGGCTGGTAGGCGTACTGAGCGAAGAACGCCATGATCCCAGCTTCATTAAATTCCATCATGCTGCAAATTTTAATGACTCTCCCGGAAGAAGGAAAGGGAAAAGAGGAAAATCAGGTGTCCGATAAAAGCTCTTTGGGTTTCGCTCGGACCGCGCGCCATGAGGAGAGGAGGATGGTGGCTAAACAAAGAATAATTAAACCCATTCCCGGCAGGAGGATCCGACTCCAGTCGACTCCGAAGGGTAGCTTGAAGACCTCTTTTCCGATGACCTGTGCCAAAAGCCAGCCGAGGAAAAACCCGAGGCAGAGGGCCGACAGGAAGAGCGTGCCGAACTCGTACAAGAGGTTCGCCCGGAGCTTCCCTTCGGAGAAGCCGAGGCTCTTCATGAGGGCCAGGTCGTAGTAGCGGCGGTAGACCTGATCGTGGGAGAGGCCGTAGAGGATCACCAGTCCCACGAGGAGGCTCATCCAGGAGATCACGCCGATCGCCTTCTGGGACTTGGTGAAGAGGTCGGAGAGCTTGGTGATGAGTTCTTCCACGTCGATGAAGGAGATGTTCGGGAACTTCTCCACCACGGATTTCTGAAAGCGGAGCTTCTCCCCGCGCGCCCCCGCGGGCAGGACCGCGAGGTAGGTCTTGGGAGCGGCTTCGATGAACCCGGGTTCGATGGAGACGAAGAAGTTCGGGTAGAAGCTCGTCCACTTGACCTCGCGGATGTTCCGCACCTGGCCCTCGAACTCCACGCCCTGGATGTCGAAGGTGAGCTTGTCTCCGATGGAGAGGTCCATCCGCTGGGCCCAGCGCTTCTCGAGGGAAATCCCGGGGAGCCGCTCCGGGTCTCCCGGAGCCTCGGGGAACGGCTCTCCGTCGACGATCTTCTCCGCGGGGCTCAGGCTCCCCCGGTAGGTCAGGTTCAGGCCCGAGTTCCTCGCGGTGGCGTCCTCGTCCTCCTCCCGCGAGCGGAAGTCGAAGTCCCGCTTCCGGCCGCCGAACTTCTCTCCGTTCACTTTCTCCAGGCGCCCGCGGATCATGGGCGTGACCCCTTCGAGCTCCTGTCCCTGGCCCTTGGTGAAGCTCAGGAGCTCCTCGATCTGCTCCTCCTGGATGTCGAAGATGAAGAGGGCCGGCTTCCTGTGATCGAGCACGAACTCCCCGAGGATCTTGGTGTCGAGCTGGAGGATGAGGGAGATGAGGGTCGCGCTCAGGGCGAGGGAGAGGAAGCTCAGGGTGAGCTTGTGCCCGGACCGGGTGAGGCCCCGCAGAGCGATCCCGTACTCGACGGTCGGCAGGAGCAGCCCCTTGCTGCGGAGGAGCTTCGAGAGGACCCACTGGGCTCCGAGCACCAGGAGGGTCGAGAGGAGGAAGATCAGGGCGAGGGAGGCGAAGAAGATGTTCCCGGTCTTGAACGAGTTGGCAAGGTAGCAGGAGAAGAGCCACAGGAGGAGGGCGAAGGGGAAGAAGTCGAAGTAGCGGAACCTTCCCATGGAGAGCTTCGAGGCCTTGAGCTGCAGGCCCATGGACGTGCGCATGAGGCCCAGGAGCAGCGGGATGAGGACGCTCAAGGAGAGGACGTAGAGGTACGGGTAGTCCAGGAGGAACGACGAGAACCGCACGTCGGAGGAGAGCTCGAGCCCGAGGGTCTTCGAGAGGCTCGGGGCGAAGTAGCGGTAACCGGGCACCACGAGGAGCACCTCGAGGACCAGGACCAGGAGGAAGACCAGGCTAAACTGCGTCACCACGCCCAGGACGATCCGCGACTTCGGAAGTCCATGGAGGTTCAGGAGGCAGAGGTCCTTGAGCCGTGCGATGAGGTGCGACTGGTAGAGGTAGAACACGCCCACCAGCGAGAGCAGGAGCCCAATGAGCCCCGAGAGGGACATGTAGTTGGAGATGAGGTCGATCACCCTCCCGGTCTGCTCGCTCGTGTCCTCGGGCAGGACGATCTTTATCCCCGGGTCCGGGAGAGCGGCGTAGATCTCCTTCTTCAGATCCTCGAGCTTCCCGGAGGAGAGGCCCTCGAGGCGAAAGTGGTGGGCGTAGCTGCCGGTGGCCCCGGGTTTCAGGAGCCCGCTCTGGACGAGCTTCTCGAGCGGAAGGTAGACCCGGGGAGCGAGGGAGAAGCCGCGGATCCCGAGGGAGGTGTCCACCTCCACGATCCCGTCGACCGCGAAGGTCAGCTCCCCGACCCTGAGCCGGTCGCCCACCCGCACCTCCCAGAGGTCCGCGAGGTCCTTGGAGATGTAGAACGGGGCCGGCTTCCTGGTGCCGGCCCGGAGGGTGAGGCCGCCGTAGTAGGGATAGGTCTCCTCGGTTCCCCGGATCTCCACCAGGCGGGCCTTGTCGTCCCCGAGGGTCGTCACCATGGAGTAGATGTCCACCACCTTGTAGCGGCGGTGGGCCATACCGGAGAAGACCTCCGCGAGACCCGCGAGTTCGCTCGGGGTGAATTCCCGACGGGCGGAGACGGCGATGTCGGAGGTCAGGAGCTCGTTTGCGTTGTCCCGCAGCCGGTCCCGGACCTGGTTGGACACCAGGCTGATGCCGGTGAGGCCAAGGGTCCCGAGGAAGAGAGTGACGAAGAGGAGGAGGAAGAAGAAGGGGAACTTTCGTAGCTCTTTCCGGAGAAAGAAATCCAGGATCACAGGAGGCCCCCGTGCTCGAGGTGGATGGTCCTCGCGCACTTCTTCGCCAGATCCGGGTCGTGGGTCACGAGCACCATGGTGGTGCCGGTCTCCTTGACCATCTGGAAGAGGAGGTCCATCACCTTCTCGCCGGTCTCCTCGTCGAGGTTCCCGCTGGGTTCGTCGGCGAAGAGGATCCCCGGTCGCGTCGCCAGGGCGCGGGCGATGGCGACCCGCTGGCTCTCGCCGCCGCTGAGCTGCGAGGGAAGGTGGTGGGCGCGGTCCTTGAGTCCCACGTCGGAGAGGAGCTTCAGGGCCGTGTCCCGGGCGTCTGGTTTCTTTAGAAGCTCGAGCGGCAGGAGCACGTTCTCGTACGCCGTGAGGGTCGAGACGAGGTGGAACTGCTGGAAGATGATCCCCATGTGGGTCGCCCGGAACTGGGTGAGAGCTCTCTCATCCAGCGTGGTGATGTTCTGGCCGCCGATCTGGATGGTGCCCGAGTCCGGCGAATCCAGACCCGCCAGGAGGGAGAGGAGGGTCGACTTCCCGGACCCGGACTTTCCGACCAGGGCGAGGGTCTCCCCCTCTCTGATCTCGAGGTCCACGCCCTTGAGCACGTCGACCCGGGAGGAGCCCTGGCCGTAGCTCTTCTTGAGTGCGCTGACCTTCATCATAGCTCGGCTTCCAGGACTTTGAGCACGGTCTCCGACATGATCCGGTGGCCCTTGCTGTTGGGGTGGATCCCGTCCGGGAGGTTGAGCTCCGCCTTCCCTCCCACGCCTTCGAGGAGGAACGGGATGGTCTTGAGCTTGTACTTCTTCGCCACCCGGGAGAAGATCTCTTCGAAGTCGGTGCGGTAGGGCTCCCCGTAGTTGGTCGGCATCTTCATCCCGGCGAGGATGACCTTGATCCCGCGGGCCTGGGCCTTCTCCACGGTGGCGGAGAGGTTCTTCTCCGTCTCCGAGACCTTGAGGCCGCGCAGGCCATCGTTGGCGCCCAGGGCGAGGACCATGATGTCCGGCTTGGCCTTGAGGTACCAGTCGAGGCGCTTGAGGCCGCTCGCGGAGGTCGCACCGCTCACGCCGCCGTTGATGACCTTGAGGTCCTTGTGGGTGGCCTTGAGTTCCTTTTCGATGAGGGCCGGGTAGGCGGCTTCCTTCGGGAGCCGGTAGCCCTCGGTGAGCGAATCCCCGAGGAAGAGGATGGTCTTGGCGAACCCGTTTAGAGAGAGCGTGAGGAGGAGGAGCAGGGAGAGGGTCTTCATGTTATTTTCCTAGGAAGAATTTTTTATACACGCCGGGCCTTCCGCGGAAGCTCGCCCACAGGAGAGGCTTCACGGCGCTGGTTAGGAACTTCGGGTCGCAGTCGAAGCTTATGTCATCGACGATGGTCGAGTGGCTCTCGTCTACCCGGTCCACCCGGTGGTGGTGGTGCCACCGGTGGAGGGGGAAGGGAAGCTTCCGTCCTTCGTCGACGAAGGACCAGCCCCGGGGAGTGGTTCCCTCTTCGGTGATCACGCTCACCCACAGGGGCCCCAGGGGACTGAGCTTCAGGTGCACCTCGCCTCCCCTCTCACAGCCGTCGAAGCGGAGGAGCTCCGCGGAGGCCGGCAGAAGGGCGAGGAAGAGCTCCCGGTTGAATCCTGCTTTGATCCGTTCCACCGGTAAGGGGATCGGAGTGCGGATGGTGAGCTTCATTTACTTTTCTTTAGCGCGTCGACTTCGGACCGCAGGCCCTGGAGCTCGGACTTCAAACCCGCCACCTCCGAGTAGAGCTTGTTGACCTCTCTGACGAGCGAGTCGATCCGCTCCCGGGAGTTGTTCCCTTCCATGACGTCGTTTTTATAATACTTTTGGTCCTCTGGCTTAAGATAGCCGGACTCCAGGGCGAGGGCCGGAAGACTGAGCAAGACCAGACAAAGAGTACGTCGTTTCATAAGATTCCTTTGGTGATTGCATTTTATCTGGAGAGCGGCACTTTTCCAAGGATACAACAAATAGACACCCATGGTCGGCAATTAAAGATTGCGGGAGTTTGGAGGTATCTGATTTAATGGGCTATGCAAAAAGTGGCCTGCGTTTTCTCGTTTAAAAAGTCCAGCTGGATCAGTTGCCAGAAAATCGTCTTCAATCTCCACAAGGCCTGGGACCTGAACCCGGACTTCGAACTCCTGAACTACAACTACTCACAGGAGAGCGGGGCCACGGAGCTCGCGCAGACCGCCCAGGAAATCTTCAAGCAGAGGCCTGCCCTCCTCGTGATCCTGGACCACAAGCCCCATCCCTTCCTCTTTCTGCAAACGCTCTTCAAGCTCTACGGGCAAAACCCGAAGCCCCGGATCGTCTTCCACATCTTCGGAGACTTCACTCTCTACTACCAGGACTGGGAGAAGCTCGCTCCCCTCCTCCTCGGCTGCCAGGTGGACTTCGTCGTCGCTTCGCCTCGCCAGAAGATCCTCTTGGATAAGATGCTCGCCCCCGGGCACTCCGCTCGAGTCTGTCCCTTCCCGGTGGACCCGCGGGAGTTCCACTTCGACCCGAAGGACCGGGCCCCGCAGCGGAAGGCCTGGGGGATCAAGGATTCGGAGAGGGCCTTCGTCTTCACCGGCCGGCTCACCCGGCAGAAGAGGATCCACTCCCTCATCCGGGCCTTCGCAGACGTCCTCGGCGAGCAGAAGATTCCGACGGCCCACCTCTTCCTTTACGGCAACTCCGACAACATCGGTGACCCCTTCCTCGGAATCTGGGAGAGCCAGGGAGAGTACTTCCGGAAGATCGACCGGATCTACCAGGAGCTCCCCGGGAAGGTCCGCGAGCGCATCCACTTCATGGGCAACGTCCCCAATGAAGAGCTCCGGGCCGTCTACCAAGCGGCGGACGTCTTGGTGAACCTCAGCGTGCACAACGACGAAGACTTCGGCATGAGCGTTGCCGAAGCCCAGGCCTCGGGCCTTCCCTGCATCCTCTCCGACTGGGGAGGGCTCGCCGGGTTCGAGCTGCCCCAGGTTGCGGGGGCGACCTGCTACGTGGGAGTGAAGATCGGCAAGCGCTCGAAGGTCATCTCCCTCGCCGATACCCGCCGCTGCCTCCGGTCCCACCTGGATCCCGGGACCAAGCTCGACCGGAGGAAGATCTCCCAGCTGGCGCTCCAGAGACACGGCATCGAAGCGGCCCACCGGAAGATCGAGGAGATCCTGCGGGAGAAGCAAGCTCCCTTCGCCAAGTTCAGCCCGCTCCTGGACCGGATCGCCTACAAGTCGAAGCTCACCTCGACGCTCTACGTGAACCAGTCCCGGGAAATCACCAACCTCTACCGCGAGATCTACTCTTCCTATGTACGAAATAGTTAAGGCCCAGTTCGAAGACGGCAAGACCCTCACCAAGAACCGCCACTACTCCCTGGTGAGACGGGACAAGTGGCCCTCCTACCACTGGGACCTCTACCCGCTCACAAACGAGTACTTCCACGAGCTCAATCCCTACTTCCTCTTCAACCTCTACAGCACGGAGCTCTTCCGGTTCAGCAAGACCGTCACCGTGCGAGACGGCTACCTGAACTTCGCGGTCTTCGTCGTGAAGAACTTCCAGAAGCTCGCGACCCTGGGCCCCCACTACCTCATCCACCCGGACCTCGTCCCCCTCGTCCCGCCGAACCTCCGGTCGCACTTCTCCGTCTGGAAGCTCTCCCAGCCGCGGAAGCTCGAGCTCCGGGAGGCCAAGACCGTACTCCTCTACGGCATGCCCCTCGTGCTCCACATGGGCCCGCTCGAGGAACTCCGCAAGCGCCTGGAGGTCCTGAGGTCCCTCCGGGAAGGAACCGCCGTCCAGGTCTTCCTCCCCGTCCGGAAGCAGACCTTCAAGGCCCAGGAGAAGGAAACGGTCTTCCCCTTCGAGCTGGTGAGTCTCCTGAAGGACCTCCTCCCGGGCCGGGCGCTCGAGTTCATCAACACGGAGACCCTCGTCTCCCAGAACGACTTCCACTCCACCGTCCTCTTCGACCTCACCGCGAACCGGGCCGTCATCTCCGACGACTACGTCCACTACCACGTGGCTTCGAAGGGCGGGAGCGTCCACCACTTCCTGAAGGCCGCTCCGGCCGATTCCTACTTCGACCTCTCCCTGAGCGTGAACCACCGGCTCCACGTCTGCCCGCTCCCGGCCGCCGAGTCGATCTTCGTGGAGCTGCTCCACTACTCGCGGACGAACCCGGGCTCGGACCTCCTCTTCGACGAGGTCTTCCAGAACCTCCTCGGGGGGAAGCTAAACCAGAAGCCGGAGGCGCCGTAGGAAACCGATCCGGTGGGAGACGACCTTCCCGAGGTAGGCGCTCTCCTCCACCGGGAAATCCCTCTGCCCCTTCATGTTCCGGGTCTGGAGGAGGACGGGGGTGACGACGCGGTTCTTCGCCCACAGGTAGTGGCAGACGAGCTTACCCTCGAGGTAGACCACGACGATGTCGAAGCGGCGGAGCTCCTTGCACCCCACGTCCACGACGATCTCCTCTCCGGTCCGGATCACCGGCTCCATGGATGCGGAGACGACCTTACCCTTGAAGAAGGGCGAAGCCTTGAGCTTCTCGAAGGCTTCCCGGGTCACTTCCATGGCCAGATCCTCTGGGCGAGGAACCCCAGCCCGTAGACGAAGACGATGTAGTAGTGGAGGAACGCCACCAGCGGGAAGAGCCAGAACCGGCGGGCGCGGGCCGCGACGTTCATGCTGGCGAAGACCACGAGCCCCAGGTAGAGCCGGGCGAGGCTCCAGAAGAGTGCCTCGTCGATGAAGAAGAGGAGATGGAGTAAGACGAAGAGCGCCGGGAGCCAGAACATGCCGTGGCTCTCCTGGAGCTTCTGCCGGGAGAGCCTCGCGCGGTAGTACCCCGCGAAGAAGGTTGGCCGCCACAGCTCACTGAACCTCGGGCGACGGAAGTGGGCCACGCGGAGCCGGGGGTGGTAGAACATGCGCGCCCCGCGGGCCTTGAGCTTTTGCAAGAGGAAGGATTCCTCGGCCCGCAGGTAGTCCTCCGGGAAGAACTCCTCCTCGAGGCAGCTCCGGCGCACCCAGAGGTTACACGAGGTGAGCTTCTCCTCCGTGGCCGGGACCATCTTCGTCCCGGAGGGCCTGTGCCGGGCCACCGTCGCACCCGTGCAGAAGGGCGAGGAGAGGGTGATGGCCAGGGAGAGGGAAAAGGCGCTCATCCCCTCGGCGGGGAAGTCCGGGCCCCCGAGCACGTCGACCTTCGGGTCTCCCAGAACCGGCAGGACCGTGGGCCAGTACTCCGGCGTCACGTAGGCGTCGTCGTCGATGAAAAAGACCCACTCCCCCACGGCACTCCGGAGGGCGAGGTTCCTCGCCTTCCCGGGAGTGAGGAGCACCTCGGAGCTCAGGAGGTCCAGGCGCGCGCCGAGGGACCCGGCCTTCTCGAGGATGAAGGGCGGGAGCTCCTTGCCGTTGGCGAGGATGAGCAACTGCCACTGGGCGCCTGGGGGGCGGAGTGAATCAAGACATTTTGATAGGAGTTCTTCTCTCCCATGAGTTATGATTATGACACTTATAGAAACCACGAGGATCCTTTGGACCTTTATTTGAATTTCCATCAGCATACCATTTTTGTAAGATGCGCAGAAGCTGCGTTGTTACAAAAGCTCCGCGAGGAATTTCATTTTTTCATCGGCCCCGAGGTCCCAAGGCCCCAGGCGGAGATCACTCTCTTCCTTGCCCCCCCTCCCGCCGTCCCGCCGATGCTGGCGGTGAAACTTCTGGAGAATTGCACCGTCTATCGCCAGGGGAGGAAGCGCTATCTAGACTACTTCGGTGAAGCATTGACCATCCAGGATGAGCACCGGAGGAGAGTCGAGATCTACTCCACGGACGGGGCCCGCCTCTTCGAGCTCGCCTTCCTCGCGGTCCACTCCCTCCTCGGAGAGATGCTTGACCTCACGGGTCTGGTCCGCCTGCATGGTCTGGGGATCTCGCTTAAGCGAACCTCCGCCGTGGTCCTGCTGCCCTCGAAGGGAGGCAAGAGTACGCTCCTCACCAACGTGCTCCGGGATCCCGACGTCAAGATCATCTCCGACGACATGCCTCTCTGTGACCGGCGGGGGCGGATCCATCCCTTCCCTTCCAAGATCAGCCTGGAAACTCCTCCGAAGGAAGGTCCCCTCTCCCGCCTCACCTGGCACGAGTTCCGACGGCGCCACTACCCGCCGAAGTGGACCGCGAGCCTCGGGGCGATCCCGGAGCGTATCGATCAGCAGCCCGAAGACAAGAAGCTCATCCTCGTCGCGGGGTTCCGGCTCTCGAGCGGTAGCTCTTCGCTCTTCCCGGTGGAGAGATGGAAGATGCTGGGGCCGCTGCTCGAGCACATGGTCATGGGCTTCGGCCTTCCGCAGATCCTGGAGATGTTCCTCCGGTTCGATCTCACGGACCTTCCGAAGCTCGCCCACCACGGGGTGGTGCGAGCGATCTACGCCTTCAACCTCGCGAGGAACGCTAAGTGCTACCACTTCCACCTGGGCCCGGACCGGGCCCAGAACTCTAAACTCCTACTGGAACTGATGCATGAGCAAGAAGCTACCTAGGGCCCTCCTCTTCGTCATCAGCTTCAACGTCGCCTTCCTCCTTTACTCTTCGAGCGTGCGGGGCCTTCCCATCTGGGACGACCTGCCCTACTGGTTCTTCGACCCGGCGATGAAGCCCGACGTCTCCTACCTCAGCATCTGGCGGAGCTACGGCTGGCCCTTCTCCATCAGCGTGCAGAAGCTCGCCTTCGGCCTGTGGAAGAACCAGTACGCCTTCTACCACGTCTTCAACTTCTGCCTGCACTTCCTGAACTCCTACCTCGTCTACCTCCTCGGGAAGCGGCTCCGCCTCCGGTCCCCCTTCCTCTACTTCCTCCTCTTCCTGCTCCACCCGGCCTGCGTGATCTCGGTGGCGTGGATGATCCAGATCAAGACCCTCCTGTGCTTCACCTTCGCCCTCGCGGCCCTCCTCTGCTACCTCGAGGGTCGGCGGGGCACGCGCTGGCTCGCGGCCTCGTGGGTCTTCTTCTTCCTCTCCGTGACCTCCAAGTCGGCCTCGCTCCCCCTTCCGCTCATCTTCCTCGCCCTGAGCTTCCGGAGCCGGTGCTTCAAGAAGCAGGCCCTGCTCCTTCCCTTCTTCCTCATCGCCGCGTGGAGTGGCCACCGGGTCTTGAGCAGCGAGGTGACCCAGCAGGGCGTGGAGATGGCGGCCCTGTCGACGACGTTCAAGGAAATCCCCGAGCCCGGAGACGCTCCGGTGGCGGTCCACGTTCCCTCGGAGGCGAAGAAGGAAACCCTGGCCCCGGCGCCGAGTGGGATCTCCCAGCTCTTGGTCTTCCGGAGAGAACCGACGGAGCGAACCTTCTTCACCGACATCCTCCCCGGAGTCTACCGCTACTTCTACCACCTCGCCCGGGAGTCCCAGAAGCTCGCCGCGAGCCCCCAGGGCTCCGGGCCAGTGGAGACCGTGCCCGCTCCCACGGCCTTCGTGAGCAGCCTCCAGATCCCTTCCTTTGAGAAGATCAAGATCAACGTGGTCCTCACGGCCCAGACCCTCCGGTACTACTTCTGGCATAGCCTCCTCCCGACCCAGACCGAACCGGTGAAGGGCCTGAACTTCAACCAGCTCCAGCTCCAGGACGTCTTCCACCTGGCCTTCCTCGTGCTCTTCGTCGGATTCTTCTGGAGGGACCCGCTCCTCTCCTTCCTCTTGGCGGCCCACCTTTTGCTCCTTCCGTTCGTGGGCCTCATCCCGGCCCCGTTCATGAACGTCACCTGGGTCAGCGACCAGCACCTCTACCTCGTCCTCCCGGCCCTCATCGGCTTCTGGCTCAAGCTCTGGGAGCGGATCCCGGGGCGCTTCGCCGCCGTCGTCCCCGGCGTCTACCTCCTCCTGTTCTCCCTCGGTACCTGGCGGGCGGTCCACTGGTACAAGGATGAGTTCGCCTTCTACGAGACGAGCCTCGAGCGCAACCCCCTGAACGCTCCCATCGCCTACAACCTCGCCTACGCCTACCTCAAGCACGACCGCTGGGTCGACGCCTACAACGTCATGGAAGGGATCGTCCTCCTGGCCAAGCACGAACCCCTCCTGAGGAAGAACGTCTACTACCCGCACATCGAGTTCCTCTACCAGCGGATGACTCGCCTGATGGAGGACTCATGAAGGTCAGCGTGATCGGCCTCGGTTGGTACGGCGAACCCCTCGCCGGCGAGCTCAAGAAACGGGGCCACGAGGTCCGAGGAACCACTACCCGGGAAGAGAAGAAGGCAGCGCTCGAGCTCCGCGGGATCTCCGCCGCGGTCCTCGGACACCCGGCCCTCCCGCCGGCGGACCTCCTCGGAAGCGACGTGATCGTGCTGAACATCCCGCCCTTCACAGGCCAGCTCGAGTGGCTCAAGCTCTGGCCCTGGAGAGGAGCGAAGCTCGTCTTCGTGAGCTCGACCTCCGTCCTCGCCGGGACCTCTCCCATCCTCCAGGAAGAGGAACGCTGGGTCCGGGAAAACTTCGACCGGGCCGCCATCCTGCGCTTCGGCGGGCTCCTCGGAGGAGGCCGGCACCCGGGGAAGTTCCTGAGTGGAAGGGAGAACGTCCCCCATCGTTTGTGGCC
>SXGU01437288.1_pt1 | contig 17215 bp, 15 predicted proteins | sample 3174531 | NCBI WGS metagenome assembly SXGU01 (sample SAMN11356863, study PRJNA531348) | freshwater metagenome | isolation source: freshwater sample F1-140 | place: China: Fuxian Lake, Yuxi | collected 2017-12-25 | reverse complement strand
CATATTGGCCAGGAACTGCGACTTGAGGCGGTTGGCCTCCTGGATCTGGCGGTTGGCCTCCTCCAGCTCCCGGTTCTGTTCCTGGATCTGGCGGTTGGCCTCCAGGATCTGCTGGTTGGCCTGCAGCAGGGCCTGGTTCTGCTCCAGGGCCTTGGCCGACAGCTCCCGGACCTGGCGCAGCTGCACCTGCAGCTCGCGGTTGGTGCGCGCCACCCGGTGGGCCAGGTACACCGACATGGAGATCAGCGGCAAGAGCACCCAGGCCAGCAGCGACAGGTCGATCTGGTCGCGGCTGAACAGGGGCGAGAGGTTGAGGGCAAAGGCCAGGAAACCGACGGCGATGACCCAGGCGCCGGGCTGCTTCTGGCGCACGGCCCGCAGCAGCACCCGCACGTACTCCACGTAGACCAGCAGCCAGACCAGCCCCACCCACAGGCTCAACCCGTTGAACACCAGCTGCTCCAAAGTCTGCGGGCCGCCTATGAACCACCTAGGCAGGGGGCGAGGCAGCGGCAGGGCCGGCAGGTCGATCTGCCCCGTCAGACCCAGGTACACAAAATAGGCCGGGCCGGACAGGAGCAGGAGCAGCACCCAGAAGCGCTTGGGGAAACGCGGGAAGAAGAGCGAATAGAGGAAGAGCAGCCCCAGCACCCCTACCAGCCCCAGGGCCACGTCGCGCAGCAATTCGACGTAGCTGACGATCACCCCGGGAGCAAATTCCAGCTGGAAGGCCAGGAAGATGGCGGCGGCGATGAAGCCGGTGTACAGGGCGTAATAGAGGTTGAGCCGCCACTGGCGGTCGAAGAGGAAGAGCAGCAGATGCAGCAGGGTGACGGCCAGCAGCACCCCGGTGAAGAACATCTGGTACCCGGTGGTCTGTTCGATCATGCCGCCCGTCTGCGCCGCCCGCTCGGCCACGGCCAACTGCACCTGCGTGACCACCTCGCCGGGCGAGGCGTCGCCGGCCACCAGTACCACCAGGCCCAGGCGGTCCGGGTACTGCAGCTTGGACACCCCCTGCCCCCAGGCCATCCACGAAAAGGACAGGTCTTCGTCCTTGTCGTTGGCCGCCACGTCCAGCCACAGGGTGGTTCCTGGCCCCAGCTGCACCGGACCCAACCCCACCCGTTCCAGGTTCACCCGCCACTCGTAGCGGTGGCTACCGGCGGTCCGCTGCACGGCCACCTGGGCGCCGTCCAATTGCCCGCTCCGGCCATACAGGCGCAGGGTATTGCCGTAGCAGGTATACTGGGTCACCCGCGGAGCCGGCAGCTGCCCCAGGCTGAGGAAGATCTCACACCCGTCCTGGGTATTCCAGCCGGCACCCTCCGGTGCGGTGGCCATCACCGATTCGTCCTGCACCTCCACCGCCAGGTACAGGTCATTTTCGGCCTCGTTGTACCCCAGGCGGAACCAGCCCTGGAAATCGGCCTGGTCGCGAGGGGCTTCGCCGTATTCTGGAAAGTGGAGGGGATAAGCCGTCAGGGTGGCCGGCCAGTCCGACAGGTCGCCGTCCAGCGCGATGCCTGTCACTGGCGTTGCCACCGCCACCTGGGCGTTGTACGCCTGTGAAGGGGAGGCCAGCGCTGCCAGGAGCGCGAAAGAAATCCAGAGGAGTTGGGTCCTCGAAGTATTCATCTTGTCCTGCTGGATAATATGCAAAAACTCCGCTCCAAACCTGAAGGCGCGGCCCCTCTGGGGGACCGCGCCCTGGTGCTGGCTATTGCTGGATGCTCCTTACTTGCGGACCACCAGGCTCTTCAGTTCGGGGTGCTGGGCGACCACTTCGTAGGCCGAGGCCGAGGCCTTCGACCGCACGGCGCTCAGTTCCTTGCTGCTGATTTTGGGGGCCGAGGACTTGGGACCCAGGGTCGAGGCTGATAGGGAGGTCGCGATGGCGACGGCGGCGATGATCAGGGTGCGTTTCATGGCTGAGCTCCTTGGTTGGGTTTCGTTTCTTTGTTTGAGTCGGTAGGTGTCTTTGCTTCTGGCAGGGCATATCGCAAGGGTTGTGCCAGCGAAAAGGGAGCGCGGGCGGATTTTTTCCCAGAGAATTCGCAGGCGCATTAAAAACAAGCTCTTGCTATATTCTCAGCGCACCGCCTGCCCCGCGAGGGCGGCATCACTGGTCGCGAGGCCGGTGTCAAGGAAATGGACAGCTGGGGGCGAGGAAGGTGCTAAGTTTGGAGAAACAGCGGGTTATGGGGCACTGCCAAGAATATTGACAGCACTGGCAACCATCTGGCCGGCTGGAGCGCTGGCCGGTCGATGGCCCAACCATAGGGGGTTGATCATATTATGACCATGAAGCTGCTCTGCTGGAACGTGAACGGCATTCGCTCAGCGGCGACCAAGGGATTCCTGCCCTGGCTGGCCAAGGCCAAACCCCAGGTCCTCTGCATCCAGGAGGCCCGCGCCCGCCCCGAACAGGTGGAGCCAGAGTTGGTCGCCCCCCGCGGGTACCAGAGTTGGTGGGCCTGCGCCGAGAAGAAGGGGTACAGCGGCGTGGTCATCTACAGCCGTGTCGAACCCCTCGACGTGACCGAGGGCCTAGGGATCCCCCGCTTCGACAGCGAGGGCCGGCTGCTGGCCGCCCGTTTCGCCGACTTCACCCTGGTCAACGCCTACTTCCCCAACGGCCAGCGCGACCACGCGCGGGTGCCCTACAAGATGGAGTTCTGCGAGGCCTTCGCCGAGTTCTGTGAGGCCCGCCGCGCCCGGGGCGAAAACCTGGTCTTGTGCGGTGACTTCAACACTGCCCACCGGGAAATAGACCTGGCGCGGCCCCGCGAGAACCAGAACACCACCGGCTTCCTGCCCCTGGAAAGGGCCTGGATGGATCAGTTCATCGGGCTGGGATACCAGGATATCTTTCGCGATCTCCACCCGGCGCCGGACCACTACACCTGGTGGTCCAACCGCTCGGGCGCGCGCGAGCGCAACATCGGCTGGCGCATCGATTACCACTTCATCTCCCCCGCGCTGCGCGACCGGGTGAAGCGGGCCTATCATCTGCCCCAGGTGCTGGGCTCCGACCATTGTCCAATCGGGATAGATCTGAGCGACTAACAAGACCGGCCCAGCGCTTTGGCCTGGGCTGGAACTGCAATCCCCCTGAGCGCGTCGGCAAACGGGGTCTGGTCCGGGCGTGTTGGAAAGGAGCGTACACCATGAAAAAACTGTGCGGATGCCTGCTGCTCTTGGGGCTGTCCTGGCCTGCCTACGCCCAGGAAACACCTTCCTACATCTGCTGGAAGGCAGCCCAGCCCATGGCCATCGACGGCAAGGCCGACGAAGCTGCCTGGCGCGATGCAGCCCCGATGGAGTTGGTGGACGTGAGATACCTCAGCGGCGACCGCTACCACTCGCGCCGCACCGAAGCCCGTATACTTTGGGATGCCCAGTACCTCTACTTCTATTTTTCCGTCGCCGACCCAGACGTGTGGTCCACCTACAGCCAGCGCGACATGCAGCTGTACGAGGAGGAGGTGGTGGAGATCTTCATCGACCCCAACGGGGACGGCCAGAACTACGCCGAGGTGGAACTCAATCCGCTCAACACGATTTTCGACCTGCTGCTCTCCAAACCCTGGAGCCAGGGCGGCAGAGGGTACGATGCCTGGAACCCCGGCCTGCTCAGCGCCGTCCTGGTGAACGGCACCCTCGGCAATGCCGCAGACCTGGACCAGGGCTGGAGCGCCGAAATCGCCCTGCCCTGGGCGGAGCTGGTCTCCCCAATCGCCGACGTGCCCGGGTCGATGGCGCTGCCGCCCTGGCCGGGCGACGAGTGGCGCCTCAATCTCTATAGGTACGAGCAGGTGCGGCAGAGCGGCAGCAGAAACGAGGTGCAGGCCAGCGCCTGGTCGCCGGTGGGCAGGGTCGACTTTCATGTGCCCGAGCGTTTTGGCCGGGTGGTCTTCGGCAGCCGGTTCACCGCCGTCGAAGCGCAGTCGTGGGGACAGGCCAAGGTCGAAAGTGAGAAATCGCCGACCCCTTAAAACCTTTTGCCTGGCCTCCAGGTCTAAAAGACAACACACCCTGCCGCGCATCGCGGCGGTGTCAGTCCAACCAAGGAGTTCAACCATGAAGATGTTCAGCATCCTGCTCTGCGCCGGGCTGGTGATCGCCGCGGGTACTTTCACCACTGCCACGGCCGGCGGTCGGGAACACGGGATGAAAAGGGAGATGAAGCAGGGCCAGGGGCCGGTCTTCCAGCAACTGGACCTGACCGAGGAGCAACGAACCCAATTCGAAACCCTGCGCACCGAATTCCGGCAGGCCCAGCAGGCCATTCACGAACAGCTCAAAGCCGGCACCCTGTCGCGCGAGGAAGGCCGGGCCCAGCTCCAGGCCGGCGCCCAGGCCCATCGCGCCGCCCTCGAGCAGCTCCTCACCGAAGAACAACGCCAGAAAATGGCGGAGCTGAAGCTGAACCACCCTGCCGGCCAGGCGATGGGTGAGCCGGGCAAGGGCCGCGGCAAAGACATGGGCAGGCACGGTATGATGGGCCGGGGCAAAGGTATGGGTGGGCCGGGCCTGGGCCGGATGGCCGAAGCCCTGGGCATGAGTGAGGAGCAGAAGGCACAGTGGCAGGAAGTGGCCAAAGCGCACCGGGCCAAGATGGAGGAATTGCGGCAGGCGGGGCAGAAACCCGACCCAGAAGCCATGCGCCAGCTCTTCGCCGAGCACATGAAGGCCCTCGAAGCCATCCTCACCCCCGAACAGCTCCAAAAATGGGAGGCGCAGAAGCAGACCTGGAAGGACCGCCATCCCGCAGTGCCGGCCCCCGCCGAGGCGACCCCCTCCGGGGCAGCAACCACACCGACAACCCCCGAACAGACCTGGGGGCAGATCAAATCGCAGGGTAAGTGAGACTCCGGTGAAGACAGCCGCGGAGAGCTAATCGTTCACCCGCCGGTTTTCTTCCTGCCGACCCAAGGCCGTATCCCCTCGCCAGGGATGCGGCCTTTTTTGTGTCCGCCCACTGGTCTATATTGGGACCATAAGGAGGACAGTATATGCCCTTGGAAGCCTGGATGCGCATTGGCCAACCCCTGGAAACGGTGGTTGACAACTATGAGCAGATCTTCGACGCCTGGGAAGCAGGCGGCATCAAAGGACTGGTTTTCGGGCGGCTGCTCTTCACCGACGGAGAGGGCAAGTTCACCGTGCCCGCCTTTCCGGCCAAACCAGCAGCCTACACCAGCCGCGGCATGGCCGTGTCGCCCCGCCCCGGCCAACCCGACGCGGCCAAGGAAAAGCGCCTGCACGCCATGCTCGACGACGCCAAGAAGCGGGGTTGGCTCACCATGGTCTTCTGTCCCGGCTCAGGTTGCACCCCGGCCCAGCGCCTGCCCGAGAGCGAAGACCCGTACGGTGCCCGTCACCACGCGGCGGTCTGGGACGAGGTCTTCTCCGCCTTCCCCCAGGTGGACGGGGGCATCAACGACGGCTGGACCGAGTCGGCCTACGAGCTGCAGTACCACCACGGCAACGCGGTGTTCCGCGAGATGAATGAACACACCAAGACCACCGCCCAGGCCCGGGGCTACGATCCCGAACGCCTGGACCGGGGCCGACAGCACCTCTTCGACCGCTTCCGCTCCCTGACCCCCGCCCAGGTGCGCTATTACGGGGCGCACGGGGTGTTGTCCTCCATGAACCTCTTCGACATCAACGAGGATTCCACCTATTGGCTGCGCTGGCGGCGGGAGGACGGCCTCAAGGAAGGTCGGGCAGTGCGCGCCGCCCTGGACACCCTGCCCCGCCGGCTGCTGCTGGGCAACGGCCTGCGCTCGGCGGTGTTCTCGGGTATGACCGCCTTCGACTTTCTCGGCTGGAGCGAGGTGCTCGACTTCCTGCTGGTCAAACACTACTTCTGGCAGCGCGGCTTCGACGGCCTGTACGGCACCGTGACCCGCTGGGTGAAGCAGATCGCCGCCTGGAATCCCGCCCTCACTGAAAAGGATTGCTTCACCGTGGTCAAGGCCTGGCTGGGGGTGGACCTGCCCGGCGTCACCTGCCTGGCCGACATGGACCTGGGTTTTCCGCCGGTCTTCTTCGACCAGGTGGTGCAGGAGGAGACCCGGCGGGCCATCGCCGCGGCCGGCGAAGCCCGCAAGGTGGTGCCCTGGGTGGACACCGGGCGTATGCCCCACGGGGGAGATCCCATGACGGCCGGGGATCTGCACCACATCCTGACCGCCTCGCAGCAGGCCGGCTTGCAGCGCTTCCTCTTCCACAACCACGACCACCTGACCGCGGCCGAGTGGTGCGTGATCTCGCGGCTGTGTGGCAAAGAATGGGACGAGAACCCCGCGGGGTACTGGCCGCCGGCCACCCCCAAACCTTCAACGTACTGATCAAAGGAGACCGTATGGCCCTGTTGAAACTGCCAGTTCGCTGGTACAGCGGCACCGGATATTACGAGGGCAAATCAGAGGAAAAGGGCGACGGCCACGCGTACAAGGACCTCGAACTGGAGCTGGAGCGCACGGCCTTCATGGTCGTGGACAGCGACTGTGGTCCGGGCAACCCCTACGTGGAAAACGGCATCGCCCCGGCCCTCAAGGCCGCCCGCGCCGCAGGGATGCACGTGATCTTCATCCACAACGACTTCTCCCTGGCCGACGAGCCGGGCAGCATCAAACGCGAGTTACACGGCACCCGCTGGGGGGACGCCAAGGCCGCCGACCGCCCCCCTCCCTCGCGGGAACCGCACAAACCCAACTATTCTCCCTCCATCCAGCCCCTGGCCCACGAGCCGGATTTCCCCAAACGCGAGTGGTCCGGCTTTCACGAGACCCACACGGATTATCACCTGCGCTGCTACAACATCAAGACCTTGATCGCCGTGGGCTTCAGCCAGCGGGCCTGTCTGTACCAGACCGTGGCTGGTGCCGTGGAGCACAACTACCGGGTGGTTTTGCTGCGCGACTGCACCCACTCCTCCGAGTACCCCGACACGGTGGACCCCAACCTGCCGGAGGGGGGCTGGCTGCGCAAGATCATGTTCCGCAACTTCGAACACGTCATCGGCTACACCTCCACCTCCGCGGAATTCGCCGCGGCGTGCCAGAGCCATGAAAAAAAATAGCCTCTTCTTCCTGGCCGCCCTGCTGATCCCGGCCCTGGCTGCCGGCGCCGGAGAGGTGCGCACCGAAGAGCAGGTGCCCCTCGATCCAGAGGGCAAGGTGCAGGAGATCACTCCGGCCCTGCGGACGCGATTGGGCCTCTTTACCCAGATCGAGGATTTCCAGAGCGCCCGCCTTTTCCGGGGTGAGGACCAGGGGTACGTGCTGGAGATCTCCTATCAGCGCCAGGGCAACCGCTGGCGGCAGCGGCAACCCCTGTCAGCGACAGCGGTCGATTCCCTGCGGCTCGACCTGCGCCGGCGCCTGGCCCTGCCCCCCGTCGGCCTCCAGTTCGACCAATCGGGGCGCGGCGAGTTTATCCTCGACCAAGTCCTGCTCTCCCTCTTCGCCTACGGCCCGGCCATGCCCACCATGCTGAATCTGGACGGCCGCCCGGCCCTGGCCTCGTACATGCTGACCACGGCCACTGGTTTCTACCTGCCCTACCGACTCACCCGCCACTCTTCCGTCACCCCGGCGCATCGGCAACTGGCCCAGTTCGGGGGCACCCGCGGCATCATCTACGGCCTGCTGATGACCGATCTGGTCGCCGAAAAGGGGCGCAACTCCCGCAGCGACGGGGCCACGGTGCTGGGCAGCGCCGCCCTGGGTTCGGCGCTGGGCTTCAGGGCGGTGAACTGGCGCCGCGCCAGCCACGGCCAGGCCGAGGTATGGGCGGTGATGGGGGACTTCGGGTTGCTGGGCGGGCTGGGGTTGGCCTATAGCGCTGGATTTTATGAGCGCGGCCAGGCGAGGTGGCTGGGCGACGGCCTGGCCCTGCTCTCCTCGGGGGCAGGTTTGTATGCCGGCGACTGGCTGGCCCAGCACCGCGACTACACCCGAGGCGACGCGTACGTGCTGCGCGCCGGCGGCTTCCTCGGCGCCTTGTTGGCCCTGCCCCTGATCGACGCCACCCGCACCGACCACAAACGAGCGCACGTGGGCGGGGCAGTTGCTGGGGCGGTTGCCGGCGTCGGGCTGAGCGATCATCTGCTGAAAAAGCAGGACTTCAGCTTTGGTCAGGGTTTGATAATCAGCGGCGGGGAATTGGCCGGGGCCTTGCTGGGCCTGGGCCTGACCTACCTGGCCGATACCGGGGGAGACTTCGACGACCTGGCGTACTTCAGCAGCGCGGCCCTGGGCGGGTTGGGGGGCTTCACCCTGACCTTCCGGGTCTTTTCCGAATAGAGGGCGCGATGAAACTCAGCTTCACCACCCTGGGGTGCCCGGACTGGGACCTGGACACCATCTGCACTAAAGGCCGGCAGTGCGGTTTCGACGGCGTGGACTTCCGCGGCATCCGCGACCAGCTCGACATCACCCTGATGCCCGAGTTCACCAGCGGTGTAGCCCAGAGCCGCGCCAAGTTGCGCGAGGCCGGCCTGGAGGTCTGCGGCATCTCTTCGAGCATCCGCCTCTGTGTGGCCGAAAAACTGGTCGAGAACCTCGAAGAGGCCCGCCGCACCATTGCCCTGGCCCGCGAACTGAACTGCGAGAAAGTGCGGGTCTTTGGCAGCGGCGATCCGGCCCTGGGCCACGAGGCCCTGGCCGACCAGGGGCGGCGCTGCATGGAGGCTATCCTATCGCTGGAGGGAGCGCGCCAACTGCGCTGGCTCTTCGAGACCCACGACGAGTGGATCAGGGCCCAGGACTGCAAGCTGCTGCTCGAGCGTATCCCCGATCCGGCCTTCGGTATCTTGTGGGATATGGGCCACACCGCCCGGGTGGGCGGCGAGTCGCCCCGCCAGACCTGGGAGGCAGTGGGTCCGCGCGTGGGTTATACCCACGTCAAGGACGCCATCCACGATCCCTCCCACCCGCAGGCCATGAAGGACGGCTGGCGCTACGTGGTCCCTGGCACCGGCCAACTGCCCCTGGCCGAGGCCATCGGGTTGCTGAAATCAGAGGGTTATACCGGCTGGATCATGTTCGAGCACGAGAAGCGCTGGCACCGCGAGTTGGAGGAGCCCGAGCTGATCTTTCCGCTCTTTGTGGAATGGGCCCAGAGTCGGCACTACACCGATGAGGTGAAGGGCAAGCGTTAGAGGAGGTAGGGGATGGAAGACGCAACCCGAAGATACGAGACGCTCCGGCCTCAGTACGTCGCCTATACGCAGAGAATCCACGCTCTGCTGGCAGAGTTGCTCAAGATCCGCGGCATCGACGTCGTCGCGGTTGAGTCGAGAACCAAGGAGGTCTCCAGCTTCCAGGAAAAGTCCGAGCGCGACGAAAAGAACTACCAAGATCCACTGACCGAGATCACCGACCTGTCTGGTGTCCGGATCATCACCTACTACAACGAAGACGTCGATGAGGTGTGCCAGCTGATCGCCGAGGAGTTCGACGTCAATCCCCAGCACTCCATCGACAAGAGGATCGCTGAGCAGGAAGATCGCTTTGGGTACTCTTCATCCCATCTCTTGGCCGGTCTGAGCGAGCAGCGAAGGAGGCTAGGGGAATGGCAACCCTTTGCCCACCTCGCCTGTGAGATCCAGATCCGCTCAGTCTTGCAGCACGCCTGGGCCGCCATCGACCACAAACTGCGATACAAGACCAAGGAGTCAATCCCATCGGGTGTTAGGCGCCAGTTGTTCCGGCTGTCTGCCCTGCTGGAACTCGCCGATTCGGAGTTCTCTGCGGTTCGGGATCTGACCGAGAAGCGTGAGGCGGAGATCAAGGAGGACGTGGCGAAGGACAAACTCGAGATTGAGATCGACCGCGATTCCCTGGAGACGTACCTCCTGAACTCCGCCACCATGCGAACCTTTGCCGACCTGCTGGCGCGAACGGGGTTTGTACTGCGAGACGATCACTCTGAGGTCGACCTGGCTCACTCGGTTAAGGCGCTTCGCGACTGCCAGATCAGGCAACTTGCAGAACTAGACGGGCTTCTGCAAAGGCAAACCCGCAGCTCCAAGTTGTACAAGCGGCTTGGCACGAAACTGTCTGGGCTTCCCGAGCGACAGCGTGCGCTTACTCGACCGGCAATGCTGAGACTCGCGCTGGTAAGTGGTGCGAAGCCGGCCACGGCCAGGAAGCTGCTGAAGTCCACCACCTTCAGGTTCAGATTACATGAGGCATTGCTTGCCGCGACCTCCAATCGGGGGGCGGCTGAGTAGGATAGCGGGCGGAGGCCGTGGCGCGGAGCGAAGGGTGAAACTGGTTACAGGTCGTCCCGGGGTTATGGAGGTGACCCGTAGACCTTTAACGCATTGCCGCCCAGCACCATCTCGCGCTCGCGCGGGGAGAGGAACTGGGTGTGGAGTTGGGCCAGCTTCACCAGTTGCGGGTAGTTCAGGTGGCTCAACAGACCCGGCTGGTCCGTGCCCCACAGCACCTTGGCCGGCCCGATGCGGTTGATAGCCTGGCGCAGGTAGCGGGCCGCCGTCGGGTAGGGGAAGTCCTCGCCGGGCACGTACGCCGGCAGCGAGGCGGTGTCGAAGTAGACGTTGGGCAGCCGGCCCAGATCTATCTGTTCGATCCACAGCCGCCACAGCTTCATGTCGTCCTCCACCTGGGGCCGGGGCTGGCCCAGGTGGGCGATGACGATGCGCAGCTTGGGGTGCGCCTGGGCGATTGCCCGCACCGCGCTGGTCTGATAGGAGCGGCTACCCACCGCCCCCAGGTCCAGGGTCAGGGTCCATCCCGCTGCCTCCACCCCCTCCCACAGCCATCCCAGTTCCGGAGCGTCCAGCCTGGCCTCGGGGTGCAGGCCGCACAGCCCAGTAGCTTCCGAACACTCCAGCTTGAGCGCCCGGAACCCCGGGTGGGTGATGATACGCCCGAACTGGGCGCGGCTGCGCGAGGCCCACGGATCGAGGCAGGCCGCCCCGATCAGGCGCTCGGGGTAGCGCTCCAGCGCCTCCAGCACGTACTGGTTGCACTCCCCGTAGAACGGCCCCTGGAGCAGCACCGCCCGCTCCACCCCGGCCCAATCTAAATTGGCCACCACCATCTCGGGGGTGAAGGCCGTCTTCTCGCCATAGGGAGGGAAAAGCTGGGTCTCCTCAGCGCCGATGGCGATGCGCCCGTACCCCAGGCTGCGGGTGGGGCCGTCCCCGATCAGACCGCGCACCTGGGGAAAGATGTGGGCGTGGGCGTCGACCAGCATGGCCTATCAGAGCGTCGGCAGGGCAGGGACTACCTGTTCGGCCAGCAGGCGCATGGAACGCCGCCAGGCCTCCCGGTCGTCCCAGTCGTGGGCGATCATCAGCAGGGTGCCAAAACCACCGGTGGTCTCCCACACCTGTTGTAGTTTGTCCGTACACCCCTGCACGTCGCCGATGATACACTGGTGCTCCAGCATGTACTCGGGGGTGACCATCTCGTCGGGCAATTCGGGATCGTGTTTGATCAGGTTGAGGGAGCCCAGCGAGCGCAGGATGGTGATCAGATACTTGAAGGAACCGACGAAGGCGCCGCGCCTGGCCAGTTCCCAAGCCTCTTTCTCGGTGCGGCCCACAATGACACTGCGCGAGACGCGCCAGTTTTTTCGGTCGGGTGTGGGGCCACCACCCTCCTGAGCGCCGGCGCTGTAGGTCTTCCAATGCTCGGCCACCGTAGACACCGGAACCAGGTTGGTGCTGATGGGGATATAACCGCGCTGGCCGGCCATACGCGCCGCCATGGACTGGGGCTTGATCACACTCATGGCGATGGGCGGGTGGGGCTGCTGATAGGGCTTGAGCAGCATGCCGATGCCCAGCTCGGGGATGGGATTCTGGATCTTGATGTGCCAGAACTGCCCCTTAAAATCAAAGGGCGCCTCGGCCTGCCAGAGCTTGAGGATCATGTCGATCCCCTCCACCGTCATCAGGCCCTGGGTCTTGGGGTCGGGCAGGTTGAACAACTCCCAATCCGTAGGCACCCCGCCCTGGCCAAAGCCGCAGTTGAGCCGGCCCCGCGAAAGATGGTCCAGATAGGCCAGGCGCACGGCGATATTGGCCGGATGGTGCTGGGTCACGATGGAGACCCCGGTGCCCAGGCGGATGTTTTTGGTGCGGGGAAAGACATTGGCAATGAACACGTCATTGGCCGGGATGGGTTCCCAGCCCAGGGTGTGGTGCTGGCCGATCCAGGCCTCGGAAAAACCCAGTTCGTCGGCCAGGACCACCAAGTCGATATCTTCCTCAAAACACTCGGTGCGCGATTTTTCGGGGGGATGCAGCGGCATCATGAAGGTGCCCAGTTTCATCAGCGTCTCTCCTCGTAGAGTTCGGCCCGGTGGCGGCCCTGCTTGCCGGTGCACAACTGTTTCATCTCGGGCGGCATACGTTCGTAGGTCTCGGGCCAGATGGGTTGATGTCCACCCTCCACCCAGTTGTTGAACCAGCGCGGGTAGTAGGCGATGTTGAGACCCACGCGGATCTGCTCGCTGGTGTTGGCCCGGGCGATGTGGAAGGTGCCCCCGTGCCACAGCATCACCGCGCCGGCCCGGCCGGTGACAGGGTGGATCAGGGAAGGATCGAGGCCCGCCGGTGGGCTTTTGCAGCGGGAGCGGTGGCTCATCGGCACCACCCCGGTGGCCCCGTTCTCCACCGTGAAGTCGGTGAGCATCCAGATGCTGTTGATCATCCAGGGCACGTCGGGCACGGCGTTGAAGCTGCCGGCCGAATCGGCGTGTAAGGCCTGGGCTGGCGCCCCCGGCCAGGTGGGCTTGGAGCAGGCCTCCACCACCCGGCAGTGCGGACCCAGGAAATGGCGGGCAATACCCACCGTATCCGGGTGGGCAGCACACTGCCACACCCGGTCGTCGAGGTTGGCCATGCCGAAGAGGGTCTGGTAGTGCTGGTCTCCGTGGATGAGGGACTTGTACTGCGGATCGGCGTGTAGTTCGAGACAGCGGGCCGCCAAGTCGCGCGCCGTGGCCGCGGGGATGCGGTCTTCGAGGAGACAGTAGCCGTAGGTGTCGAGGTGGGCGATGGCTTCTTTGATCTGGTCGTCCATAATCAGTAGTTTGGGGGTGAAGTTAAAAAACCCTTTCAATGTAGAGCAGCACAGACCAGCACACAAGCGGAGGAATTCATGTTCAGCGCAGCCTTGGCCCGGCGCGCCGCCGAGGGCAAACCCATCCGGGTGGGCATCATCGGGGCCGGCAAGTTCGGCGGCGGGTTGCTGGTGCAACTGGCCCAGATGAAGGGCATGGTGGCCTGCGCCGTGGCCGACCAGAATCTGGAACGCGCCCGCGCCGCCCTGCTGGCCAGCGGTGTTCCCGCCGACTCCATCCAGGTGGTGGAAAGCGCCGGGGAAATGTCAGCCGCCATCTGGCGGGGAAAGTATGCCATTGCCCAGGACGGTCTGTTGGTGGCCGGCGCCGAACCCGTAGAGGTGGTGGTGGAGGCCACCGGCATCCCCGAGGCCGGGGCGCGCCTGGCGTACGAGGCCATCCAGCAGGGCAAACACGTGGTTATGGTCAACGTGGAGGCCGACGTGACCGTGGGGCCACTGCTGCGGCGCCTGGCCGACCGCGCCGGGATGGTCTATACCCTGGTGGACGGGGACCAGCCCGGGGTGACCATGAACATGGTCGAATGGGCCAGGACCCTGGGCTTTGAGATCGTGGCCGCGGGCCGGGGCACCCTGCTCTACGCCGGCGACCGAGAGGGCACACCAGACACCGTGCCCCAGCGCTTCGGCTTCGACGCCGAAACCCTGGCGCGGCGCAGCATCAATCTCAAGATGTTCAACTCCTTCCGCGACGGCACCAAGTCGCAGGTGGAGATGACCGCCCTAGCCAACATGGCCGGCCTGGTGCCGGATGTGCGGGGCATGCACGAGCCGGCGCTGAACATCCGCGACCTCGCCAGGGCTTTCAGCCGGCGCGAGGAGGGGGGCATCCTGGGCCAGCACGGGGTGGTGGAGCTGGCCAACAGCGTGGCCGAGGATGGCCGCACCCTGCTGGACGATCCGCTCAAGATGGGGGTCTTTGTGGTTATCCGCACCGAGCATCCCTTCATCCAAGAGGATCTGAAAAACTACTACCTCCATCCCAGCGGGGATGGCCACAACTTTCTGCTCTACCGGCCCTATCACCTGGTGGCCGTGGAGGCACCCATCTCCATCGCCAAGGCCGCCCTCTACGGCCAACCCACCGGCACACCCCTGCCCACACCCACAGCAGAGGTGATCGCGGTGGCCAAGCGCGACTTGAAACAAGGGGACGTGTTGGATGGCAGCGGGGGGTACACGGTGTATGGCCTGTGCGAGCGGGCCGAGGTGGCGCGCACCCAGCAGCTCCTGCCCCTGGGCCTGGCCGACCGGGCCCGGCTCATTCAACCAGTGCGCCGGGGCGAGGCCATCACCTATGGCATGGTGGAATTGGAGGACTCTTTTGTCCTCAAGCTGCGCCGGCTCCAGGATGCGACGGTGTGGTGATGGCTAGAGGTGCAGATTGACCAAAGGCAGCAGGCGCAGCCAGCGGGGGTTGTTGCCGGCGTAGTTGAGTAAACCCAACTGCACCCCGCGCAGTTGGGAGGTGGTGTTCAGCAGGCCGATGGAGATACCGCTCATCTTCTGGTTGAACTTCCTGAACCAGAAATCCTCAAAGATCACCCCATTGAGGCTGCTCACCATCACCCCGCGCATCTCAGGCGCTCCGATGCTGACCAGACTGCCGATGATGCCGGTAATCCGCTCCTGGGCCCGCACCCCGGCCGGCCCCAGGGTCAGGCCGGTAATGCCCTGGCCAGCCATCACTACTCCGCCCAAAGCAATGCCCCGGATATTGCCGCCAGCTCCCAAACCCACTCCGCCCATACCCACCCCACTGAGGTCTTTGCCCACCCCCAGGCCGACCAAGCCAACCCCAATCCCTTTCAGGTTCTCACCCACCCCGGCACCCACCCCGCCCAGCACCAGGCCGATTGCATCTTTGCCCACCCCCACCCCCATACCTCCCACACCAATACCCTTGAGGTTCTCACCCACTCCCGTGCCCAGCAAACCAGCGCCGATCCCTCTCAGGCTTTCACCTGCCATGACTCCCAGCCCACCTAGCGCCGCACCGGTGATATCGTCGCCGGTCCCCACCCCCAAGCCGCCCACACCAATCCCGCTCAGCTTGCCGGCGGTGCCCACCCCCAACCCCCCAAGAGCCACTCCGCTGATATGCTCTCCCGCACCCACTCCGGCCAGGCCCGCGGCAATACCATGCAATTTGCCGCCTATCCCAACTCCGGCACCACCCAGGGCAATCCCGGTCAGCGACTTGTCTGCCCACACCTCCAATCCCCCTAACATCAGCCCCCGGAGCACCCCGCCCTCTGGGCCGATCAGCCCGATGCCGAGGCCGTTGAACACGGCCGCCGAATCTTCCCTGGCCTTCCACAGGGTCAGGTTGACCCCATCCACCCGCTGCACCTGGTGATCGCGGGCATTGAGGCGCAGGCCCTTGGCATTGGGCTCGTTGCCCAGGAACACTCCGTACCCACCTGCTCCCAATTCAACGGCAGTGGTCGCGGTCTGGTAACTGAGGAGAAAAAAAATCGCGGTAAAAATCAGGCCGGGTTTCATTGTCACTCTCCGGTGAGGCGCTGCCATTCAATGAGGGACTGGTTGTAGTCCACCACTGCCCGCAACTGGCTGGCGCGGGCCTGGGCCAGGTCGTCCTGGGCGTCGAGCACCTGCCTGGCCGTGGACAGCCCCAGCTTCAACCGCTCCTCCTCCTCGGCCACGTTCTGTCCGGCCAATCGCTCGGCCAGTTGGGATACCTCGGCGCGCCGGCGGTCGATGCCCAGCTGGCGGAAACGCTGGCGCACCTGCTGCTCGAGCAACTGCCTTTGGTTTTCCAGATCCACGGCCCGGCGCTCCTTTTCGAGCCGGCGCTGCCCCAGCTGCTGCTCGGCCGGACTCTTGCCCAAGGGCACCTCCAGGCTCAGGCTGCCCTGCCAGGAACGGGCGTCCAGATCCCTGAGTACCTCGATATCGTCGCCATAGCTCCCGCCCAACCCACTCAGGCCGGCCGAGGCGTTGAGGCTCACCGAGGGGCGGGTCTGGTCGCGGGCCAGGACCAGCTGCAGCTCCAGGTTCTTCAGTTCCAGCTGCAGTTGCCGGTACTCGGGGTCGCGGTTCAGGGCCTGGGCCAGCCCCTGGTCTAGGTCGCCGGCAAAGGGGATCAGCTCGGGCTCGGCACTGGGCTCAAGGCCACCAGATCGCGGCCCGAGATTGAGCAGGCTGCGCAGGGCATCCTCGGCCTGGGCGGCGGCGCCTTCGGCGGCCACCACCTCCTCCTCGCGCCGGGCCGCCTCGACCTCGGCCTGGAGGATGCTGCTCTTGCTGTCCACCCCCATCTCGGCGCGCACTCGCACCGTCTCCAGCACCCGCCGCGCCCCCTCGCGAAACTGTTCTTTGACGCTGAGATTTTCGCGGGCAAAGAGCAGGTTCCAGTAGGCCTGGCCCACCTCGGACCGCAGCTGGCGGGCGCGGCCCTCGTTCTGCACCTGGCTCTGTTCCACCCCCACCTGGGCGAAATCCACCCCAATGCGGCTGATCCGGCCCCACCCCTGCAGGAGCGGCTGGGTGAAGCTCAGATTCAGGCCCGAGCTGTAGACTGGATCGATGAGGTTGAAGGCGGCGTTGCTGGAGCTGCGCCGGTTGCTGAACTGCAGACCCAGCCGGCCCCCTGTGGTCAGCTGCTGGGTCAGACCCAGCTCGGCGCTCAGGGCCGTGCTGGAAAGGGTCGCCACCCTCTCGAGGCTGGAGAAGGAGGGCGAGCGGTTGCTCTGCCGCGCCAGGCTCAGGCCCAGCGAGCGGCCGAAGCGGGCGCTCTCGACCGCCACGGCCTGTTCCCGGACCAGCACCCCCATCTTGGTGCTGCGCAGCCCGAGGTTGTTGGCCAGGGCGATCTCCTGCGCCTCGTCCAGCGAGAGGCGCAAGGGCTCCTGGGCGGCCAGGGGCAGGGAAAAGAGCAGGACAGCGGCGAATTGGCGCATCATAACCGACCTCTGTCTGGGAACTGATCTAGGCTTCTGGTTTGGGGGTGCTGGGGCCGTCCTCTTCCACCTGGCCGTCCCGCAGGCGGATGATGCGCCGGGCGCGGCGGGCGATCTCCTGGTCGTGGGTCACCACAATCACGGTTTTGCCCT
>SXGU01504998.1_pt1 | contig 17220 bp, 12 predicted proteins | sample 3174531 | NCBI WGS metagenome assembly SXGU01 (sample SAMN11356863, study PRJNA531348) | freshwater metagenome | isolation source: freshwater sample F1-140 | place: China: Fuxian Lake, Yuxi | collected 2017-12-25 | reverse complement strand
CTACCTCACCTGCGAGGAGAACTGGAACGGCTACTTCGGCACCGCCGACGCCACCTGGACCGCCTCGGCGCTCGAGGCTCGTTACGGCGTCAGCCGCACCGGCTTCGGCTACAACTGGCACGTCGCCGAGCCGCGCTTCGACCTCGCGGTGAACCGCAACGAGACGAACCACTTCGGCTGGGTGGTGGAGATCGACCCGACCAACCCGAAGTCGACCCCGGTGAAGCGCACCGCCCTCGGCCGCATCAAGCACGAAGGTGCCACCGTCACCGAGGCCAACGGCCGCGTCGTGGTGTACACCGGCGACGACGAGAACGGCGACTACGTCTACAAGTTCGTCGGCGACCGTCCGTGGCGCATGCACCGCGCCCGTCGCCGCAGCCCGCTCGACCACGGCACCCTGTACGTCGCCCAGTTCGATGCCGTCGGTGGCGGCACCTGGCTGCCGCTCGTGCACGGCGTGGGCCCGCTCACCGTGGCGAACGGCTGGGTCGACCAGGCCGACGTGCTGATCCGCACCCGTCAGGCCGCCGACGCCGTCGGCGCCACGAAGTGCCATCGCCCCGAGTGGGTGGCCGTGAACGAGAAGAACCGCGACGTGTACGTGGCCTTCACCAACGGCTCGGGCAACGCGGCACCGGTGAACAGCAACCGCAACCCCAACCCGTACGGCCACATCGTGCGCATCCAGGAGGCCGGCGCCGACAACACCGCGCTCACCTTCGGTTGGGACATCTACCTCACCGCCGGTGACCCGCAGTACGACCCCACCGTCCCCGCCACGCAGGAGCTGTTCGGTTCGCCCGACGGCCTGTGGATCGACGACGACGGCCGGGTGTGGATCCAGACCGACATCTCGAACAGCTCGCAGAACCTCGCCTCGCGTGGCTACGACCGCATCGGCAACAACCAGATGCTCGTCGGCGACCCCACCACCGGCGAACTCAAGCGGTTCCTCACCGGCCCGCGCGGTTGCGAGATCACCGGCATCACAGTCACCCCCGACCAGCGGACGATGTTCGTGAACATCCAGCATCCGGGCGAGTCGACGACGTTCTGGAACACGGCCGGCGGCGCCCCGACCATCACGAACCCCAGCGCGGTGAGCTCGTGGCCGAACGGTGGCACCAGCCGCCCGCGCCCCGCCACCGTCGTGATCCGCAAGGCCGACGGCGGCCGCATCGGCAGCTGACCGTCGACCCACGACCTCTCCCACCAACAGAAAGCGTCCAACCACGTGAAGAAGATCCTCGCCCTCGGTGCCGCGCTCGGTGCCATCGCCGCCATCCCCGTCGCTCAGTCGTCCGGCGGTGCCACCGCTGCCGCGCCCGGGTGTTCGGCCCGTCCTGCGAACGCGGTGACGTTCGGGCTGCTCGGCCGCTACAGCACCCCGCCGGTCGTCGGCTCCACCGAGACCCGCGCCGAGAACGTGGCCTACGAGGGCCGCACGATGTGGGTGATGAACATCGGCTCCATCGACGTGGTCGACCTGCGCGAGCCGGCCAACCCGGTGAAGGTGGCAACCCTGCCGCTGCCCGGTGAGCCGACGAGCGTGGCCGTGAACAACGGCCTCGTGGCCGTCTCGGTGCCCGCCGCGAACAAGACCGACGCCGGCAAGGTGGTGCTGTTCCGGGGTACGACGAAAGTGGCCGAGCTCACGGTCGGCTCGCTGCCCGACATGGTCACGTTCACGAAGGACGGCCGCCTGCTGCTGGTGGCCAACGAGGGCGAGCCGAACAGCTACGGCCAGCTCGACAGTGTCGATCCCGAGGGCTCGGTGAGCATCATCACCACGGCCCCGCTGCGCACCCGTGGTGCACTGCTCGGCAACGCCACGGCGCCCGTGCAGACCGTGTCGTTCGCAGCGTTCAACGCCGGCGGCCCTCGCGCCGCCGAGCTGCCCGCCGACGTGCGCATCTACGGCCCCGGCGCCTCGGTGGCACAGGATCTCGAGCCCGAGTACATCACCGTCGACGACAACGGTCGCACGGCGTGGGTGAGCCTGCAGGAGAACAACGCCATCGCCCGCATCGACCTCACCCGTCGCACGGTGCGCGACATCGTGGCCCTCGGGTACGCCGACCACTCGGTCGACGGCTTCGGCATCGACGCCAGCGACCAGAACGCCGGCGTGGTGAACATCGCGACGGCTCCTGTGAAGGGCATCTACAGCCCCGACGGCATCGCCAACTACGAGGCCAACGATCGCACGTACGTCGTGACCGCCAACGAGGGCGATGCCCGCGACTACGTGGGCATCAACGCCGCGGGCGCCGAGTTCGCCCGCGCCCGTTCGGTGGCCGACCTGTTGGCCTTCCCCACCGCTGCCGACAACAACCAGCTCGGCCGCCTGAACGTCACCACGGCGTTCCCCGCCACGAAGGACGCCGCCGGCAAACTGACGTCGCTGTACTCGGCGGGCAGCCGTTCGTTCTCCATCCGCACTGCCGGCGGTGCGCTGGTGTGGGACAGCGGCGACACCATCGAGTGCATCGTCAACGAGTTGCTGCCGGCGAACTTCAATGCCAGCAACACGAGCAACACGAAGAAGAACCGCAGCGACGACAAGGGCCCGGAGCCCGAGATCGTCGTGGTCGGCGAGATCGCCGACCGCGACTATGCGTTCGTGGGTCTCGAGCGCATCGGTGGCGTGATGGTGTTCGACATCACGAATCCGACGGCGCCCGTGTTCCAGCAGTACCTCGTCACCCGCGACTTCAGTGTGGCCGCCGGCCCCGACAGCGGTCCCGAAGGGATGGCGTTCGTGAAGGAGTCGAAGAGCCCCACCGGCACGCCGATGCTGCTCGTCGGCAACGAAGTCAGCGGCACGGTGCAGGTATTCGGCCTGCAGCCCTGATCTGGCCCGCGATCCGTCGACCCTCCCCGTCGACACGACGAAGCCCGGTGGTGCGTGGGAGCACCACCGGGCTTCGGCCGTTGGGGGGGGGGGGGATTCGAGAGGGGTCAGCGCGTGGCGGCGAAGCGGGTGAGACCGAGCTCCTGCTCGATCGCGTGCTTCGGGCGAGCACCCACCACCTGCTTGGTGAGCGTGCCGGCCTCGAACAGGCCGATCGTGGGAATGCCGCGGATGCCGTACTGCTGGGCCACCTGCGGGTTGGCATCGACGTCGACCTTCACCACCTTGATGGCATCGCCGTACTGCTCGGCCAGGGCCGCCAGCTCGGGCGCCCCCTTGCGGCACGGGCCGCCCCACCCGGCCCAGAAGTCGACCACCACGGGGACCGTGGAATCGATGACTTCCGACTGGAAGCGGTAGACGTCGTCGGCGTGGGTGACGGACATGGGGAACTCCTTCGTGGATCGGCGTCGTGCCGTTGCAGTGCGGTCCAACCGATACCCCCCGGGGTGTATTCCCGATGTCGAGGAAAAGCTCGCGCGAGCCGGGTGGCAGGATGCCGGGCATGGAGTCGGCAGTGGTGAACGGTGGCGTCTCGTTCTGGTTGCAGCAGTTGCCCGCGGTGCCGGCGCGGCCCACGTTGCGCGGCGCGGTCACGGCCGACGTGGCCATCGTGGGCGGTGGCCTCTCCGGCCTGTGGGCGGCGTACCACCTCACGGCCGAACGGCCCGACCTGCGCGTGGTGGTGCTGGAGGCCGAACGTGTGGGGTGGGGTGCATCGGGCCGCAACGGCGGATGGCTGTCGCAGCTGATCGCCGGCAACCGCGCCAGGTACGCCGCCGGCCGCGAGGGCGAGGCAGGGGTGGCTCGTCTGCAACGCGAGTACCTCGACGGCATCGCCGAAGTGGTGGCCGTGGCCGACCAGCACGGGCTGCAGATCGACGCGCACCGCGGCGGCAACCTGGTGGTGGCCACCACGAAGGCCGGGCTGGCGCGACTGCGTGCCCGTGCCGCCGCCGACCTGCACCACGGTCTCCCGGCCGGCAACGTGCAGCATCTCGACCCCGCCGGCGTGGCTGCGCACATCGACGTGCACGGCGCCGTCGGTGGCCTGCACTACCCCGACGTCACCCGCATCGATCCGGCGAAGCTGGTGCGCGGCCTCGCCGACGTGCTCGAGGCGCGCGGCGTCGTCATCCACGAACGGTCTCGCGCCACCAGCGTGCTGCCGGGCTGGGTCACCACGGCCGGCGGCACCGTGCAGGCGCCGCACATCCTGCTCGCCACCGAGGGCTACAGCGGCCCGCTGCTCGGCAAGCGCAGCATCATCCCGGTGAACAGCTCGATGGTCGCGACGCGGGTGCTCACCGACGAAGAGTGGGCGCGTGTCGGCTGGGCCGGTCTCGACTGTCTCAGCGACGCCGCGCACACGTTCATCTATGCGCAGCGCACCGCCGACGGCCGCATCGCCATCGGCGGCCGCGGCAACCCGTATCGCTTCGGCTCGGGCACCGGCGGCGACGGCCACACTCCACAAGCCACCATCGATCTGCTGTCGGCCCGGCTGCGTGCCTACTTCCCGTCGGTCGACACGCGCATCGAGTACGCGTGGAGCGGCGTACTGGGCGTCACCCGCGACTGGTGCACGTCGGTGTCGTTCGACCGCGCCACCGGCATCGGCCACACGCTCGGCTATGCCGGTCACGGCGTCACCACCGCGTACCTCGCCGCCCGTTCGCTCGCGCACCTCTCGCTCGGGCTCGACACCCCGCACACCACCTTGCCGTGGGTGGACTACCGGTCGCGGTCGTGGGAACCCGAGCCGTTGCGGTGGACCGGCGTGCACACGATGTACCGGTTGTTCCGCGTGGCCGACTGGTGGGAGGAGCGGCAGGGCAGCGAGCAGACGTGCTGGATCGGCCGCACCGCTGGCCACCTGGCTGGTCTGCACGACTAGAAACACCGTCATCGAGTCGACCATCCTCCCCGAACCGCCTGCACCGGCACCGAGTGCTCGTCGCCATGGCGTGCGCCTGGCGATCATCGCCGTTGCGGTTGCCGCGGTCGTGGTGGTGGCGGTCAGCGCGGTTCGTGTGTGGTTCCCGTTGTCGTCGGCGCGGGATCCCGAGTTGCGCCACGTGGTGGCCGGACTGCCCGCCGACTGGATCGCCGTCGCTGCGAAGGACGCGGGTGTGCACACCGGTCCGCCCTTCCCCGGTGCGCACGTGCAGGCGTTCGGCACCTCGAACGACCCCACGCGACCGGCGATGGAGTTCGTGTGGCGCACCGACGACCAGGTGCCGCCGTTCGAGTCGCTCGCCTCGAGCTCGGGCATGACGCCCTTCGTGGTGGCCGGCCGTCGCGTGGCGTGCGCGCCACAGTCCGATGGCACGGTGCTGTGCTACGTGGAGGAGGGGGCGCACTCGATGCAGGTGCGTGCCAACGGCGTCACGGTCGACGAGGTGGTGGCGGTGTTCGAAGGGCTCACGTTCGTGGACGGGCTGCCGGTGGAGGACCCGGCCTCGTTGCCCGGCGGGATGCAGCGCCTGGGCGACGGCAGCCGCCGACCGATCGGGTTGGTCGCCAACGGCAATGCCGACCACCGCGACGTGGCCAGCCTGCTGTACCTGGCACCGAACCTCACCGACACCGTGCTGCTCGTGGTGGGTCACGCCGACGAGCAGGACCTGGCGTACGGCGGCGTCACGCAGCAATGGCGGCGCCTCGAGCAGGGCGGACGCACCTGGTTCGTCACCGAGAACGATGCCAGCACGATGGTGATGTGGCGCGACGACGACCGGGTGTTCTGGCTGCGATCCAGCGACCTCGACGCGCTCGAGTTGGCCGCCACCGTGCGCCCGGCCACCGGCGACGAGTGGACCGCCGTCCCCGACCGCCCGCAGTACGACGGCGACCCCATCCTCCCCGGCTGACCTGCGGGTTTCTGGGCGTGATTCGTCCCACTTCGGCATCTGGGCGCGATTCGTCCCGGAAACCGGGACGAATCGGCGCCAGAAACCCGGAAAACGGTGTTGATCACCAGACCGAACGGTGCCGATGAACCACTGACGGCCGACGACGAAGGCGGTGATCCGTCATGAGCGAGCTACCCCCTGCACCATCCCCGCGTCCTCGCCGGACGCGCTGGATCCTCCTGGGCATCGTGGCTGCGATGTGGGCTGCTGCCGCAGGCACCGTCATCGTGGCGACCCGACACGACGATGCCGAGGCCACTGGCTCGTTCACGCCGTCGACGCACGCCGACCTCACCCAGCTGCGCTACGTGATCGGCGACCTCCCCGAGGGCTTCCGCCAACTCGATGCAGTCGGCGCCGACGAAGCCGTCGCGCCCACACCACCCGATGACGCAGTGTGGATGGGGTGGTCGTTCTACGGCACGAGCGACGACCCGAGTGCGCCGCACGTCATGGTCACCGCCGGTGACGACGCACTGGCGCCCGACTTCGAGCACCTCGGTCAGACCACCGGCGTGGTGGAGTCGAAGGTCGACGGCCGCCGGGCCGCGTGCGGCAACTGGGTGATGGCCGCCGAGGCAGATGCCGGGCCCGAACAGGTGTGGTGCTACATCGATGCCGAGCCGCAGATGGTGTCGGTGCAGACCGAACGCATCGGTCTGGCGGCCACCGTCGCGATGTTGCAGGGCCTGCGGTTCGAGGACGACCTGCCGGCGCTCGACCCGACCGTGTTGCCCGCCGACATGGCGCTGCTCTCGGCTGGCACGGCGGACGACGCGCCGATCTACGCGACCGCCGTCGCGCAGTACCAGGGTGCATGCGGACCGCGGGTGCGACTCGAGATCGGCTGGGACGACGAGCAGGAGTTGGCGATGACCTCGTTGGCCTCGCCCGAATGGTCGGTGGTGCAGATCGGTGATGCCATCGGGTACTTCACCGACGGAGCATCCGCGACGCAACTGCTGGTGTGGGAGGCCGACGGACGTTCGTTCACGCTCTCGGCCATCACTGCCGGTGACGTCGATCTGGTTGCGTTGGCGCGTTCGGTGCGGGTGGCATCGGCCGAGGAGTGGGCGGCGCAGAGCGATGCCGTCCCCGTGTCCGGCGACTGCTGACAGGGCTGATCTGGCGCTGATCCGTCCCGGTTTCCGGGACGGATCACGCCCAGAAGCCGAAGTGGGACGGATCACGCCCAGATACCCGACGGCACCTCAGCCGGGGTAGATGGTGTGGCGCTTGGCCACGTGGTCGCGGTCGGCCGGGTCGGCGGTGGCGAAGCGCACGATGAGCTCACGACGCAGTTCGGCGAAGGGCACCACGGCGTCGACCACCATCTCGCTCGCGAGGCGGTACAGGTCGACGTCCTCCTCGTACTCGGCGCGCCGTTCGGCCACGTAGGCGGCGCGCTCGTCAGGGTCGTCGATCGCCTGGATCTTGTTCGCGTACACCGCGTTCACCGCGGCCTCCGGGCCCATCACCGCGATCTTCGCGGTGGGCAACGCCAGCGTGGCCAGCGGGTCGAACGCCGGGCCGGCCATGGCGTACAGGCCGGCGCCGTACGCCTTGCGCACCACCACGCAGATCTTCGGCACGGTGGCCTCGGTGACCGCGGTGATCATCTTCGCCCCGTGGCGGATGATGCCGGCGCGCTCGACCTGGGTGCCGATCATGAACCCCGGCACGTCGGCGAGGAACACGAGCGGGATGTTGTACGCGTCGCACATGAAGATGAACCGCGCCGCCTTGTCGGCCGAGTCGCCGAACAGCACGCCGCCCTTGTGCATCGGGTTGTTGGCCACGATGCCCACGACGTGCCCGTCGAGGCGGGCGAGACCGGTGGTGAGCTCGGGCGCGAACAGCGGTTTCAGCTCGAACCACGAGTCGGCGTCGACGAGGCAGTCGATGACGCGGTGCATGTCGTACCCCGCTGCCTCCACCGCGGGCAGCTCGGCACGCGACAAGGTACGCACGGGCGCGTCGGCCTCGGCGATCGGTGGGCGCTCGCGCCACCGCTCGGGCAGATAGCTGAACAGTTGGCGTGCCTGCTCGATCGCGTGCTCGTCGTCGACGGCCAGGTTGTCGCCACAGCCGCTGACGGTGGCGTGCATGCGAGCGCCGCCCATCTCCTCGAGCGTCACCTTCTCGCCGATGACCTCCTCGGCCATGCGCGGCGAACCGAGGTACATGGAGGCGTTGCCCTCCACCATGATCACCACGTCGCAGAACGCCGGGATGTACGCCCCGCCCGCGGCCGACGGACCGAACAGGCAGCAGATCTGCGGCACCTTGCCGCTCAGCTTCACCTGGTTGCTGAAGATGCGACCCGCGCCGCGGCGACCCGGGAACAGCTCGACCTGATCGGTGATGCGCGCGCCAGCCGAATCGATGAACCAGAAGATCGGCAGCTCGTGCCGCAGCGCGTACTCGGTGACGCGCACGATCTTCTCCACGGTGCGCGCACCCCACGAGCCGGCCTTCACCGTCGGGTCGTTCGCCACCACCAACGCGGGGCGCCCGTCGACCCTGCCCTGGCCGGTGACCACACCGTCGGCCGGCAGGTCGGTGGCCATCGTGTTGGCCAGCAGGCCGTCCTCCACGAACGTGCCCTCGTCGAACAGCAGCGCCAGTCGGTCGCGCACGAACAGCTTGTGCTGTTTGGCGAGCTTCTCGCCCTCCTTGTGCAGGTTGCCCGACCGCGCCCGATCGACGCGCGCCTCCAGATCTTCGTGCTCGTTCAACTCGCAGCCTCCAGGCCCAAGCCTCGCGCGATGACCAGGCGCTGGATCTCACTGGTGCCCTCGCCGATCTCCAGGATCTTCGCGTCGCGGTAGAAGCGGGCCACCGGGTTGTCCTCCATGAACCCGCTGCCGCCGAACACCTGCGTGGCCACCCGCGTCGCGTGCACGGCCGTCTCGGTGCTGTACAGCTTGGCCATCGCCGCCGCCTGCTTGAAGGGCTGCCCACGATCCTTGAGGGCCGCCGCCGTGTAGGTGAGGTTGCGGCTGTTCTCCACGGCCACCGCGAGGTCGGCCAGCTGGAACGCGAGCCCCTGGAATCGGCCGATGGGGCCACCGAACGCCTGGCGCTCCTTCGCATACGCGACGGCGAGGTCGAGGCATGCCTGCGCGCATCCCACGGCGAGCGCGCTGATGGCGATGCGGCCGTCGTCGAGGATGGCCAGGAAGTTGCGCAGGCCGCTGCCGCGCGGGCCGAGCATGTGGTCGGCGGGTACGCGGCAGTCGTGCAGCCCGATGCCGTGCGTGTCGCTGGCGTGCCAGCCGAGCTTGCGGTACGCCGGCTCGATCACCAGACCCGGCGTGCCAGCGGGCACCACGAACGACGAGATCTCGCCCGGCCCCGTGAGCGCGGTGACCGTGACGATGGACGTGATGTCGGTGCCCGAGTTGGTGATGAACGCCTTGCTGCCGTCGATGACCCACTCACCGGTGGACTCGTCGAGCACGGCGCGCGTACGCGTGCCACCGGCGTCGCTGCCGGCGTCGGGCTCGGTGAGGCCGAACGCGCCGAGGCGTCGGCCGTGCACCAGGTCGGGCAGCCACTGCGCCTTCTGCTCGTCGGTGCCGAACGAGTGGATCGGGTTCGCACCGAGGCCCACGGCGGCCGACAGGGTGATGCCCAGGCTCTGGCTCACCGCGCCGATCTCCTCGATGGCGATGCACAGCGAGGTGAAGTCACCGCCGCTGCCACCCCACTCCTCGGGGAACACGATGCCGAACAGACCCAGCTCGGCCATCGCCGCCACCGCGTCGAGCGGCAGTTCACCGGCGGCCTCCCATCGGTCGACGTGTGGCGCGAGCTCGCGGCGGGCGAAGTCGCGCACCACCGACCGGAACGCCTCGTGCTGGTCGTCGAACCACGTCATCGCCTGTGCCCCCTCGGCCATCCGGTGGGTCCACCCTACGCCTCGCCTGAACGATCGTTCAAGGGGTTGCACCTTGCTACGTTGAGGTCGTGCTCAACCCCATCACGAAGTGGCGGCATGCCGTCGTCGGTGTCGCCGCCCTCGGCACGCCGTTGCTGGTGCTCCTGGGTTTCGCCGGCGATGGCATGTGGCCGGAACGGTTCGATGCCAAGCAGGTGGTGGTCACGCCGCTGGGTGACGGCCTGCGCATTCGCGAGGTGGTGGACCAGGACTTCGGCAGCGCCCAGCGCCACGGGTACGAGCGCATCATCCCGAACGACTTCGGTGCCCCCATCGACGTGACGGTCACATCGCCCGACGCGCCCGACGACCTGAGCGTGGAGAACTTCGGCATCGAGACTCGCATCCGTGTGGGTGACCCGAACACCACCATCTCCGGTCAACACCGGTACGTGCTCGAGTACACGCTGCCCGCCGCGCAGCTCGACAACGGACTGTTCAACCTCGACATCATCGGTGCCGGTGAGGTGCTGGAGACCGGCCGGTTCGAGGTGATCGTCACCGGCGTCGAGCTCGAGAACACGCGTTGCGCCACCGGTGCGCTGGGTGCCACCGACGGCTGCTCGCTCGACGACGACGGCGAGGTGTACCGCACCGTGCTCGAGCCGCTGCCGGCGGGTGCCGGCATCACGGTGAGCGGCGGCGTGGTGGGCACCCGTGACGTGGTGGAGATTCCCGAGCCCGATCTGCCGCTGCGTCGCGACACGCCACGCATTCCCATGGCCGCCGGCTGTGCCGCCCTCGGGCTGCTCGGTGCGATGGGTTCGTACCAGCTGATGCGCAACCGTGGCCGCAACGTGGTGGGCGGCTCGTCGGCCGTGGACGCGGCGTTCATGGCCGGCAACCCGGGCAGCACCCGGCTGGTCAGCGACCGCGAACTCGAAGCCATGGCCACCACCGAGTTCGAGCCACCGCGCGGCATGCGACCCTGGCAGGGAGCGATCCTGCTGCGCGAGCGCATCGATGCCGACACGGTGTCGGCCTGGTTCTCCGACCAGATGGCGCAAGGGGTGCTCGACCTGTCGGCCGACGGCACGCGGCTGTCGCGCGGCGCGAACGCCGACGAGGCGCCGCCGATCACGAAGCAACGCCTCGACAAGCTGTTCGGCAACGAACCGTGGCTGGATCTCGGTGACTACGAGCCGAAGCTGGTCGAGCTGTGGGCCGACGTCCAGCGCGAGCAAGTGATCGCGGCACGCGAGACCGGATGGTGGGAACGGGGTGCGCCGGGGAGCCCGCGCGGTGCGAATCCAGGCCTGTGGGTGTTGGCCACCGTGGTGTTCCTCATCTCGGGCATCTCGTGGCTCGCCGGTCTGCGCCACTCCATCCCCGTCACGTTGGCCTCGTCGTTGCTGGTGCCCGGCGTCGTCGGCTGGTTCGCCTACCGACCGCTGCTCCCGCGTCGCAGCGCCGCCGGCAGCGCCGCCGCGCTGCAGGCCGAGAGCTTCCGCCGGTTCCTGGAGGCCAGCGAGGGTCGTCATGTGGAATGGGCGTGGCAGCACGGGATGCTGCGCGAGTACAGCGCGTGGGCCGTCGCGCTCGGCGCTGCGCCGGCATGGGGTCGTGCCGTCGCGGCCAGCGCCGTGCCGCCGCCCGTGGTCGCCGCCGACACCTCGCCGCTGATGCTGTTCTACGCGTCCACCCTGTGGCGGAACTCGTACACCGCACCGCAACGAGTGAGTGGTGCCAGCGGCGGCAGCGGCGGCAGCGGGTTCGGTGGCTACGGCGGCGGCTTCAGCGGCGGTGGCTTCAGCGGTGTCGGTGGAGGTGGCGGTGGTGGCAGCTCCGGCAGCTGGTGACCAGGCCGGTGGTGCTTCGCGCGCCGAGATGATCGTGGAGGTGGCGGCCCGCCTGTTCGCCGAGCGGGGCTACGGCGCCACCAGCATCGACGACATCGGCACCGCGGCCGGGGTGAGTGGTCCCGCGGTGTACTGGCACTTCAAGGGCAAGCGCGCCGTGCTGGCCGCAATGCTCGGCGATGTGAGCGAACGACTGCTCGCACAGGGCCGAGAATGCGTGTCCGCCGCCGCTGACCCGTCGGCTGCGCTGCAGGCGTTGGTGCGCGAACAGGTCGTGTTCGCGCTCGACCACCCCGACCTCATCGTGGTGCACGCCCGCGAACTCCGCCACCTCGACACCGAGCAGGCGCACCGCGTACGACTGCTGCAGCGGCAGTACGTCGACGTGTGGGTGGGCGTGATGCGGCGCCTCCACCCGAACGTGCGCCGCCCGAAGCTGGTGGCCGCCGTGCAGGCAGCGATCGGTCTCATCAACTCCACCCCGTACGTGGGCACGGCGTCGCGGCGCACGTTGCAGCCGCTGCTCACCGACATGGCGCTCGCGGCACTGCGAGCGGTCGACGACTCCGCCCTGCGTTTGAACCGATCATCGGCTCGGTTCTTGCCCCTGACATCGCAGTTGTGACCATCGGCCCTGACGGAAGGACCTTGCGCGCCGGACGATCGAACCACAGCATTCCGTCAGCTGGGAGGTACTTCGATGAAGGCGCTTCTGTACAGGTGTGTGGCTGGAGCTGCGGTGATGGTGGTGCTCGCTGCATGCGGCAGCACCAGCTCGCCGAGCGACAATCTCGGCACGACCACCGTGGCGGGTGGGAGCGAGACATCGGTGGATGTGACGTCGGGTGGTGGCGACGCAGGAAGTGTGAACGACAAGGCCGAGGTGGTGCACGCCACCGTGCGCATCGTCGCCAGCGGCAGTTTCCGCGACATCTCCGAAGGCACGCAGGCCGCCGACTGGTCGGGCAGTGGCTTCATCATCTCGCCCGACGGCCTGGTGGTCACCAACCAGCACGTCGTCGAGGGCGCCGGCAGCCTCGAGGTGTATCTCGACGGCGTGGAGCGGCCGGTGAACGCCCGCATTCTCGGCGTGTCCGAGTGCAACGACCTCGCCGTCATCGACCTCGACGGCGAGGGCTACTCGTACCTCGACTGGTACGAGGGCGAGACCGACCCCGGGCTCGACGTGTGGGTGGCGGGCTTCCCGCTCGGTGACCCCGAGTACACCCTCACCCGAGGTTCGGTCAGCAAGGCGGAGGCGAACGGTGAGACCGGTTGGGCATCGCTCGACTACACCCTCGAACACGACGCGCGGCAGGAACCCGGCAACTCCGGTGGCCCGCTCGTCGACGAGACCGGCCACGTGGTCGGCGTCAACTACGCCGGCGGCGACATCGGCGGCACGGGCGTGGAGCACTTCTACTCCATTCCCGCCGAGCTGGCGATCCCGATCATCGACGTGCTGAAGACCGGGAGTGATCAGGACAGCGTGGGCATCAACGGCCGCGCGTTCTACGACCCCGACAGCGGCCTCGCCGGTCTGTGGGTCAGTGGTGTTCGCGCCGGCAGCCCGGCGAGTGATCTGAACATCAAGCCCGGTGACATCGTCACCGACCTCGGCGGTCGCCAGATCGTCACCCCTGCCGACCTCGAGCGCGACGGCTACGCCACCAAGGCGGGCTACTGCGACGTGCTGCGCACACAGGGCAGCGAACGAGCGATCTCCATCCGCGTGATGCGGTTCGACACCAACGAGATCCTGTCCGGCGAACTGAACAACCCCGACCGTCCGCTGGAGCTCGAGGCGTCCATCGCGAACGAGGTCACCGGCGGCGACGACCCGACCAGCGGTGGTGAGGAGTTCAGCTACATGTCGGTCTCCGACGACTCGGGCACCGTGTGGGTGGACGTTCCCAGCAACTGGACCGACGTCGACGGCAGCGGCGTGACGGTCGATGCGGAGACCTGGCCCGCTGTCACGGCGTCGCCCGATCTGGCTGGCTTCAACCAGACGTGGGACGTGCCGGGCATCATGGTGGCGCTCGCACCGGGCTACACCGAGGCCGACATCGACGGCACCCTCGATGCGATCGCCCCGGAGTCGTGCACCTTCGCCTCGCGGAACGACTACGCGACCGACTACATGAGCGGCAAGTTCGACGTGTTCGAGAACTGCGGCGGCACGGACACCATCGCCGTGTACGGCGCGTTCATCGACACGTACTCCGGCACGTTGGTGATCATCGCCGCGGCGGCGGTGGAGGAGAGCGATCTGCAGGCCATCGACAACGCACTGCTCACGGTGTACATCGCGAGCTGAGCCGTCCGGCTCGGCCCCACGGGTCTGCTACTGCAGCCCTGCATATGCGCCGCCATCCACGGGGATGGCGGCGCCCGTGATGAACTGCGCCGAGTCGCTGCACAGGAACGCGGTGATGCGGCCGAAGTCGTCGGGGTCGCCGAGCTTCTTCGCCGGGATGCCCTGCGCCACTGCGTCGGGGTCGTCGTACAGCCCGACGAGGCGATCGGTGCGATGCAGCCCGGGCTGCACGGAGTTCACCGTCACGCCGTTCGGCGCCACCTCCAGTGCGAGCGTCTTCAAGAAGCCCGTCAGCCCGGCGCGAGCGGTGTTCGACAGGATGAGGTGTGGGATCGGCTGTCGCACCGACACCGAGGTGATGGCCACCACGCGGCCCCAGCCGCGCTCGCACATCGCCGGCACCGTGGCTTTGCACATCGCCACGGTGGACAACAGGTTGAGGTGCAGCGCCGGCAGATAGGCATCGAGGTCGGTCGACGAGAACGTGCCGGCCGGCGGACCTCCTGCGTTCGCGACGAGGATGTCGATGCCACCGAGCAACTCGTTCGCGGTGGCCACCATGTCGGCCACGTGATCGGTGTCGCTGACGTCGGCCACCAGGGTGTGCACGTCGCCCTCCACCGCGGCGGCCGCGGCGTCGAGGCGTTCCTGTGACCGCGCCACCAGCACCACCTGCGCACCGGCCGCAGCCAGCGCCCGCGCCGTGCCGAGGCCCAAGCCACTCGATGCGCCGGTGACCAGCGCCCTGCGTCCACGAAGTCCCAGATCCATGCCGTGCACGGTAACCGGCTGCATCGGCATGACTAGCGTGCGTGCCGTGCCCGCACTGCCCGACCGCATCACCATCCGCGAGGTGGGCGCGCGCGATGGCCTGCAGGCCGAGTCGCCGCTCACGGTCGACCAGCGCGTCGACCTCATCGACGCGCTGCTCACTGCCGGCGTCACGCACCTGGAGGTGGCCGCGTTCGTCAGCCCCACCGCCGTGCCGTCGATGGCCGGCGCCGCCGACGTGGTGGCCGCGGTGGGCCGGCCCGAGGGTGTGGTGCGCACGGCGCTGGTGCCCAACGTGCGCGGCGCCGAGATGGCGTTGGCAGCCGGCATCGACGAGCTCACCGTCACCATCAGCGCGTCGGCCACCTACAACCAGCGCAACGTGAAGATGACCATCGACGAGTCGGTGGAGCAGATCGGCGCCATGGCGGCGCTGGCTGCTGCTGCGGGCGTGCCGGTGGACGCGGTGGTGTCGTGCGCGTTCGGCTCCCCCTACGAGGGCGACGTGCAGCCCGCCGACCTCGCACTGTTGGCGGAGCGACTCCGAGCTGAGGGCGCCACTGCCATCACACTCGCCGACACCACCGGCATGGCCACGCCTCGGCGTCTGCGCGACGTGTTCGACGTGCTGGGCACCGACCTGGGCCTGCACCTGCACGAGACCCGCGGCACCGGACTGGTGAACGTGTACGCCGGGCTGCTGGCCGGGGTGCGTCGTTTCGACACGTCGGTGGGCGGCCTGGGCGGCTCACCGTTCGCTGCCGGTGCGGCCGGCAACGTGGCCACCGAGGAAGTGGTGGCGCTCTGCGACGACCTGGGCATCAGCACCGGCCTGGGCGTGGAGGCGCTGATCGACGCGGCGTTGCTGGTGGAGGGCTTCATCGGCCACCCTGTACCGAGCCGCGTGGCGCACGCGGGGCCGCGCACCCGGCGGTCGTGAAGGGGGAAGAAGTGGCATCGAAGCCGTTGTGGACACCGTCGGCCGAACAGGTGGCGCGCACGCGCATGCACCAGTTCCGCACCGAGGTCGCGGCCGATCACCCGGAAGTGGTGGATGCCGCGCGACTTCACGAGTTCTCCGTGCGTCACCCCGACGAGTTCTGGCGTCGGGTGTGGGACTTCACGGGCATCGTCGGCGACCCGGGCGACGTGGTGTTCGAGCCCGGCGAGGGGGTCCGTGACGGGCGCTTCTTCCCGCATGCGTCGGTGAGCGTGGCCGAGAACCTGCTGCAGTTGCGGGTGGGTGCCGGCGACGAGGCCATCGTGGCCATCACGGAGGCGGGCGACCATCGCAGCTACACGTGGACGCAACTGCGCGCCGAGGTCGCGGCGCTCGCCGCCGCCCTTGCGGCCGACGGTGTGCAGCCCGGCGATCGCGTCGCGGCCTACATGCCGCACGTGGCCGAGACGGTCATCACGTTCCTCGCCGCCAACGCCATCGGCGCCACGTTCACCTCCACCTCCAGCGACTTCGGTGTGGCCGGCGTGGTCGACCGCTTCGGCCAGACCCAGCCCACCGTGCTGGTGGCCGCCGACGGCTACCGCTACGGCGGCAAGGAGTTCAGCTGCCTCGACCGCATCGCCGATGCCGTGGCGCAACTGCCGTCGGTGCGCCGCACCGTGGTGGTGGGCGTGCTGTCGTCGCAGCCGCGCCTCACCGGCATCCCCAACGCCGTCGGCTGGAACGACTATCTCGAGCCCAGCCGTGGTGTGCCGCTGGAGTTCCTGCGCATGCCGGCCGACCACCCGCTCTACATCCTCTACTCGTCGGGTACCACCGGGAAGCCGAAGTGCATCACCCACCGGTCGCTCGGCGTACTGCTGATGCACGCCAAGGAACACCAACTGCACACCGACATCCACGTCGGCGACCGCTGCCTCTACTTCACGACGTGCGGGTGGATGATGTGGAACTGGCTCGTCGGCATCCTGGGCACCGGTGCCACCATCGTGCTGTTCGACGGCAACCCGTTCCACCCGTCGCCGTCCATCCTGTTCGACGTCGCACAGCAGGAGCGGCTCACGATGCTTGGCGTGTCGGCGAAGTACGTCGACTCGCTGCTGAAGGCCGGCGTGCGGCCGCGCGACACGCACGACCTGTCCGCACTGCGCACCATCTGCAGCACGGGTTCGCCGCTCAGCGACGAAGGTTTCGCCTACGTGTACGACGCCGTCGCCCCCGACGTGCACCTCGCCTCCATCAGCGGTGGCACCGACCTGTGCGGCTGTTTCGTGGGCGGTGATCCGACGCTGCCCGTGTACGCCGGCGAGATCCAGGGACCGATGCTCGGCATGGACATGGCCGTGTACACCGCCGATGGCGAGCCGATCGACGAGCCCGACGCGAAGGGCGAACTCGTGTGCCGTGGCGCGTTCCCCAGCGTGCCTGTCGGCTTCTGGGGCGACACCGACGGCAGCAAGTTCCACGGCGCGTACTTCGACCGGTTCTCCGGCGTGTGGGCGCACGGCGACTTCGCCTCGCGCACCGAGCGCGGCGGGTGGATCATCCACGGTCGCAGCGACGCCACGTTGAACGCGGGCGGCGTGCGCATCGG
>SXGU01148724.1_pt1 | contig 17222 bp, 15 predicted proteins | sample 3174531 | NCBI WGS metagenome assembly SXGU01 (sample SAMN11356863, study PRJNA531348) | freshwater metagenome | isolation source: freshwater sample F1-140 | place: China: Fuxian Lake, Yuxi | collected 2017-12-25 | reverse complement strand
TGTTGAGCCGGGGTGATCATGGGGTCTGCGTAAAGGCCCCAAGCACTACCGCTCACGCAGGCCGGCGCCCACGTAAAACCAGATACTTACGTGTCGGGTTCTAGTTGGCGCCGCTGTCGAAGATGAACTGGCGTTCTACAATCGCCATGTGACAGGCGACCATCGGGGTATTGGCGGAACCGGTGCCATCGGCCTGTCCGTAAATCGCATGGGAGAGCTTGCCGGCAGACAACTCGGGCCGGAGGTAGGCGTTGGCCTGCCGTTGGCTCTGACCCAGAATCGAGCAGTCCGATGTGACCACCCGTTCAATCGGGCCCCCATCCTCTGCGAAGACACTCCGGTAGCGCACGGCGGCGAGTGAGGGAAGCATGGGAGGGAGGCCGATTGACGGCGGTTTCAGACGCGCGGAATCGGGCTAGACCGATCCAACGTTGCAGGCGGCACACGGAGGTTCCGGCAATTCCGTGGCGTCAAACGTGGACACGGCCCGGGCTTTTTGTGATACCGGATCTAGTTTTCCGGCGAATTGGGTGAAGCCGGCGGCGAGGGAAAGCGTGGCGAGCACGCTGCAAAACAAGGCGGTGAACTTGATGATTGTTTTCATGGCGATCGAACTATCGCGTTGCGTGTCCCGGATTTCGCAGGGAAAAATCCCCCCTGATTCGGATGAACCCGCTCCCCAAGTTCAGGGTAGTTTTTCTGCTTGCTTTTTGCTTCTCGCAATTGGGGGCCGCCGGATTTGGGCCGCTCGCGACCAGCGTGCCGATGCCGGAGCCCCTGCGCAACCGGCCGATCTGGCACGTCTCCCGGCTGGCGGACGGCGAACTCGCGTTGGGTTTTGAGGGCGGGCTGGCCCTGGGATTTCCGGGCGGCCGCTGGCGGGTGATTGCGGCGCCTGGCGGGCAGACCGTGAAAGTTGTGTCCGCCGGGCATGGGAAAATTTTGGTGGCTGGCCTGGGTTTTTGCGGTTTTTTCACCGGAGAATCCGTCGCGCCGCTGACTGGTTTGACGGGTGAGTACATTTGCGCCGAAACGGTGACGGAGGGATGGCTGGTCGCAGGCAGCGACGGAGTGTGGTGGATATCACCGAGTGGCGCGGTCGAATTTGTCGCCCGTCCCGAAGCTGAATTCACGGGCAACCAGTCCCGGGTTTGCCGGGTGGGAGCGACGGTGGTGGTGAGCCTCCGTGGACACGCTCCTCGGAGCTGGAGAAACGGACGGCTCGTCGATGATCCCGTCCTCGCTGGTTTTGGTGAGGCGCAAGTCCTTTGGTCCGACGGCGACCTCTGCGTCACCACCAAGGGTATTTTCGATCAGCTGGGAAAAGTTGTGCCGGCGGATGCGGGCAAACATCGCCTGATTGGCGAAGGCGGGATTGTCGGTCTGGCGGACACCGGGACGCTGGCCGTCGTCGGCTCTTTCAACGGGGGACTTTCGGCGCTGGATCGCACCACCGGCCGGGAAGTGTGGGCGTGGCGCGCTGCGGGCGATATCTATTGTGTGGCCCGCAATGGCGACGGGATTTTGCTCGGCACGGCGACCGGCGTGTACTCGATCGCGAATCCTTCAAAGGTTCGATATTGGGGGCTCAACAATGTTCTGGTTTTTGAGTTGCTGGCGGAAGGGACCTCCGCGGCCAAGGTGATCACGGCCTCCGGGAGATATCTCGTGAGCGACGATGGCGCTGAGGCACTCGCGGAGGCCTGGCCCAGGCAGGGTGACGTCGAGGTGCGCGGCTTTGACCTGCGCCTGGGGCAGGTGACAACCAAATTACGGAGTCGCTTCGTCACCGGGCTGGCCGACTTGCCCGACGCGGTGGCGGCTTCTTTGGGCCACGAGTTGGTGGTGCTGTCGCGCACCGGGCAGAGCAGCATCGTGCCACTGGCCGGAGTGGTCGGCGCGGTGGCGACCGATGGCAGAAATTTTCTCGCCGCCACCACCTCCCGTGGAGTGCATGTGGTGTCGCCCGATGGGCGGATGCTCGATCGCATTGGGCATGGGCGGGCCAACGTCAGCGAACTCGGACCCAGCCGGGTCGCGCTGCTTTTCTGGGACGGAACGATTCTCGACTCTGGCGCGAACCGGGTGGGACGGATTCGCGCCGGCAACCCCCGCGACGCCATCTGGATGCACGGTCAGCTTGCCGTGCTGGTGACGCGGCTGGATCGTGAACCGGTGATCGGTTATCTGCAGGGAGAGTCCTGGCAACCGCTGGAAATTCCCGGACTGGCTGAGATCGAGGCCGAGCAGATTGCGGTGTCGGACACTCATCTGTTTGCGGCGGGCCCACGGGGGGTCTTGCGCATCCGCCTGCCGGTTGTGCCGTCGGTCCCGCCGCCCGCCGCGTGGCGTTGGTCGGAGCCGGCCGTGGGCAACGAGATCACGCTGGGCGGCTCGGCCCGTGATACGGTGCGCGTATCCATGGCGCCGGGTGAGATTCCGCCGGCTCCCACGACTCAACTCCGGCTGCGCGTCGGCGAAGGCGGCTGGACGGATTTGCCTCCGGGTGATTCGTATCCGGTAGCGGTGGCGGCGGGGCGGACCCGGGTGGTGACGCAGGCGGAGCGCAATCACCTGGTGACCGAAGCGGCCTTCACCGTGATTCGGCCCTGGCCGTGGTGGCAGCGGGCGTGGGTTTGGCCGCTCTATGCCGCCCTGCTGGGCGGGTTGATCTTCGGGATCGCGCGGTTGCGCACCCGGCAACTCGTCCGACGGAATCGCGAACTTGAAGTGCGTGTCTCGGAGCGCACGCTGGAGTTGCGCAAGGCCAACGTGGTGAAGGAGGAGTTTTTGGCGAGCATCAGCCACGAGATCCGCAACCCGCTAAACGGCGTGGTGGGGATTTGCGCCATGCTCGCGGACCGAAACGTTGGACCACGGGAGCAAATGCTAGTCCGGGCACTGGGAGGGTGCGCGGATCAGTTACGTTCCATGCTGGATGACATCCTCGATTTTTCCCAACTCGATCGGAAGACGCCCACGCTCGCCAATAACGATTTCGAACTGGTTTCGCTCATTGAGGAATGCGCGCGGGTCATGGATCCCGAACTCGCGGCGTGCGCCTTGCTCCTGCCGGAAGAGCCGTGCTGGCTCCATGGCGATTCGGGAAAACTGCGGCAGCTGGCCTGCAACCTGATCTCGAATGCGCTCAAGTACGGCGTGCCGCGGGAGGCGGGCGTCGAGGTGAAAATTTTGCGTGCCGAGGGCGGGCGGGTCCGGGCGCGGCTTGCGGTTCGAAATACGGGTCCCACCATTCCAGCCGAGGAAATTCCGGCGTTGTTCGAGTCGTTTCGTCGCGGCACGCAGACGGCCGGAGTGCCGGGGTCGGGACTTGGTCTCGCGGTCTGTCGGCGGCTGGCGTCCGCCATGGGCGGACACCTCACCGCCGCGAGCGAGGCGGGGGTCACCGAGTTTGCCTTCGAAGTCGTGCTGCCGAGCGCGCAGCCTCCCGCGCCGCGTGCGACCGCGCCCGCCCCTGTTTCGCGGGCGCTCGCGATCGAAGACGAGGAGTACAACCGGCTCGTGCTTGGCCACGTGTTGCGCCTGCTCGGCTACTCGGTCGACTGGGCTGAGAGCGGCTCGGCTGCGCTTCGGCTGGCTGCGTCCCGGCCGTACGATCTCGTCCTGACCGACTGGCGGCTGGGCGACATGGAGGGCGGCGAATTGTGCCGGCGCCTGCTCAGCATCATGGCCCAGCCGAAGCCGCCCGTGATCGCCGTGACCGCCTACGCCAACGCCGAGAAAATGGCGGAGGCCCGCGCGGCGGGCATGGCGGGATTTGTCACGAAGCCCGTCACCCGCGAAAAACTTGAGCGGATCATCCGCGGACTGTCCATCGGCGGCCAGCCGCGGCGTTCGCTCGACACCGAGACGCCGCCGCCCGGCGAGCGATCGGCCCTCGCGGGCCTCGGCGATCTCGCGCCCTCACCGCTGCGGCTGGCTGCGGAAATTTCCGAACGCTGGCAGTCGATTACCACCTTGGCGACGCTCGCGGATCCCCGCACGGCCCGCGAGGCGCACGCCTTGCGTTCCCTCCTGCTGCTGGTCGGGGAGGAGTCGGCGGCGGAGCAACTCGCGTTGCTGGAGTCGGCGGCGGACGCGGGCGACTGGGGGACGGTGCAACAGCTCCGACCGTTCGCCGCCGACGAGATCGTCGCCAGCGAAAACCGGCTCCGCGCCTAGCTGACTCGGCCGGCGTGAATCGTCTACACTTTGCGCCGGCCGTGCGCGGCGGCGGCGGTCGATTCGTGGATCACCCCATGGCGAATCGCGTAGTCGATCACCTCTTCAATTGAGTGCAGGCCGAGCTTGCCCATGAGGCGTTTGCGGTGGTCACCCACCGTGGCCACGGCGCAGCCCAGCAGGTCGGCAATCTCGTCGTTGTTGAGCCGCTGCCCGAGGAAGGCCAGGACCTGGAGTTCTTTCGCGCTCAGCAGCTTGGTCGGAGCGGTCGGATTGCGGCCGGCGGCATGGATGACGGCCATCGCCCCGCGCGACAACACCACCGCTCCGGTGATCGCCTGACGGATCACATTCAGCAGTTCCGCCTCACCGTCATTCTTGTGGACGAGGCTGATGCCCGCTGCCTGCAGTTGCTTGAAGGGAAATGTCCCAGTGATAGAACTGAGCGCCACCATCGCGCCCAAGGCTCCGGAACGGCTGCGTTTCACCGCCCAGTCCAGCGTCGTGCCATCCCCCAAATCGACGTCCATCAGGATCAGATTGACGCCGTCGAGCTCCGCCTCCCGCGCTTCCAACTCGGCCATCGATCCGATGGTGATGACCTTCGGAATCGTGAACTGCCGGCGCAACAGCGTGGCGAGGTAGTCGCGCATCAACGCCTGGTCTTCAATGACAACGGCCTGCATACGACACGACTAACGACGTGGGGCGCCGTGTGACAAGACTTCGGTGAGGATGGAGCGGGCGCGGTTTCCGCGGTGAGGGCGTGGGTTTTTCCGCCGTCATGACACTGTGATCGGCTGCGGTTGATTCGTGGCGAGCATCGCGGAAACCGGCCTCGCCGGGCAGCATGGTCATCTCGGCGGTGGAATAACACCGGCCCGCGGTCACGGCCATGCGCAGCGCGGAATATTTTGCGACCGGTAGCGGGTTGTCAAAGCCAGCGGTCGAGCCAGTCGAAGGCCTCCTCCTGCATGTCTGGCTTGAACGAATGCGGTTCGTCGTAAAAAGTCCCGCGGAAGCGCTCGGGCAGGCCGGCCTTCGCGTAGATTTGGGTGAGTTTGTCGACGGCGCCTTGCATGCCGGCGAGCGGATAGAGTGTGTCGCGCCGGCACTGCTGGACCAGCAGCGCACCCGGCGCGTGGAGAGCTGCCACGTCGGGCAAGTCGAGCGAACGATAGAGACCGGGCGTGAACACCATCCACGTGTGCCGGATGTGGTATCGCAGTTGGTGCGCAAACTCCGTCATCCATCCGGTGACAGCGGCGGCCTTGATGCGCGGATCGGAGGCAATCGTCATGGCCGTGCGAAAACCGCCGACCGAAAGACCGACGCAACCGATGCGCGCCGGGTCGACGTCAGCGCGGCTGCACAGATAGTCGACCGAGCGCAGGTCGTCCCACACATGCAGGCCGGGCCAGGTGGCGCCGGTGGCCGCGATGGTCTTGGCGGTGTGGTGCTCGTAGAAACTGCAGACGCGATTGGTCGCCGTCGTCCAGGCCGCCGAACCAGGCGGCGAGTTGCGTGCCGTCGCGAGGGCGTCGCGCACCTCGGTGAACACGCGCGCGGCGTCGAGTTCCTCGACCCGCAGACGCCGCTCGCCGAAATAAAAGGCGTCGATTACGATGACCACGTAACCGCGGCGCACCAGCGCTTCCGCCCACGGTCGACCGTAGGTTCCCTGGCGAAACTCGGTGAGCTGGGCGGACTCGTCGGGGCTCGAAAGTATTTTTTCGTGGCCCCAGGTGTAGCGTCCGCTGTGGCAGTGCAGCGCGAGCACGGCGGGCAGGCGGCCCGGGCGGTTCGCCGGCACGAGGACGCGGGCGGGAATCGAATAGGCCGCGGTGGCGTGCAGATTGACGACCTCGACGGAGAACCCGTCCCGCTCCTCGCGGCGCACGAAATCAGCGCCGATCGGCCGGCCGGCCGGCTGGTAGCCCAACCGGTCGCGCAGCACGGGGCGCGCGGTGGCTTTCCATGAATCGAGGGAAGTCCATTGCGGTTCGAGAAAGGAAAGGCGCGGCGCGTTTTCCCGCGCGATCCATTCCATCAGCGGGTGGAAGTTGGGGAGGTCGGGCAGGAGTGGCGCGGTCGTCGCGGCCGCAGCCGCTGGTGCCGGGTTTGTCTGGGCGATCAGGTTGTCCCAAGGGAGGGCGAGGGCGCCAAGCGCGGTGATGGCCTCGCGGCGGGTCAGACTGCTGCGCGGGTCGGCCACGGAATCTTCTGGTGGGGTGGTTGGCTGCACGGCGCCGTACATGACAGGAAAGTTCGGCGGGCCCAAAGAAAAAACCGCCGGCGGGACCGGCCGGGCGCGCCCCCGTCGGGCCGGTTTGCGCCGGGCCCATTCCAACCGGCAGAGTGTCACGCAATACGTGACACTTTGTTTCTTCCGTGCTGGGAGAGACGAAAAGAGTGCCACTTGTTGAGTGCCACCCGCGATTGCGTGGAATCGGCCGACCGGTTGAGGAACTTGCCAGTTTGGCGGCGGGGATCGGCCGACGCGCGGTTGCAGGCGTGGCAGATTTTTCGTGCCCGCGCTTGTGACGCCCGGCCAAGCTGCTCTCACTCCTGCCACCTCCTCTCCGAAATTACCCATGAAAACACTGCGAGGCCTCCTGCTGCTCTCCGCCATTGTCGGCGCGTTCCGACTCTCCGCCCAGGGAGAGGACTTTCTTTCGGAGTCGGGGAAAAAGTGGGAGCGGGCCACCGCCTATACGCTCGAGGTCGCGCGGGCGCTGCCGGCGGGTGACTATGGTTTCCGGCCGACTCCCGAGGAGATGACCTTTGGCCAGCAGCTCGACCACATGGCGCAGAACATGACGTGGCTCGCCGGCGATCATCTGGCCGCCGCCAAGTTCTCGCATCCGCTGGCGGCCAAGAAAGACCGCTCGCCCGAGGAAACGATCGACGTGCTCACCGCGGCCCTGGCCTACGCCCGCGACGCCATTGCCGCCACCAAGGCGGCGGACCTCGGCGAGAAAAAGAAGTTTTTCGCGGGCCCGATGTCGAAGCGCCAAATCATCGCACTGATGCACGATCACCACACCCATCATCGGGGGCAGCTGGTGGTCTACCTCCGGCTGAAGGGCGTCAAGCCGCCTGCCTATCGCGGTTGGTGACGGCGAGCGGGGCGGATATTTGATTTTTCCGTTGGGTTTGTCGTGTCCAGCTGCCATGCAGCATCCGTGCAAGCGACCACCCCGAACCTTGAGAATCCACGCGGCGCCCACGGCCGCCTAACGCGCCGCAAGGCGCTCGGCGTCATTGGTGCGCTGGCTCTGCCATGGGACCGTGCTGCGGCCCAGACCGGAGGTGCGCGGCCGGCCACTCCGGCCAATCGTCCGCCGGTGCTCATGCACGCTGGGCATCAGCACGACCACTCGGAAACGACGCTGCGCGCACTGGCGGCGTTCGGGGTAAAGAACATTTGCAGCGGGCAGGTTGGTCGGAATCTCGACGACAACTGGAGTGTCGAGGGCCTCACCCGTCTGCGGCGGCACGTGGAGTCGTTTGGCCTCAAGCTCGATTGCGTGCCGCTGCCGCTGAGTTCGAGCTACATCACGAAGTCCGAACATCCGGAGATCTTGCTCGCCAAGGATCCGGAACGCGACCGCACGATCGCGGACTTCTGCCAGATGATCCGCAACTGCGGGCGGGCGGGCATCCCGATGGCGAAATACAATCTGACCTTCATCGGTGTCGTGCGCACGGAGCGGACACTTGGGCGGGGTGGGGCGAGTCTCAGCACGTTTGATTACAGCCAGTCCAAGCAGGAACCGCCGCTGACGGAGGCCGGCCGGATCACGGATGACATCTACTGGGACCGCATCGCCTATTTTCTGCAGCGGATCGTGCCGGTGGCGGAGGAGGCGGGTGTGAAGCTCGCCTGCCACCCGCAGGATCCCGCGATGCCGCCCGCGACAGGCTGGCGCGGCGTCAACACCGTGCTCGGCACCCCCGCCGGGCTCCGGCGTTTCGTGGAAACGATGCCGAGCAAATTTCATGGGTTGAACTTCTGCCAGGGGACGGTGGCCGAGATGCTGGAGCGGCCGGGCGAGCAGATCTACGACGTGATTCGCGAGTTCGGCGGGCGCGGAAAAATTTTCAACGTGCACTTCCGCAATATCCGCGGCGGGTACCTGAAATTCTCCGAGACGCTCCCGGATGACGGTGACGTCGATATGCCGCGGGCGCTGCGCGCGTATCGGGAGGTGGGTTACGCCGGGATGATCATGCCCGATCATGTGCCCCAGATCCTGGGCGACGTGAACGGGCAGAAGGCCTTCGCGTTTTGCTTCGGCTACATCCAGGCGCTCCTGCAGACGCTGCGCGCGGAGGCGTGAGCGAAACGGGAAATCTGGAATTTGTCAGCGGTCATCCAGGATTCCGGCTTTCCAATCCGCGCCATCCGCCCGGGTCGTTGGCAAGATCCGCCCGGCGATTCTCCCACCCAGATTTTCGCTGACCGCCGACGGCTTGCTGAGGATTGCCGACCGCTGACTGCTTGCTGAATTTTGACTCCCCCGCCCGTCCCGCCCGACTGTCCGGCAGCGGAGATGATTGCGGGAGCCAGCCGGCCTTCCAATCGTCCGCCGCGACCGGTGGTTTGGGTGCTTGCGGTTGTTCCGGCTCTGCGAGTGTAGTCATCGTTTCGCCCACCGCCGACATCATTTCATGTCCGTTTTTCCCTCTCCGCCGTCCTCTCCTCCGTCCGACCGCCGCCGGTACGCGATCGTGGGCCTCGGCTCCCGTCGCGAGCTCTATCAGGATGGGATCGAAAAGGTGCATCATCGCTGGTCGGCGCTGGTGGCGGTGTGCGATTCCAACCCCGGTCGAATCGAGCTCGCGCGCCGGCGCTCCACGCAAAACGGCGCCCCGGTTCCCCTGGGTTATCTGGCCGCCGACTTTGCCCGGATGCTGCGCGAATGCCGGCCCGAGGTCGTAATCGTCACGACGTCCGATGCCAGCCACCACGGGTACCTCGTGCAGGCGATGGAGGCCGGTTGCGATGTCATCACGGAAAAGCCGATGACGACCGGGGCGGCGCCGTGTCGGCAGATTTTGGACACGTGCCGGCGCACCGGCCGGCGGTGCCGGGTGGCCTTTAATTACCGGTACTCGCCCCCCCGCTCGCAGGTCAAGGATCTGCTGATGAGCGGGGAGATTGGCGACGTGCTGTCGGTCGATTTCCACTGGCTGCTCAACACCCATCACGGGGCGGATTACTTTCGGCGCTGGCATTCGCACAAGCGGAACTCGGGCGGGTTGCTGGTGCACAAGTCGACGCACCACTTCGATCTGGTGAACTGGTGGCTGGGAGCCGTGCCGGTGTCGGTGGCGGCGACGGGCAAGCGCGAGTTCTACACTCCGGCGATGGCCCGGCGCATGGGTCTGAGCGGTCCACACGAGCGGTGCCTGACGTGCCCGGAGAAAAACCGGTGCGGCTTCCACCTGGATCTCGCGGCGAGCCCCGATCTCAAGTCACTGTATCTCGATCACGAGGCGCACGACGGCTATTGGCGGGACCGTTGCGTGTTCCGGGCGGACATCGATATCGAGGACACACTGAACGCCCTCGTCACCTACAACACGGGTGCGACGCTGAGTTATTCGCTCAATGCGTTTAATGCGTGGGAGGGTTACACCGTCGCGTTCAACGGCACCAAGGGTCGCATCGAGCACAGCGTGGTGGAGTCAAACTACGTCAATGGCCGGGAAGCGGTGCAGGGTGGGGTGGCGCCCGGCGGTGTGAAGATCCGGGTGGTGCCGCTGCGGAGCGCAGGCTTTGACGTGGAGCCGTGGAGTGCCGAGGGCGATCACGGCGGCGGCGATCGCCTGATGCTGGAGGATATTTTTCTGCCCGAGCCGGCGCCCGACAAATACCTCCGGGCCGCCGACGAACGCGCCGGAGCATGCTCCGTCCTCGTGGGCATTGCGGCGAATCGCAGCCTCGAGTCTGGTGCCCGGGTGCAAGTGGCCGATCTGGTGGGTGACCTGCCGGTGCCGGCATATGCCCCGGCCGGCGCGCGGGGTGAAAGCGTGCCGATGCCGGAGCGCGCCCGGTAGCCCGGTCGTTTTATTTGCATCTCCTTTCGCGCCGCTGCGTCTGGCGGCTCGCAACCCCCAACAGCAAAAAAAATGAAACCCATCCGTAATTCGATCGCAGCCTTCGCCGCTGTTTGCTTCCTGTCCGCCACGGCCTTTGCCGCCGATCCGTCTGGTACCTGGAAATGGACCACGCAAGGTCGCGGTGGCGACAAGGGTGGCACGCCCCGCGAATCCACCCTCGTCCTCGTCATGAAGGACGGGAACCTCGCCGGCAAGGTCACGACGCCAGGCCGAGGCGGCGATCCCACCACGACCGAAATTGGCAACGCTTCGTGCAAGGGCGACACCGTGACGTTCACGATCGAGCGCACCTTTGGTGACAACAAGATGGTCACCAAGTACACTGGCAAGCTGGCCGGCGACACGATCACCGGTGAGTCGGAGAGCCCTGGCCGCGACGGCGGCGCTGTGCAGAAGCGCGAGTGGGCAGCCAAGCGAGCGAAATAATAGCAACCGGCTGATTCAGATCACAGCGAAGCCGAAGCCGTAAGGCTTCGGCTTCGTGCTTTAGTTTTTCGCGCTCGGGCGAAAAACTCAGAAGTTGAATTTATCGATGTTGCCCTTGTTGAACACGAAGGGCTTTCCGAGCAGGATGTTGTCGCCCTGGATGGCGAACTCACCCAGCGAACCGGCCTTGAACGACTTTGCGCCCGGTTTTAGCGTGCCTTTCGCAAGGGCCACTCCGGCGTAGATGGTGAGGTAACCGAGGTCGCCCGTGTTCCAAAGAATCACGCTGTCGGTCACGCCTTCGTGCACGTAGCGGCGGTTTTCATTCGGGAGGCCGAGGCCGATGACCTTCACCTTGCCGGTCTTGCCCGCCTGCTTCACGGCTTCGGCCGCGCCGGGGACGCCGGGCGAACAAATGGCCATGATGAGTTTGAGGTTCGGATTCGCACTCATGAGGGCCGTCGCCTCGGATTGGGCCTTGTCCTTGAGATCGTCGCAGGGGCGGACGGCGACGAGTTTCATCTTCGGGTATTTTGCCTTCAGGCGCGCCTCGATGTGCTTCTGCCACTCGCGCTGGTTCGCCGCGGTGAGCGACGCCGTGATCATCGCGAAGTCCCCCTCGTTGTTCAGAAGCCGCGCGGCATCGTCCATCAACGCGTGGCCGATGCCCTCGGGCGTGGCCTGGTTGACAAAAAATGAACGCGAGTCGGGCAGGGAGTCGGCGTCGTAGGTGACGACCTTGATGCCCTGCTTCTGCGCCTTGCGCAGCGCGGTGGAGATGCCCTCCCGATTCTCCGCGGCGACGGCGATGGCATCGACCCCGAGGGTGATCCAGTTTTCGACGATTTCGTTTTGCTTCGCGGCGTTGCTGTCGGTCGGGCCGTCGAAGAGCAGCTCGATGCCGAGTTCTTTCGCGGCCTTGTCGGCGCCGGCCTTGCAGGAGATGAAGTAGGCATTGCCCTTGGACTTGGGCAAAAAGGCCACGACGAGTTTGGAGTCGGCGGCGGAGCTGACCGCGGCGCCGGCAAGCAAGAGGCCGGTGGCCAGGGCTAGACGGGGGAGGAGGGATTTCATGAGGAAGGTTGTGGTTGGAGCGGGGAGGCGGCAGCGCGGCGACGGGTCCGCCACTGCGACAGCAACTTTGGCAAGACGCTCCCGGTCAAGGCGAGCAACAAGAGCACGCCGGTGAGCAAGCCGGACATTTCCTCGGCGGCATTCATCCGCATGACCACGGGCAGGCACGCGAGGCCGTTCTTCAGGACGGCGATTGCCGCGACGCCCAGCAGCGTCCCGTGCACACTGCCCGTCCCGCCGAAGATGCTGGTGCCGCCGAGCACCACCGCGGTGAGGGCGAACAATTCGTAGCCGGAGCCGGCGTCGGCCTTCGCCTGACCAAGCCGCGCCGTGTAGACGATGGCCGCCAGCGCGGCGATCAGTCCCGCCAGCACGTAGACCAGGGCGACGCGGCGGTGCACGGGAATCCCGGCGTAACGCGCCCCTTCAGGGGCAAACCCGATGGCTCGGAAAGAGCGACCAAACGTCGTCCGGTGCACCAGCAACCAGACCGCGCCGGCCACGCCGAGAAACAGCCACGCCTGCACCGGCAGCCCGAGCCAGCGTTCCTGACCGACGAACAGGAAGCCCGCCGGGAAATCCGTGTACGTGACCGCGCCGCGCGTGATCGCCTCGGCGAGTCCGCGGAACAGCGAATACGTGCCGAGCGTCACGATCAGGGGCGGCAGCCGCAGGACGGTGATGAGCGCGGCGTTGATCCCGCCGCCAAGGGCGCCGCAGACGAGCGCGAGAAAGGCGGCGACGGGAATCGACATCCCCGCATCGTGCCAGAATTTGCCGAACAGGATGGCGCAGAGTCCGAGCAGCGAACCGACCGACAAATCGATGCCCGCCGTGAGAATCACCGGCGTGAGGGCGAGCGCGAGCAGGCCGATTTCGCAGGAATGGCGCAGGATGTCGAACTGCCGGTCGACCGTGCCGAACCCGACGACGACGCCGCGCCGGTTCGTCGTGGTGCCCGCGAAGTAGAAGAACAGCCACTCCGCGATCAGCACATAGAGCAGCAGCATCTCGTGCCGCAAGAGCAGCGACTTCCAGTCGCGGGTGGGAGATGGCAGAGACATGGGGAACGCTAATCTGCGCTAATCGACGCTAATAAATCTACGGCGGGAATGAACTCCGAAAGCGTAATGCGCTTCCACTCCAAGGTGTTCTTGTGGCCAAAATTGATGAGATAGCCCACCGGTTGCCGAGTGATTCGCATATAATTGTACAGCTGTGCTTCGTGCTCCGAATTGAGTTCGGTCACAGCCTTCAGTTCGACAATCAGGCAGTTGAAGACGAACAGATCGGGTACGTAGCTTTTTTTGAGTTCGCGGTCTTTGTAGTAGCAAGAGAGCTCTTGTTTTGAGAGGAGTGCGATGCCACGCATTTCCAATTCAATCTCCATGCATTCCTGATAGATTTCTTCCGCCATGCCGCAGCCGCGGTCGTTGTAGACTTCGAAGGCCGCGCCCATGAGTTTGTAGCCCTCGTCCTTGTAGATTTCCGGTTTCATTATTTAATTAGCGTCTATTAGCGGAGATTAGCGTTCCCCAGGTCAGTGGTTTGACTTCCGGCTCCGCACGCCGTCCGCGACGACGGCGAGCAAAATGATGCCGCCTTGAATCGCTTTTTCCCAGTACGCTTCGATGTGCAGGTGGGTGAGGGCCGGGGCGACGCAGGCGAGCAGCAGCAGGCCGGCAAAGGCCCCCCAGAGATTTCCGCGTCCGCCGGAAATCGCCACGCCTCCGACGACCACCGCGGCGATCACCTTGAGTTCGAGTCCCATGCCGGAGAGCGGCTGCACCTGCGGGGATTGCACGATGTTCATCATCGCGGCGAGGCCGGTGAGGGCTCCGATGAAGACGAAAACGAGCAACGTCACGAGTTGCGGCCGGATGCCGGCGAGCCGCGCCGCCTCGGCATCGGTGCCGACCGCATACACAAACCGCCCGGCGGCGAGGTGCCGCATCCCCAGCCCGAGCGCCACCAGCAACGCCAGCGAGGCTCCGACCAGCAGCCACTGGCCGGTTGCCTGCGGCAGGCCGAACCACTGCACCGCGTCCGGCATGTTCACAAACTCGCCCTGGCGCACGAGGTTCAACCCCTGGCGGAGCGTCACCATCGTCGCGAGCGTGACGACAATCGACGGCAGCCGCAGCCCGGCGACGAGGATTCCGTTCACCGCACCGAGGAGCGCGCCGAGCGCCGCCGCGGCCGGCAGCACGAGCGGGAGCGGCCAGCCGCGGGCCGCGAGCAATCCGGTGCACACGCTGCACACTGAAAACACCGAGCCCACCGAAATGTCGATTTGCCGGCAGATGATCACGAGCGTCATGCCGCACGCGACGACGAGGGTGGGAGCTTCGCGCGTGAGCAGGGAGAGCAGGGGTTGGGGCTGGAAAAAGGCCGGGGCGAAGATCGCCATCGCCACGAGCACGACGCCCAGGGCGGCCACCACCGAGATTTCGCGGAAGTAGCGGTTCATGCCGCGCCTTTCTCCACCTGCCCGAGCGCGGCCGACATCACGGTGTGGGCATCCGCGGTGCCGGGCAGCACGGCGGTCAGCGTGCCGCCCCGCATCACGCCGATGCGATCGCTCATGCCGAGCACCTCGGGCAGGTCGCTGGAGATCAGCAACACCGCCAGACCCTCTTTCGCCAGCCGGCGGACAATCTTGTGAATTTCACTCTTCGCGCCGACGTCGACGCCCTGCGTCGGTTCGTCGAGGATGAGCACCTTGGGTTTCGTCGCGAGCCACCGGGCGAGGGATACTTTCTGCTGATTGCCTCCCGAGAGGCTGGCACCGGGAGCCGTCGGTCCCGTGCACTTCACCGCGAGATCGCGGATGTAGTCGAGTGCGAGCGAGCGCTCGGCTCCAAGGCGCAGCCAAGTGCCGGGGAAAAGCCGGGGATGGATCGCCATCGTCATATTTTCCTCGATCGGCAGCTCGAGCACAACGCCATGACGGCGCCGATCCTCGGGCACGTAGGCGATGCCGCGGGCGACCGCCTCCTGGGGCGAGGGCAGGACGACGCGTTCGCCGTTGAGCGTGATCTCGCCGGCATCCGCCGGTGTCAGGCCGAACAGGATGCGCGCGAGCTCGGTGCGACCGGCGCCGACCAGGCCGGCCAGCCCGAGGATTTCTCCGGCGCGGACCTCGAGGCTGACTCCGCGGACGCCGGAGACCGCACAACCCACGTCGCGCAGCGCGAGCACCACGGGGCCCGGAGTCGCCTCACTGGGAGGATAAATCTGCGTCATCTCCCGGCCCACCATCAGGCGGATGAGGCTCGCCTCGTTCATCTCGCCGACCAGATGGGTGCCGACGCTTTCCCCGTCGCGCAGCACGGTCACGCGATCGGCGAGCGAGAAAATCTCCTCGAGGCGGTGCGAAATGTAAATGACGCCGACGCCACTCTGCCGCAGATCGCGCACCACGGCGAACAGCAGGTGTTGTTCCTTTTGCGTCAACGAAGCCGTCGGTTCGTCCATGATCACGATGCGGGCGCCGGCGCCAAGAGCGCAGGCGATTTCGACGAGTTGCTGCTCGGGCATGGAGAGCGAGCGGACCTCGGCGTCCGGCCGGATCTCGGCGCCGATTCGCCGGAGCAGTTCTTGGGCGCTGTTCTGGCGCCCCGCCCAGTCGACCTTGCGCAGGGCGGCGCCGGACTCGAGCCGCAACCCGATGTTTTCCGCCACGGTGAGATCGGGAAAGAGCGCGGGCTGCTGGTAGATGCACGCAATGCCGAGCCGGTGGGCGGCCGCCGGAGTGAGCCCGGCCACGCGTTCGCCGCCGACGGTGATCGTGCCCGCGTCGGGCTGGTGGGCGCCTGTGACGATTTTGATCAGCGTGCTTTTCCCGGCGCCATTCTCGCCGAGCAACGCGTGGACTTCGCCCGCGCGTAGATCAAAGTCGACTCCGCGCAACGCCCGGGCGCCGCCAAACGACTTCGCGAGTGCGCGGAGTTCGAGCACCGACCCTCCTGTACTCTGCGAAACGTACATGCAGCGGGCGAGAACTGATGGTGGCGGAGCGGATTGGTCGAGCCAAATCACTCCGCGGGTCGACCGTCCTTGGCCGCATCCGCCGCGCGCAAGGGCGCCAGATCGGGATCGGTCGCGGCGAGAGCGGCAAAACGGGCCTCGAGTTCGATGGCGCGGGCGACGCGCCGGCGCGCGGTGGCGAGATCGCCACGCTGACAGGCGTAGCATCCGAGATTGAATTGAATGGTCGGCTCCTGCGGATGGTCCTTTTCGGCTTTGATCAGAATTATCTCGGCGGCGGCGAGGGAGTCGGCGCGGCGGGTCGCATACGCCAGAGTGATCCAGACCGCGGCGTCAGCGGCGTCGCGCTGGACCAGTTCGCGGGCCAGTTCGCGCACCGCTGGCCAATTTTGCTGCTCGTGCAGCACGGCGAGTCGAACGGCGACGGCTTCCGTGGTCTCAGCGTCAGTCCCGGAGATTTGCGCCAGTTCCGCCGCGGCTTCGGCAACCATGCCGAGCCCGAGGTAGCCTTGGGCGTGGGAGAGATGGCGCTTCGGCAGCATCGACGGGCAGCGAAGTGGCTGGCGGCGTTGTGGTCAACAGCCCGCATGCTCACATCTTTCACCCGGGCGGCACTGCGGGTTTACGCGGTGATCGAACGGAGGGGCGCTATCCCAAGCGCCCGGCTCGTCGTCGACGGCGGTTGCACCACCGCCGATCCCACCTGCGCATTCGCGCGGGAATTGGAAGCGTCCCGCGCCAGCGCCCTTGACCGGCCAAGCACTACGTCTTTGGCGGGCCGCCGAAATGCGCCCGGTACGAGGCGTAGGCGGTCATGTCGGCGAGCATGGCGTCAACGGTCGCCGCGAGCGGCTCGATTTTCACGAGTCCGGAAAAGACCGCCTTGTCACCAATCGCGTCGCCGAGCACGTACGCCGGGCGTTGCGTGATCTGGTGGGCGAAAAACTCCTGGGTGCTCGCGGCAATCCGGGCCTCCACTTCGGCCGATTCGGCGCGGGCGCGAAGCTGGCGGGCGTTGACTTTCCTGCCCCCGGCCTTCACCGCCACGGCGACCGCGACCTCCATGCGGCCGACCTTCAGGCCCTCGCGCTCGCCGGCGTGGGACAGGGCGAGCCGGATTTCGTCGCCGTGGAAACCGAAGTCCTTCGCGGCCTCGGCGACGTAGCTTGCCGCCGGGTAGGAGCCGGAGGCGACCGGCTCGAACCAGCCCGAGTTGAGCATGAACGGCGAACGAACGACGGTGCCGCTGCGGCGGTAAAACCATTCGCATTGTTCGCGCGAGGCTTGGTCAGCAGAATTCATGGGCGCATTCCGGTTCGGGCAAATGGCCAAGGTTATGATATAGGGCCACCTCCATTGCCCTATAGGTTCGGAAACCATATGAGCGTCTGGTCACCACTCGGACTTTATTGTTCAAGCCT